>Ga0137397_10000253_pt1 | contig 36483 bp, 32 predicted proteins | sample czorhiz116metaG_FD_106658 | JGI IMG/M metagenome (GOLD analysis project Ga0137397, IMG submission 106658) | Vadose zone soil microbial communities from Angelo Coast Range Reserve, California, USA - czorhiz1.16 metaG | ecosystem: Environmental > Terrestrial > Soil > Vadose zone | place: USA... | reverse complement strand
TGACCACGCCGCGTCCGCCGCAGGTGGCGCAAGGCTCGCACAGGACGTGCTCGAGCGATTCGCGGGTGCGCTTGCGCGTCATCTCGACCAGCCCCAGCCCCGTGAATCCGTTGACCGTGATGCGGGTGCGGTCGCGCGCCAGCGCGCGGTTGAGCTCGGCGAGCACCGCGGTGCGGTGGTCGGCCGATTCCATGTCGATGAAGTCGATGATAATGATGCCGCCCAGGTTCCGCAGGCGCAGCTGGCGCGCGATCACCTGCGCCGCCTCGAGGTTGGTCTTGAAGACGGTGTCGTCGAAATTGCGCGTCCCGACGTAGCCGCCGGTGTTGACGTCGACCGTCGTCATCGCCTCGGTTTGGTCGAGGATGAGGTAGCCGCCGCTTTTCAGCTCGACGCGCCGAGCGAGCGCGCGCTCGATCTCGTCCTCGACGTTATGCAGATCGAAAAGCGGCCGCTCCCCGGTGTAGTGCTCGAGCTTGGCCGTGACGTTGGGCGTGTACTCTTCGGCGAACTGCTTGAGCTTCTGGAAATTCTCGCGCGAGTCGATGAGGATGCGCCCAGTGCTTTCGCCCGCGATGTCGCGCAACGCCCGCTGCGCGAGCGACAGGTCCTGGTAGAGCAGGCTGGGCGCGTGGGAGGTAAAGGCCCGGCCGCGGATGCCGTGCCAGAGCTTCCTCAGGTACTCGATGTCGCCGCGCAGCTCGGAGTCGGCGGCGTTCTCGGCCATGGTGCGGATGATGAAGCCGCCGCTCTCGTCCTCGGGCAGGAGCTGCTGCAGCTTGTCGCGAAGGAGCTGGCGCTCGGTTTCGTCCTGGATGCGCTGCGATATCCCGATATGCGGATCCTGCGGCAGATAGACGACCAGCCTTCCGGCGATCGAGATTTGCGTCGAGAGGCGCGCGCCCTTGGTGCCGATCGGGTCCTTGAGCACCTGCACCAGCAGCGCCTGGCCCTCCGACAGGATGCGCTCGATCGGCTTCGCCTGCGTGTCGGGCGCGTTCTGGCGCTCCTCCCAGATATCGGCGACGTGCAGGAAGCCGGCGCGATCCAGCCCGATCTCGATGAAAGCCGACTGCATGCCGGGAAGCACGCGCGCCACCTTGCCGGCGTAGATGTTGCCGACGAGGCCGAGGCTCGCCGCGCGCTCGATGTGCAGCTCCTGGGGGACCCCCGCTTGCATGACGGCGACCCGCGTTTCCTGCGGTGTGCAGTTGATCAGGATGTCCTCCGCCATGGCAGGGGCGAGGATACCCCGATCTAGAAAGTCTTGAGGAGTTGCGATGTCTCGTAGAGCGGCAGCCCCATCACCCCCGAGTAGCTGCCGTGAAGCTCGATGATGAACGCGCCGGCGCGCCCCTGGATCGCATAGGCGCCCGCCTTGTCGGTCGGTTCGCCGCTCGCGACGTAGGCTTCGATGTCGGCCTGGGAAAGCTCGGCAAAACGCACGCGCGATGCGCTCACCACGAGCTCGAGCCGATCCTCGAGCTTCAACGCGACCGCGGAGAGCACGCGGTGCTCGCGCCCCGACAACAAGCGCAGCATCTTCGCCGCGTGCGCGGGATCGGGCGGCTTCCCCAGGATGATTTCCTCGACGCATACCACGGTGTCGGCGGCGAGCACCGGAAACCGGCGCAGGCGACGCTGCACGATCCGCTCCCAGCCCGCGTCGGCCTTGAGACGGCAGACGCGGCGCACGTAATCGTCGGGGCTTTCCCCCGGCTGCTGCGACTCGTCGACGTCGACGTTTCGTCCCGGATGCTCGCGTACCACCAGCACCTCGAAGGGGACGCCGATCTGCTTCAAGAGCTCGCGACGCCGCGGGCTGCGGGAGGCGAGATAGATCCTGGCCGGGGCCGCGATCATCCGCGGTGGTACGGGTGGTTTTCCAGGATCGACGCGGCGCGATAGAGCTGCTCGGCGAGGACCACGCGCGCAAGGCCGTGCGGCAGAGTCATCGCCGAAAGCCGCAGCGTCGTCCCGGCGCCGCGTTTGGCTTCCGGGGCGAGCCCGTCGGCGCCGCCGATGAGGAAGGCGAGGTCGCGCCCGTCCCGGCGGCGCTCGTCCAGCCAGCGCGCGAGCCCGGCGCTGGTGAATTCGCGCCCGTGCTCATCGAGCGCCACGACAAATGCGCCGCGAGGTACGGCGCGCCCGATGCGCGCGGCCTCACCCGCGAGCAGCTGCTCGGCCGATTTCCCGCCGGTGCGCGACTCGGGGCGGATCTCGATCAGCTCGGTCTTCAGGCTTCGCGGCATGCGTTTCGTGTACTCGTCGAACGCTTCATCGATCCAGCCCGGCATGCGCGCACCCACGGCGACCACGAGCAGCTTCATCGGGCCGGGGACGGGCGGCGTTTCGCTCGCGGCTTGCGCGGTTTGGGCTGCCCCCACAATTCTTCCAGATTGTAGTGCGTTCGCACCGCCGGCTGCATGATATGGACGACGATGTCGCCGAGGTCGATCAACACCCAGTCGCCGCCGTCCTCGCCCTCGACGCCGTAGACACGGCCGCCGACCGCCTTGGCCTCCTCCTGGACGTTGTTCGACAGCGCCTTGAGCTGCCGGGAGGAGTCGGCGCTGGCGATGATCACGCGGTCGAACATCGTGGTGAGGTGCGCGACGTCGAAGATTTCGATCTCGCGTGCCTTGATGTCCTCGAGCGCCGCGGTCGCGGCCTTTTGCAGCTTTCGAATATCCGTAGCCATCAGCGCGCGCCGTTCTCCTTGGCGTAGAGGCCTTGCGCCCGGATGTAGTCGAGGACCACCGAGGGCAGCAGGTAACGCGGACTCCTCGACTGTGCGAAGTGAGCCCGGATGGCGCTCGCCGAGATATCGAGGGCGGTGGTGCCGTAGGCGACGACGCTGCCGGCGGGACGCTCGTGCAGCGCGCTCGGCGTACCGGCGCGCCTGCGCCACTCGGCGGCGAGCGCACCGGGCATTCCGCCCGGAGTCAGGGAATGCCCCGGGCGCTGCGCGACGAAAATGTGCGCCAGCTCGAACAGGTCGCGCCAGCGCTCCCACGAGGTCAGTCCGCGAAACGCATCGGTGCCGAGGAGCAGCACCAGCGGGCGATCGGCCCCGAGGGTCTCGCGCAGGCGCTCCAGCGTCTCCACGGTATAGCCGGGCGAGGTCTGGCGGATTTCGCCGTCGTCGAGCTCGAACAACGTGTTCCTGCGGATGGCGAGCTTCACCATCGCCAGGCGATGCTTCGCGGGCGCCTTGGGCTGCGCGCGGTGCCAGGGCCGGCCCGCGGGGACCCAGCGCACCCGCTCCAGACCCAGGATTTCCGCCGCTTCCTGCGCGAGACGCAGGTGTCCGAAGTGCACCGGGTCGAAAGTGCCGCCCATGATGCCGATGGGAGCGAGCGCTCGCGCGCTTCGCGCTTTCGGTGAGCGGGCTTTGCGGCGGCCGGGAGAGTTCTTCAGGCCGGCCTCAGGTGCGGATCTGGCCGCTGCCGAACACCACGAACTTCTGCGAGGTGAGGCCTTCGAGCCCGACCGGGCCGCGCGCGTGCAATTTGTCCGTCGAAATGCCGACCTCGGCGCCCAGACCGTACTCGAATCCGTCGGCGAAGCGCGTCGAGGCGTTCACCAGCACCGAGCTCGAGTCGACTTCGCGCAGGAACCGCTTCGCGCGAGTCTCGTTCTCGGTGACGATCGCGTCGGTATGCTGCGACCCGTACTTGGCGATGTGGTTCATCGCGGCGTCGAGATCCTTGACGACCCGCACCGCGAGGATGGGCGCGAGGTATTCGGCGTACCAGTCGTCCTCGGCCGCGGGCTTCATGCCCGCAACCAGCTTGCGCGCTTCCTCGTCGCCGCGCAGCTCGACGCCCTTGTCGGCGTAGATTTTCGCGAGCTGGGGCAGCACTCGAGGCGCGATCTTTTCGTTCACCAGTAGCGTCTCCATGGCGTTGCACACGCCGTAGCGTTGCGTCTTCGCGTTGTCGGCGATGAGGATCGCCTTGTCGGGATCGGCGCCCTCGTCGATGTAGACGTGGCATACGCCGTCTAGGTGCTTGATCATGGGGATGCGCGACTCGCGCATCACGCGCTCGATCAGGTCCTTGCCGCCGCGCGGCACGATGATGTCGACGTATTCATTCATCGCGAGCAGTTGCCCGACCGCGGCGCGATCGGCGGTCGCGACGACCTGCACCGCGTTCTCGGGCAGGCCCGCGGCCTTCAGGCCTTCATGCATGCAGGCGACGATCGCGACGTTCGAGCGCACCGACTCCGATCCGCCGCGCAGGATGCAGGCGTTGCCCGATTTGAGACATAGCGCCGCGGCATCCGCGGTGACGTTGGGGCGCGACTCGTAGATGATGCCGATCACGCCCAGCGGCACGCGCATCCTGCCGACCCGGATGCCGCTCGGCTGCTGGCGCAACTCGCTGATCTGCCCGACGGGATCGGGAAGCTTCGCGACCTGCTCGAGCCCCCGGGCCATCGCTTCGACGGTCTTGTCGGTAAGCGTCAAGCGGTCGATGAACGCGGCGTCCTTGTCTCCGGCGCGCGCCGACAGGACGTCGGCCGCGTTTTCCGAGATGAGCTTCTTCGCGTCGCGCCGCAACGCGCCGGCGGCGGCGAGGAGCGCGCGGTTCTTCGTCTCGGTGTCCGCCCGCGCGATCGCGCGCGCGGCGATGCGCGCGCGCTGTCCGACCTTGAGCATGTAGGACTTGATGTCCGCAGGGGCGTTCATGGACGGATTTTACGCGCTCCGTCGAGGGGATGCTGATCGGGTGCAGCCGCGAGCAACAAGCGCCGGTAAAAGTGGTTCAATATGACCGCATGAACCCCATCGACTATTCCCGCTATGCCCGCGATCTCCTCGCCGCAAGGCCGGAGCTGCGCGAGGAGATCGAGCGCGCGGAGGAGGGCGGCTGGACGCGCGAGGCGATGCGGGTGTTCCTGCGCTTCGGCGAGCACGCGGACGAGCCGCATGCGCGTTTGCGGCAGTTGCGCCAGCGCGTGATGCTGCGCACGATGGCGCGCGATCTGGCGGGCGACGCCGATCTGAACGAGGTTTGCGGCACGATGTCGTCCCTGGCGGAGGTGGCGATCGGCGAGGCGCTCGCCTTTCTCGAGCCGCGGATGGCGCAGGGCGTCGAGCGGCCGAAGCTCACGGTGATCGGCATGGGCAAGCTCGGCGGCGGCGAGCTGAACGTGTCCTCCGACATCGATCTGGTCTTCCTCTATCCGGAGGGAAACGAAGCGGCCGGCCACCTCGAATTCTTCTCGCGTCTCGGGCGGCGCCTGATCGCGGCGCTCGGCGAGCGCACCGAGGACGGGTTCGTTTTCCGCGTCGACATGCGCCTGCGTCCCTGGGGCGAGGGCGGCGCGCTCGCCACCAGCTTCGACGCGCTCGAGGAATATTTCGTGACGCAGGGCCGCGAATGGGAGCGCTACGCCTGGATCAAGGCGCGAGCCCTCGGCGGGGACAACGACGCGCTCGCGGCGATCGTGCGCCCCTTCGTCTATCGCAAGTATCTCGACTACGGCGCGTTCGGGGCGATGCGCGAGATGCACGCGCAGATCCGCGCCGAGGTGGCGCGGCGCGAGCTCTCCAACCAGATCAAGCTCGGACCCGGCGGCATCCGCGAGATCGAGTTCATCGCGCAGGCCTTTCAGCTGATCCGCGCCGGACGCGATCCCGCGCTGCAGATCCGGCCGACGCTCGCGGTGCTGGCGCTGCTGTCGCAAAAGGGGCTCCTCCCCGCGGCCGCGTTCGACGAGCTTTCCGAGGCGTACGTCTTCCTGCGCCGCCTCGAGCACCGCCTGCAATACCTCGACGACGCTCAGACGCACGAGTTGCCCGAGAGCCCCGAGGACCGCCTGCTCGTCGCGCGGGCGATGGGGTTCGCGGCCTGGGACTCGCTTCGCGTCGCGCTCGACGTGCGCCGCTCCCGCGTGTCGTGGCACTTCGAGCAGCTGTTCTCGGTCGACGAGGCGCCCAAGCATGCGCTCGCGACCCTGTGGTCCGGCGAGAACGCCGCAGAGCGGCTGGCGCAGCTCGGTTTCGGCGACGCGGAAGGCGCGGCGGCGCGGCTCGCCGCCGTGCGCTCCGGCGGCCGCTACACCGGCTTGCCGCAGGCGAGCCGTATCCGCTTCGACGCCCTGATCCCGCGCGTCATCGAGGCGTCCGCCGCGCGGGAGGACGCGGACGCCACGCTCGCGCGCTTCCTCGACCTGATCGAGACCGTGAGCCGCCGCGCCGCCTATCTCGCGCTCCTCGACGAGCACCCCGCGGTGCTCGCCCGCATCGCGCAGTTGTTCGATGCGTCGAGCTGGGCGGCGGAATACCTCAACCGCCACCCGGTGGTGCTCGACGAGCTGCTGGACGCGCGCAGCCTGCTCGCGCCGCCCGACTGGCGCGCGTTCGCGGAGGACCTGCGAGCCCAGCTCGACGCCAGGGAAGACGACGAGGAACGGCAGATGGACTGGTTGCGCGAGGCGCATCACGCTCACGTGTTTCGCCTGCTCGTCCAGGACCTCTCGGGATTGCTCACCGTCGAGCAGCTCGCCGACCATCTGTCGGAGCTCGCCGACGCCACTCTGCAGGTCACGCTGGAGTTGTGCTGGAGGCAGCTGCGCGGGCATCACCGCAGCGACCCGCGCTTTGCCGTGGTCGCCTACGGAAAGCTCGGCGGGAAGGAGCTGGGCTACGCGTCCGACCTCGATCTGATCTTCCTCTACGACGATGCCTACGAGGGCGCGCAGGAGATCTATGCGCGCCTCGCCCAGCGCATGAGCCGCTGGCTCAGCGCCCGCACCGCGGCGGGCGTGCTCTTCGAGACCGATCTGCGCCTGCGTCCGCAGGGCGAGAGCGGGCTCCTCGTCAGCTCGATCGAGGCCTTCCGCCGTTATCAGCGCGAATCGGCGTGGACCTGGGAGCACCAGGCGCTCACGCGCGCGCGCTTCTGTGCCGGAGACGCGGTGCTGGGCGAGGTTTTCGAAGCAGAGAGGATTGCGATCCTGCGGATGCAGCGCGACAAAGCAAAGCTGCGCGAGGACGTATTGTCGATGCGCGGGCAGCTCCTCGAGGGCCATCCGAACGCGAGCGACCTGTTCGACCTCAAGCACGACCGCGGCGGCATGATCGACGTCGAGTTCGCGGTGCAGTACCTGGTGCTCGGACAGTCGGACCGCCACCCCGAGCTGACGCGCAACGCCGGCAACATCGCCTTGCTCAAGCTCGCCGGCGAGCTCGATCTGATCCCGGTCGAATCCGCCGAGTCCGTCGGCGACGCCTATCGCGAATACCGCCGCCGGCAGCACTGGCTGCGCTTGAACGGCGCGAAGTACGCGCGCGTCCCGGCGCAGGAGGTCGCAAGCCGGATCGACGCGACGCGCCTGCTCTGGACCCGGGTATTCGAAACGGCTTAGGCCGCGAATCGCAGACCCAGCTGCAGCAGCTCGTCCCAGGCGTCGCCCTTGACGATTCCTTTCACCATGCGATCGACGCCGGCCGCGTGCTCGAGCGCCGAGAGCAGCGCGGCGCGGGGAAATTTCCGGGCGGCGCGGCCGACGAGCGTTTGGCGCGCGTTGCCCCATACGCGCGCTTCGCGCAGGATTTCGGCGACCGGGCGGCCCGCCGCGATTCCGTCCTGCACGCGGCACACGGCGCGGATCTCCTCGGCGAGCAGCCACAGGATTCGCGGCGGCGCCTCGCCTTCGCCGCGCAGGCCTTCCAGCATGCGCGCGAGCCGCGCGCGGTCCCCGGAGAGCATCGCCTCGGCGAGCTTCCCCGCGTCGTAGCGCGCGACGTTCATCGCCGCCTCGCGCACGGTGTCGAAGTCGAGCTCGCCCGCGGGCAGCAGCAGGGCGAGCTTCTGGATCTCCTGATGCGCGGCGAGGAGATTGCCTTCGACGCAGTCGGCGAGGAAGCGCAGCGTCTCGGGCTTCGCGCTCTGCTTCTGGCGCGCGAGCCGCGCGGCGATCCATTCGGGAAGGCGCGAGCGCTCGACCGGGAAGACGTTGACCACCGTGCCCGCGGCCTCGAGCGCTTGAAACCAGGAAGAGGACTGCCCGGCGCGGTCCAGCCGCGGCAGCATCACCAGCGCGAGCGCGTCGGGAGCGAGCTTCGCGCAGAACCTCTCGATCGCCGCGCCGCCGTCAGTCCCCGGCTTGCCCGAAGCGAGGCGCAGCTCGATCAGCTTGCGCTCGCCGAAAAGCGACAGGTTGGCCGCGCTCGCCCCAAGCTCGCTCCAGTTGAAACCGCGCTCGGCCAAGAGCACCGTGCGCTCCGAAAACCCGAGCGCGCGCGCGCGGGCACGGATCGCGTCGGCCGCTTCCAGGGAAAGCAGCGGCTCGTCGCCGTGGATCGCATAGAGCGGGCGCAACTCGCGCGCGAGATGCGCTTCCAACTGCTCGAGTCTGAGCGCGGGCATCCGGGACCTATTCGAACATGGGCTTCGCCGCCACCAGGCGACGCAGGATCTGTTGCACCATGTCCGTCTGCATATCGCGGTAGAGCAGGGCCTCTTCGTTTTCCTTGGCGATGACCTGCGCGTCGTTGTAGGTCATGTCGCGAGTGAGGAGGATCTCGCTCGAGGGCAGGAACACCTGCGCGCCCTTGGGATCGGTGAGGCGGAAGCCGACGCGATAACGAAGGCGGTATTCGCCCACCTTGCCGGACGAGGTAAAGCTGAGGATCACCTTCTCGCGCGTCTCCTGCGTGAATCCGAAGACCGCCTGCGCGCTCCCGGGGCTGTCCACCAGGCGCGTCTTGCTCGTGGCCTGGACGTTGCGCCTGAGCTCGACGGCGAGCGGGGTCGCGCCCGGGATGTAGAGCGTCTCGAAGGGGAGCTGCGCCGTGCCGCGAAGATGGAAGGCGCATCCCGCGATAAGGGCGAGCGCGACGGCGGCGAGAGCGGCGCGCATCGCGCCTCAGACCACCACGTTGACCAGCCGCCCGGGCACCACCACCACCTTCTTCACCGATTGCCCCTCGGTGAAACGCGCCACCGCCTCGTGCGCGAGCGCGAGCCGCTCGAGCTGCTCGCGTCCCGCGGACTTGGGCGCGCGCATGTGGCCGCGCAGCTTGCCGTTGACCTGGAGGACGAGCTCGATTTCGTCCTGGTCGAGAGCCGCTTCATCTACGACCGGCCAGGGTGCATCGAGCAAGTCGCCCTCCCTAGCCGCGTAGCCTAGGCCCCTCCACAACTCGTATGTCATGTGAGGAGTCACCGGATAGAGCACGCGCAACAGTATCCCCAGCGCTTCCGAGATGGCTTGAGATACTGCGTTGACGCTGATGACACCAGGTCCTCCGATTCCGCCTTCGAGTGTGTTGAGCATTTTCATGCACGCGGAGACCACTGTGTTGTACTGCATTCGATCGTAGTCGTAGGACGCTTGTTTCAGCGCGAGATGAATGCCCCTGCGAAACTCGCGTATCTGAAGTGGCTGCGTAGACCAATCCTTGACTGGAATAAATCCAGCACCGAAGACATGGGTTGTTGCGTCCTTCCCGAGCCCGGCTGCGTATAGCCAAAGCCTTCGAAGAAACCGGCTTCCGCCCTCCACGCCCGAGTCCGACCACTCCAGCGTCTGCTCGGGTGGGCTGGCGAACATCATGAAAAGCCGCGCGGTGTCCGCGCCGTACTTCTCGATCAGATCCTGCGGATCTACGCCGTTGTTCTTCGACTTCGACATAGTGCCGATGCCGTCGGACTCGACCGGCCTGCCGTCGGACTTCAGCACTGCGCCGATACGCTGGCCCTTGTCGTCGTGCTTGAGCTCGACGTCGGCGGGATTGAAGTAGGCGACGCGGCCTTCCCCCGTTTTGCGATAGAAGATCTCGTTCAGCACCATGCCCTGGGTGAGCAGCCGCGTGAACGGCTCGTCGATCCCGGAAACGAGACCGAGGTCGCGCATCACCTTGGTCCAGAAGCGCGAGTAGAGCAGGTGCAGGATGGCGTGCTCGATGCCGCCGATGTACTGGTCGACCGCCATCCAGTACTTCGCGCGCTCGTCGACCATGCTCTTTTTCTGGTCCGGGCTGGCGAAGCGCAGGTAGTACCAGGACGAATCGACGAAGGTGTCCATGGTGTCGGTCTCGCGCTTCGCCGGCTTGCCGCACTTCGGGCATTTGCAATCCACGAACGACGGGGTTTTCGCGAGCGGATTGCCGGTGCCGTCCGGCACCAGGTTCTCCGGCAAGACCACTGGCAACTGATCGTCCGGAACCGGAACGTCCCCGCACCCCGCGCAGTGGATGATGGGGATCGGCGTGCCCCAATAGCGCTGGCGCGAAATGCCCCAATCGCGCAGCCGCCAGGTGACCTGCCTGTCGCCCAGGCCTTTCTGCTTCAGATCGGCCGCGATCGCGTCGACCGCGCTCTGATAGTCGAGGCCGTCGTATTTTCCAGAATTGATGCACTTTCCGTGGTCCGCGTACCAGGGCTGCCATGTGCCGGTCGAGTAGGGGCGGTGATCGACGTCGATCACCGGCTTGATCGGCAATCCGTATTTCTTCGCGAACGCAAAATCGCGCTCATCATGGCCCGGCACGCCCATCACGGCGCCTTCTCCGTAGGCCATGAGCACGTAGTTGCCGACCCACACCGGGATTTTCTCGCTGGTGACCGGATGCGCGACGAACAACCCCGTCGGCATGCCCTTTTTGTCCATCTGCGCGAGCTCGGCCTCCATCACCGAGCCGCGCTTGCACTCCTCGACGAAGGCGGCGAGCTTCTTGTCCGATTTCGCCGCGTGCGCGGCGAGCGGATGCTCCGCGGCAACGGCAGAGAAGGTGGCGCCCATCAATGTGTCGGCGCGGGTGGTAAAGACGCGAAGGACTTTCTTTTCGCCCGCCAGCTCGTAGGGGAAGCCGATGTTGACCCCGTAGCTCTTGCCGATCCAGTTGGCCTGCATCGTCTTCACGCGCTCGGGCCAGCCCGAGAGCGAGTCGAGCGCCGCGAGCAGCTCGTCCGCGTATTTCGTGATCGCCATGTAGTACATCGGGATCTCGCGCTTCTCGACCACGGCACCGGTGCGCCAGCCGCGGCCGTCGATCACCTGCTCGTTGGCGAGCACCGTCTGATCGACCGGATCCCAGTTCACCGTGCCGGTTTTCTTGTAGACGAGGCCGCGCTCCAGCATGCGCAGGAACAGCCACTGGTTCCAGCGGTAGTAGTCGGGAGAGCAGGTGGCGAGCTCGCGCTCCCAGTCGATCGCGAAGCCGAGCGACCGGAGCTGCTTCTTCATGTACGCGATGTTGTCGTGGGTCCACTTCGCCGGCGGCACGCCGTTCGCCATGGCGGCGTTCTCCGCGGGCAAGCCGAAGGCGTCCCAGCCCATGGGCTGCATCACGTTGTGACCCCGCATGCGATGGAAGCGGGTCATCACGTCGCCGATGGTATAGTTGCGCACGTGCCCCATGTGCAGCTTGCCCGAGGGATAGGGGAACATCGACAGGCAGTAGAACTTGGGGCGGCTGCCCTTGCCGGGCGGCTCTTCGGTCGCGCGAAACGCACCGGTTCTGTCCCAGTGCTCCTGCGCTTCGCGCTCGACGGTTTCGGGGTGGTACTGGGGCTGCATGAACGGTTTGCGGAAAGCGTGAATTATAACCGCGTGAGTCTGCGCCTGGCCGCTTTCCGAACCGCTTCAATCCGCACGAAATGGAGATCACGATGCGATTGTCGATCGGCCCGGCGCTCGTAGCGCTCGCGCTAGTCAGCAGTGACGCCGCTTTTGCGCAAGCCAAGGCACGCCCGGCGCCGTCGGCGGCGGTCGAATCGGTGCAGCTGTCCGCTTCGGTCGAGCGCGGCAAGCAGGTCCTTCCGCTCGCCCCCGGCATGGAATTGAAGGGCGGCGACCGCATCAACACCGGAGCGCGGTCCAGACTGATCTTGAAGCTCGCCGACGGCAGCACCGTCAAGCTCGGCGAGCGCGGCTCGCTTTTCGTCGACCGGATGCAGGTGCGCAACGACGGCATTTTCGAGGCGGCGCTTTTCGTCGCCGAAGGCGCATTCCGGTTTACGACCGAGGCGCTGGACAAGTTCGCCGGCAAGCGCGAGATCAGCATCGCCGTCAACAACGTGACCGCGGGGATCCGCGGCACGGATCTGTGGGGGAAGTCCACCCCGGAGAGCGATATCGTCTGCGTGATCCACGGCAGCGTCGAGGTCACACCCCCGGGAGAGAAGCCGTTCACGCTGGACCAACCGTTGTCTTTCTACGCACTCGAGACCAACGTGTCCAAGCCGGTGGCGACCGTGCTCGCGGACAAGTTCAGGGAATGGGCGGCGGAAACCGAGGAGGAGCCCGGCCAGGGGGTGGCGACGCGGCGCGGGAAGTGGAAAGTCTCGGTCGCTGCGATCAAGAAATCCGGCGAAGCGCTCGATGCCTACAATGCCCTGCGCAAGGCGGGCTATCCCGCCCAGATCATTCCCTCGAAGGCCGGCGAGGAGCGTATCTACGGCGTGAGCGTTTCGAATTTCGAATCCGAGAAGGACGCGAAATCCGCCGTCGAGGCGCTGAAAGCCCAGGCCGACCTGCCGAAGTACGACTACAAGGTCGGAATGTAGATCCGCCAAGGAGACTGCGCGGCAGGTGCCTTGCGGTAAAATCGGGCATTCGCGAATGCCCGAATGCACAACCTTCTTGAGAATCTCAACCCCGAGCAGCTCGCCGCGGTCACTCTTCCGGATCAGTCTGCGCTGATCCTCGCGGGCGCGGGCTCCGGAAAGACCCGCGTACTGACCACCCGCATCGCCTGGCTGATCCAGACGGGCAACGTCGGCCCCGGCGGGGTCCTCGCCGTCACCTTCACCAACAAGGCGGCCAAGGAGATGCTCGTGCGCATATCGGCGATGCTGCCGATCAGCACGCGCGGCATGTGGGTCGGGACCTTTCACGGCCTGTGCAACCGCTTCCTGCGGGCGCATCACCGCGACGCGGGCCTGCCGCAGCTCTTCCAGATACTCGACTCGCAGGACCAGCAGGCGGCGATCAAGCGCGTGCTCAAGGCCATGAACGCCAACGAGGACGCCTTCCCGGCGCGCGAGGTTCAGTACTTCATCAGCGCGGCGAAGGAGGAGGGCAAGCGTCCGCGCGACGTCGAGACCGGCGACGAGATCATGCGCCAGATCTACGCGGCTTACGAGGAGCAGTGCCAGCGCGAGGGCGTGGTCGATTTCGCGGAGCTGCTGCTGCGCACCTACGAGGTCCTATCCCGGAACGAGGTGCTGCGCGAGCACTACCGCAGCCGCTTCCGGCATATCCTGGTGGATGAGTTCCAGGACACGAACCGCCTGCAGTACCGCTGGCTGAAGCTCCTCGCCGGCCCGAAGAACGTCATGTTCGCGGTCGGCGACGACGACCAGAGCATCTATCGCTTTCGCGGAGCGAACGTCGGCAACATGGCCGAGTTCGAGCGCGATTTCCGCGTCGAGAACGTGATTCGCCTGGAGCAGAACTACCGTTCGCAGGGGAATATCCTCTCCGCGGCGAACGCGCTCATCGCGCACAACAAGAAGCGCCTGGGCAAGAATCTGTGGACCTCGGCCGGGCACGGCGAGCCGGTGCGCATCTATGAAGCGCAATCGGACGGCTACGAGGCGAACTGGCTCGCGGAGGAGGTCCAGTCGCTCAAGCGCGGCGGCCTGCGCCTTGCCGACATCGGGGTGCTGTACCGCTCGAACGCGCAGTCGCGGATCATCGAGCATTCGCTCTTTTCCGCCGGCATCCCCTATCGAGTCTACGGAGGCCTGCGCTTCTTCGAGCGCATGGAGATCAAGCACGCGCTCGCCTATCTGCGCCTGGCTGCCAATCCGGACGACGACGGGGCGTTCCTGCGCGTGGCCAATTTTCCGGCACGCGGCATCGGCGCCCGCTCGCTCGAGACGCTGCAGGACGCGGCGAAGGGCGCAAGCTCGAGCCTGTACAAGGCCGCGAGCGGGCTCTCGGGGAAGACCGGCACTTCGGTTGCCGCCTTCGTGCGCCTGGTCGAAACGCTGAAAACGGAGACGCAGGGGCTGCCCCTCCCCGAGACGGTGGAGGTGATGCTCGAGCGGAGCGGCCTGGTCGCGCACTACAAGGCCGAGCGGGACGGCGCCGACCGGGTCGAGAACCTGAACGAGCTGGTGAACGCGGCCGCCGCCTTCGTCAACGAAGCCGAGGAACACGATCTTTCCGCGTTTCTCGCGCATGCGTCTCTGGAATCGGGCGAGAATCAGGCCGCCGAAGGAGCCGATGCGCTGCAGATGATGACCGTCCACTCGGCGAAGGGCCTGGAGTTCGCGGCGGTGTTCATCACCGGTCTGGAAGAAGGCCTGTTCCCGCACGAGCAGAGCGTGCTCGAGGACGAGGGGCTGGAGGAGGAGCGCCGGCTCATGTACGTGGCGATCACGCGCGCAAGGACGCGGCTGTATCTGTGCCACGCGCAGACGCGCATGCTGCACGGCCAGACGCGCTACAACGTCGCCTCGCGCTTCATCGACGAAATTCCCCAGGAGGTGGTGAAGCGTCTCACCCCGATCATGACCCCCGCCTTCGGCCGCGGACGTTTCGACGACAAGGCGTGGGCACCCGCACCCGAGAAAGCCTTCAAGGCCCAGACTGCCGGCCACGGGTTTCGCATCGGTCAGGCGGTGCAGCACCCCAAGTTCGGCCAGGGGGTGATCGTCAACGCGGAAGGGTCGGGGAACGACGCCAGATTGCAGATCAACTTCGGGAAACAAGGCATGAAATGGCTGGCGTTGGAGTACGCCAAGATCACCGCAGCCTAGCCCTTATCGAACAAACGGAGCTGGCTGGCGCCCGTCAGGGCCGCCTGCTCGACCGCGCGCTTTGCCTCCTCCAGCGTCGCCGTCTCCCCGGCGTGATTGCCCGAACGCCAGCGGTAGATCCCGTCCCATTCCTTCTTCGGCCCGAGCGCGACCGTGCCCAGACGCTCTCTGCCCAGCCAGTAGCCGTGTGACAGATAGCCACGTTCCCAGAACGCCTGCTTCGCCTTCTTTGCGGAGCGCTTCGGCATGGGTCACCCCCTTGGCGCATTCTACCCGCGCCTCCGATTGGAGAGAAATACCTCTCTCGTGTAAAGTAGCGCCTCCCCCTGAGGGGGTATTCGCTGGACCCCCTTTAGGGGGTATTGGAAAAGGCATGAAAAACGACTATCTCGAACGCATTCTGAGGGCGCGCGTCTACGACGTGGCGATCGAAACGCCGCTCGAGGTCGCGCCCAATCTCTCGGCGCGCCTCGGCAACCGGGTGTTCCTCAAGCGCGAGGACATGCAGCCGGTGTTCTCCTTCAAATGCCGCGGCGCGTACAACAAGATGGTCAACCTGCCCGCGGCGGCGCTCTCGCGCGGAGTGATCGCCTCCTCGGCCGGCAACCACGCGCAAGGGGTTGCGCTCGCCGCGCAGAAGCTCGGCTGCTCGGCGGTGATCGTCATGCCCTCCACCACGCCGAAGATCAAGGTCGACGCCGTCAAGGCGCGCGGGGCGGAAGTGATCCTGCACGGCGATACCTACGACGAGGCGTACGCCGAAGCGAAGCGCCTGGAGCGGGCGCGCAAGCTCGCCTTCGTGCACCCGTACGACGATCCGGAGGTCATCGCAGGACAGGGAACCATCGGGATGGAAATCCTCAGGCAGTCGGTGCAGCCGCTGCATGCGGTATTCGTCCCTGTCGGCGGTGGGGGACTGATCTCGGGGATCGCGTCCTACATCAAGCGCCTGCGCCCCTCGGTCAAGGTGATCGGCGTCGAGCCGGTCGACGCCGACGCCATGGCGCGATCGCTGAAGGCGGGCCGGCGCGTGGCGCTCGATCACGTCGGCCTGTTCGCCGACGGCGTGGCGGTGAAGCGGGTCGGCGAGCTGACGTTCGCCCTGTGCCGCGAGCTGCTCGACGGCGTGATCCTCGTCGACACCGATCAGATCTGCGCGGCGATCAAGGACGTGTTCGGCGACACGCGCACCGTGCTCGAGCCCGCGGGCGCGCTCGCGGTGGCCGGGGCGAAGGCCTACGTCGAGCGCAGCGGAATCCGCGGCAAGCGGCTCGTCGCGGTGGCATCGGGGGCGAACGCCAACTTCGACCGGCTGCGCTTCGTCGCCGAGCGGGCCGAGAGCGGCGAGAAGCGCGAGGCGATCCTCGCCGTCACGATCCCGGAGCGCCCCGGCAGCTTCAAGAAATTCTGCACGACGCTGGGCTCGCGCAACATCACCGAATTCAACTATCGAATCGCCGACCTCGAGGAGGCGCACGTCTTTGTCGGCGTCGAAGTGCACAACCGCGACGAGACCGCGAGGATCGTCAAGACACTCGGGCGCGAGGGCTTCAAGACGCTCGACCTATCGGAGGACGAGATGGCCAAGCTGCACGTGCGCCACCTGGTCGGCGGCCACGCTCCGGCGGCAATCAGGAAGAGCGCGCGCGGGGCGCCCGACGAGCTGCTCCACCGCTTCGAGTTTCCCGAGCGCCCCGGCGCCCTGATGAGATTCCTGTCGAGCATGCGCACCGACTGGAACATCAGCCTGTTCCATTACCGCAACCATGGAAGCGACACCGGCCGCGTGCTGGTCGGAATGCAGGTGCCGCGGCACGAGATGCGCGAGTTTCAGAAATTCCTTACCACTCTGGGCTATCCCTACGTCGACGAAAGCCGCAATCCGGCCTACCGGCTGTTCCTCGGCTAGGTTTTCTCGTCTTCTCCGAAATAGCCCGGCGCCATCTCGCCGGCATAGCACGGCGGCGATGAAAAGCCCTGAGGGTTGTCGAGAAACCTGAGGCCCTCTGGCTCGCGCCGGTACGCCCCGCGCTCGGTGACGACGAAGTCGACCGGGATGTCGTGCGCTTGCGGCTGTATCGTCTTCAGATACGCCTGCTCGTACGCCACGCCGATCACGCGCGGCCGCTTCGCGAGCGACGCGAGGGTGCGGTCGAAGAAGCCTCCGCCGTAGCCCAGCCGGTATCCGTCCCCGTCCCATCCGAGCATCGGAAGAAGCACGTGGTCGGGCTGCACTTCGCCCGAATCGACCGGGTAGGGGATTCCAAGCGGTCCGTCGGCGAGCTTTACGCCCGGATGCCACTCGCGGAAGACGAGCGGCGTCTTCGGCGCCACCACGACCGGCATCGCGGTCGTCGCGCCCCTTCGCCTGAGAGCGGCGGCAAGATGGCGCACGTCGTACTCGTTCTTGTAGGGCCAGCAGAATGCGAGAACGCCGTGCACCAGATCCGGGAACGTGCGTTCAATGTGGATGTCGATCCGCGCGCGCCATGCGGCGAGTACATCCCCGGCGAGTCCGCTGCGCTCGCGCAGCAATCTTGCGCGCTCGCTCTTGCGCCAGGCGGAAAGTTCCGGGGATATTTCGGAAAAGCCCATGAATTATCCGGTATTTCGTCACTCGGGAGCCGCAAACCCCTGTGCTATTCTACTAGAGCGGGAGGAAGCGATTTGAAACCAGCATTGCCACGGTTCGCGGCGGTGGCGGTTCTGCTCGCCGCGACCGGATTGTCTCACGCGGCGAAGCTCGATCCGCAGGACGCCGCTTTGCTCGCCGCGCGCGATGCGTTCGAAGCGAGCAATCGCTCCAAGCTTGCCCACCTGGCGCCGCAGCTCGAGGGCCACGTGCTCGCGCCCTACGTCGAGTACTGGCAGCTTTTCCTGAAACTGCCGGCGGCGCGCGCGGAGGAAGTCCGCGATTTCTTCTCCCGCTATCGGGGCAGCGCGCTCGCGGAGCAGTTGCGCGCCGATTGGCTCAAGGTGCTCGGCAAGAGCGGCCGCTGGGAGCTCTTCCAGGAGGAATATCCGGCCCTCTCGGGGGACGATCCGGACGCGACCTGCTACGCGCTGCTCTCGCGCTGGAAGCGCGACGACGCGGCCACGCTCGATCAGTTCAAGACGTTCTGGAACGCGCCGCGGGACCTGCCCGACGGCTGCCTGCAGCTCGCGCGCGGCCTCGCCAAGTCCGGTCAGATCGCCTCGAGCGACGCATGGGCGCGATTTCGCATGCTCGCCGATGCCGGTCTCATGGGCGCGGCGAGGCGCTCCCTGGAGTTTGTGCCGCGCGCCGAGGCGATCGACCCGAGGCGACTCGCCGCCGTCATTCGCGCGCCCGCCCGGTATCTGAAGAACCCTCAGGCGGATTTCGCCAAGGTCTCCGACCGGGAGCTCGTCATTGCCGCGATGACGCTCGCTTCCGACTCCGATCCGCTCGCCGTGGAGAGGCTCTGGAACGCCGGCCTGAGCGAGAAATTCCCCCCGGAAGACGTGAAATACGTATGGCTCATGCTCGCCATGAACGGCGCGCAGCGGCATGTGCCCGAGGCGCTCGACTGGTTCGGCAAAGCCGGAACGTTGAACGACGATCAGCTCGCCTGGCGCGCGCGCATTGCGATGAGAACCGAGAATTGGAACGAAGTCCGGGCCTCCATCGATCGCATGTCCGCGGTCGCGAAGACCGACCCGGCGTGGACTTACTGGTACGGCCGTGCCGAGCGCGAGCTCGGCAGCCCGCTCGAGGCCGAGGGCTACTTCGGGCGCGTCGCCGGAGAGCACAGCTTCTACGGCCGGCTCGCCGCGGAAGAGTTGGGGGTGAGCCTGCACATTCCGCCGCGAGCGCCGCTGCCGACGGAGGCCGAGATCGCCGAGGTCGCGGCCATCCCGGGTCTCGCGAGGGCGCTCGAGCTCTATCGCCTCGACATGCGCACCGAGGCGACACGCGAGTGGCTGTGGACCATACGCGGCATGGACGACAGGAAACTGCTCGCAGCGGCCGAGCTTGCGCGCCGCAACGAGGCGTGGGACAGGGCGATCAGCACCGCCGACCGAACCGTCCTAGCCCATGATTTCTCGGTTCGCTATCTCGCCCCGTACCGGGAGGTGCTCGCCGAGAAGGCGCGCTCGCGCGACCTGGAGGAATCATGGGTCCTGGGCGTGGTGCGCCAGGAAAGCCGCTTCATCATCGGCGCGAAGTCCTCTGCGGGAGCGAGCGGCCTGATGCAGGTCATGCGTCCGACCGCGCGCTGGGCGGCGCAGAGGATGCGCCTCAAGAACTTCTCTTGGGCTCGCCTGCGCGAGCCGGAGGTCAACGCTTTGCTCGGCACCTACTACCTGCGCCACGTGCTCGACCAGTTCGACGGCAGCCCGGTGCTCGCCGCGGCCGCCTACAACGCCGGGCCGTCCCGCGCGAGACTATGGCGCGGAACCGCGCCGATTGAAGGCGCGATCTTCGCCGAGACCATCCCGTTCGTGGAAACGCGCGACTACGTCAAGAAGGTCATGGCGAACACCGTCTATTACGCCGCGGTCCTCGGAACCGAGCCGACCCCGCTCAAGACGCGCCTGGGCGTCGTGCCCGGGCGCCGCACTGCCGAAGGCGTCGCCTCCATCAGGAGCGAGCCCGTCGTCCAGTAGTCTCGGCTCGGCCCGTAGCAGTCCGCGACTCGCCCTTCGCGGTTAAACTAAGCACTTTCTCGCAAGCATCTTCCCTGCGGCATCCATGAGTCGGATTCTGGTCCTCGGCGGCAGCGGCTTCGTCGGCCGGCATATCGTGCGACAGCTCGTCGACGACGGGCATTTCGTCGTCGTGCCCACGCGCAGGCGCGAGCGCGCGAAGCACCTGATCCTCCTGCCTACGGTGGACGTGGTCCAGGCGGACGTGCACGACCCCGAGACGCTCGCGCGGCTCGTGTCCGGCTGCGACGCGGTAATGAACCTGGTTGGCATCCTCGACGGCGGACGCGGCGACCCTTACGGCCCGGAGTTCGCGCGCGTCCACGTCGAGCTGCCGCAGAAAATCGTCGAGGCGTGCAAGAAGAAGCGGGTACTGCGTCTGGTGCACATGAGCGCCTTGAACGCCCATCCCGAGGGTCCCAGCCAGTACCTGCGCTCCAAGGGAGACGGCGAGACCTGGGTCTTCTCGGCGCAAAACGATCTCGCGGTAACGGCGTTCCGGCCATCGGTCATATTCGGGCCCGAGGACCATTTTCTGAACACCTTCGCCTGGCTGCAGCGCTGGCTGCCCGTGCTTCTCCTTCCCAGCCCACACGCGCGCTTTCAGCCGGTGTATGTCGAGGACGTGGCGCGTTGCTTCACGGCGAGCCTCGCGGATAGGGACAGCATCGGCCAGCGCTACGATCTCGGCGGGCCGCGCGTCTACACCCTGCGCGAGCTCGCCGCGTACGCCGGAAGCGCGAGCGGCCATCCGCGGCCCGTGATCGGCCTTTCGGACCGTCTCTCTTTCCTTCAAGCTTGGGCCATGGAATACAAGCCCGGCGCGAAACTCATGTCGCGCGACAGCTTCAATTCGATGAAGGTCGACAGCGTCTGCAAGACCGCGCTGCCATTTTCCATCCAGCCCACGCCCCTCGAGTCGGCGGCGCCCGACTATCTTCGCGGCGCCCCTCCGCGCTCCCGGTACAGCTGGTTTCGCTACAAGGCCGGCCGCTAGGGAACCGGCCGCGTGAAGATTTACGCCGTCGGCGGAGCGGTGCGCGACGAGCTTCTCGGACTCGCGGTGTCGGACCGCGACTATGTCGTGGTCGGCGGCACGCCCGAGGAGATGGAGCGCCTGGGCTACCGGCCCGTCGGCAAGGACTTCCCGGTGTTCCTGCATCCCGAGACCCATGAGGAATACGCGCTCGCGCGCACCGAGCGCAAGATCGCGCGCGGCTACAGGGGATTCCAGATTCACGCAGCACCCGACGTGACGCTCGAGCAGGACCTCGAGCGGCGCGACCTCACCATCAACGCCATGGCGCGCGACGAGGACGGGCGCCTGGTCGATCCTTTCGGCGGCGCGGCGGACCTCGAGCGCGGGCAGCTTCGGCACGTGAGCCCGGCGTTCGTCGAGGATCCGGTGCGTATCCTGCGCGTCGCGCGCTTTGCGGCGCGCTTCGGCTTCGCCGTCGCTCCGGAAACCATGACCTTGATCCGGGCGATGGTGGCGAACGGCGAGGCCGACGCCCTGGTGCCCGAGCGCGTGTGGCAGGAGTTTTCCCGCGGCCTGATGGAGGGCGAGCCCGCTCTCATGTTCGCCGTGCTCGCCGAAGCCGGCCTGTTCGAAAAGCTCCTGCCCGAGCTCGGGCTCACGTTCGAGCGCGGCAGGCCGGCGAACGACGCATCGCGGCGGCTCGTCCGATCGCTCGAGTGCGCCGCGGCCGAGCGCCTTGGACTTGCTGCGCGCTTCGCGCTGCTCGCGCTCGGTGCGCCTTCCCCTGAAGCCGTGAACACGCTATCAGAGCGTCTCAAGGCGTCTGGTGAATGCGGGGATCTTGCGGTGCTCGCGCAGCGGTATGCCGACGCCTTGCGGCGCGCGCCCTCCCTCGGCGCGGCGGAACTGCTCGGGCTGCTCGAGCGCTGCGACGCCTTTCGGCGGCCCGAGCGTTTCGACGAGCTGCTCGCCGTGTGCGCCTGCGCGGACCGCGGCGATCGCGGCTGGGTGCCCATACCTTATCCGCCGCGCGCGGCGCTGCGGCGGGCGCTTGCCGCGGCCGCGGGCGTGGACGCCGCGGCGATCGCCTCGCGGAGCGAGAAATCCGAGATCGCGGCTGGCGTGCGCAGCGCGCGGCTCGCGGCCATCGAGAAAAGCGCCTAGCCATGGGACCCGGATCCGACGCGGGCCCGCTTTGGCGCGGGCTAATGAAGAACCTTCTGGCCGGTGCGCGGCTCGCCCTGTTCCTGCCGGTGCGCCCGCTCGATTTCAGGATTTCCGCGGCGCAGTGCGTCGCGCTGGTCGCCGCGTGTCTGGCGTTGTGGCTTGCGCTCGGCGTCGTGCAGCAGGGCGTTCCGGGAGAGGTGGATTTCGGAGCGCTCACCGCGGCACTCGCGGGGATTCCGATCCTGCTCGGCGCCTGTCTTCTCGCGGCGAGGATATTCCGCGAGACACGCCTCGCGCCGGCGTTCGCCGTGGTGCTCCTCGCGAGCGCTCCGATCTTCCTGACCGTCGACTACTCCGTCGAGTTCGTCGTAGACCTCGCCGATCTGCCCTACCCGACGGCGCTCGATTGGGCCTTCCTCGCCTGGGCTTTCGCGATTGCGGTGCGAAGCCAGACCGTTCTCACCGGCTGGCGCGGCGGCCGCTCGGCGCTGGCGCTGGGCTTGTTCGTCGCGCTCCTCGCCGTGCTCATGCAGATCGGCCCGCACGGGGAGCTGTGGGTGGCCGCCGGAGACGACAAAGCCGACGAAGGCGAGCCGCGGCTGACGCAGGAGGAAGTCTTCCACCGCCAGGGGAGATTGCTCGACGAGCGGCTTGCCGCGCTCGCCCCCGAGCGTCGCGGTGTCGCCGACCTGTACTTCGTCGGCGTCGCGGCCGACGCCGGCCAGGACACGTTCTCCTCGGAGATCGCCTCCATCAAGGAGCTGCTCGACGAGCGCTTCGACACCGCCGGCAGATCGATCGCGCTGGTCAACAACCCTGCGACGCTGACCGAGCAGCCCATCGCCACCGTGAGCAATCTGCGCACGGCCCTCGCCTACCTCGGCAACACCATCGACACCGAGGAGGACATCGTGTTGCTGCACATCACCACGCACGGCAGCAGCGACTACCAGCTGGTTTTCGACCTTCCGCCGCTCGAGCTCGCACAGCTCACGCCGAGCGCGCTCGCGCGCATGCTCGCCGACAGCGGTATAAAGTGGAAGGTGATCGTCATCTCGGCGTGCTTCTCCGGCGGGTTCATCGAGCCCCTCAAGGACGACAACACCCTGGTCATTACCGCCGCCGACGCGTCGCATTCGTCTTTCGGCTGCAGCTACGAGAGCGACTACACCTGGTTCAGCGAGGCGCTCTACGACGAGGCGCTACGCGAGACCTTCTCGTTCGACGAAGCGTTCAGGGCGGCGAAGAAAGCGGTGAGCGAGCGCGAGCGCACCGAAGGGTTTGCGCCGTCCAATCCGCAAATCGCGATGGGAAGCGCGATACGAAAGAAGCTCGCAGTGCTCGAAAAGCGCCTCTCCGCCGGATACGCGCCGGACCCTCAGAAGACGCGCGTGATCAAGGTGAGAACGAGCGACAGCAGTACGGTGCTGGTGAAGGGCAGATAGTAGAGCCGCCCTTTGTAGCGAAGCGTGAGATCTCCGGGTAACCGGCCCAGCCCGAACCGCGACAGCCACGGCGCGAGCACGGTGAGGACGATGAGCGCAATCACGAGCACGAGAACCCACTTCAGCATGCGGTTACTTTAACAGGAGAGTCACGATGATCGAGTTGTATACCTGGAGCACGCCCAACGGCCGCAAGGTCTCGGTGATGCTGGAGGAATGCGGACTGCCTTACGAGGTCCACAAGATCAACATCGGTTCGGGCGAGCAATTCGCGCCCGACTATCTCGCGATCAACCCGAACGGCAAGATACCCTCGATCGTCGATCCCGACGGTCCCGGCGGCAAGCCCATACGGATGATGGAGTCGGGCGCGATCCTGGTCTACCTCGCGGCGAAGACCGGGAAATTCCTGCCGAAGGACGAACGCGGCAAGTACCTCGCCCTGCAATGGCTGATGTTCCAGATGGGCCACGTCGGGCCGATGTTCGGCCAGGTGCACCACTTCCTGCGCTCGGCCAAGGAGCCCGTGCCCTACGCGATCGAGCGCTACACCAAGGAGAAGGACCGGCTCTACGGCGTGCTCGACAAGCGCCTCGGCGAGGCCGGGTACCTCGCGGGCGAGTATTCGATCGCCGACATCGCGACCTATCCCTGGGTGTCGCGCTACGAGTGGCACAAGACCGACTTGAATGCGTATCCCAACGTGAAGCGCTGGTTCGACGCGATCGGCGCGCGGCCCGCGGTGAGGCGCGGCATGGTGGTGCCGTCCTAGCTTCGCTTCGCCGCCTCAGTCCTTTCGAGCGCGCTTCACGAGGAAGGCGTTGATCTCCTCGATCTTGAGCTGAGGTTCGTCGGGAGGATGCTGGTTCCCGACGACGCGGTTCATCCACTCCATGTTTTTTTCCATCCGCGCGACTACGGCCGGCCACTCGACGGCCGTGTGGCGCTGCGGGTCGGGCAACACGTGGCACTGCTCGCACGCGAGCTTGAACGACCGGCCTTCGGCGCCGAAAATTTCCGGATACTTCTTCGGGTCGATCGGCTTCTGGGCGTACCGTTGCAGATACACGAGGAGCTCGCCCGCCTCGTCCTGCGTCGGCGCCTGGACCTCCGCCATCATCTCGCGCATCAGCTCGCCCAGGTTGCCCTTGCCGCGCATGCGCACGACCATGCGCTCGAAAATCGCCGGCCACTTCGCCGCGTGGTGCATCGCCGGGTTGGGGAGGTTGTGGCATTGCACGCAGTAGCGGACGAGAAGCTGCGCGCCGCGCGAATCGCGCTCCGGGAGCTGCGCGATCTCGAAAGTCGGCGGAAGGATGCGCTCGAGCATCGGGCCGTGCGGGCTGTCCGCCCAGCGCTTTTTCGCCTGCGCCACCTGCTCCTCCGCGCTCTGGACGAGCGCCGCGGTCGCAACAGCCGCGACGGCGCACAGCGCTACGGAAAACCGCATGCCGCGACTATGACGGACGAATCGCGCTAAGACCCGCTGAACCAGTTGTACCCCTGGTCTTCCCAATAGCCGCCGGGGTATTCGTTGGTGACCATCATCGACACGATCTGCTTCGGGTTCTTGAAGCCGAGCTTGGTGGGAATCCTGAGCTTCATGGGGAAGCCGTACTTCATCGGCAGGATCTGGTCGGCGAAACGGAAGGTGAGCAGCGTCTGCGGATGCAGGGCGGTCGCCATGTCGATGCTGGTCGAGTAGTCGTCGGCGCAGTAGAAACCGACGTATTTCGCGGTGGTGTCGGCGCCGATGCGCTCAAGGAACGTCGAGAAGCGCACGCCGCCCCACTTGCCGATCGCGCTCCAGCCCTCGACGCAGATGTGGCGCGTGATCTGCGAGGTCTGCGGCAACGCGTAGAGCTCGGGCAGCGTCCAGGGCTTCTTGTCGCGGATCATGCCGGCGAGCTCGAGCTGGTAGCTCTTGCCGTCGACCTCCGTGACCTCGTCTTCGGTATAGAACGCGTTGAACGGGAAGGGTTTGGTGATTGCGCTCTCCGGGTATTCCGGGGCGAGCTTCGTTCGGCTGAATATCAGCCCCTGAGCGCCGTCGTTCCAGCGCGACATGCCCGTCAGCACCCGTTGCACGCTCTCGTCGTCGGTCAGGTTGCAGCCCGAAAGCATCGCGAGCGCGCCGAGCGACAGGCCCTGCCTGAGGAACAGGCGCCGCTCGACCGAGCGAACGAGCTTCGGCGACTGCGCCGCGAGACTCGTCTCCATGGTGCGTTTTTTCATGAGGCCCTCCTTGCGCGGCCGGTGATCATGGTCGGGAAGGTGCGCGGCACCAGCATCACCATGACGATGTGGACGAGCACGATAAATACCATCAGCGCCATGGCGCAGAAATGCACGATGCGCGCGCCCTCGTACCCGCCCATGAGCCCGGCGATCTCCTGGAACTGCACCGGCTTCCAGATCGCCAGGCCGGAGAACACCAGCACCACGAGACAGAGGAGGATCGCGAGATAGGCCGCACGTTGCGCCGCGTTGTACATCGACAGGTCGTCGTGAGCGAGCTTCCCGCGGAAGGCTCCCAGCACATCGCGCACCACGTCGCGCGGCCATAGCGGAAAGAATTTCCTGCGGAAGTGCCCCGAGACGATCCCGTATGTCACGTACACGATCCCGTTCAGGACGAGCAGCCACATCGCGGCGAAATGCCATTGCAGCGCGCCCGCGAGCCAGCCGCCGAGCGTGATCTCGCTCGGGATGCGGAATGGGAAGAAAGGGGAGGCGTTGTAGATGCGCCAGCCGCTCGTCGCCATCATGAGGATGGCAAAAGCGTTGATCCAGTGCGTGATGCGCACGATGAGCGGGTGGATCTTGACCCAATGCGACTGCGCGGTTTCCATCGAACGTCCTCCAGCCCCTGTTCCGCCTTGGTCGAAGACCATAGCCTACACCTTACAGCGCCGGCCGCCGGTCGCCTTCGCGAAAGCCTTCGAGCGGCGCGTCGAACCCCCGCGCCAGGGCGATCGCCTTGAACAGCTCTCCCATCTCCGCCGGGCTCATCAGCCGGTTCGCTTGGTTCGCGAGAGGCAGGAATTTCTCCCCGTTCTCGGCCGGGGTGCGCGACATCACTTCGGTGATGCCGCAGTTGATGAGGAACTGCGCCTGGCTCGTGTATCCGGCGAGCTCGAGCCCGGCCTCGCGCGCGGCCGAGGCGATAGCGCTGAAGTCGACGTGACTGGTGATGTCCTGCAGCCCCGGCAGAAAGAAAGGGTCGGTGTGCGCATAGTGGCGGTAGTGGCACATGAGCGTGCCGTCTCGGCGCTGCGGGTGGTAGTACTCCTTCCGGGGAAAGCCGTAGTCGACGAACAACGCCACGCCTTTCTCGAGAATCCCCGCGAGCGAGCGCAAGAAGCCGCGTGCGGCCAGCGCGATCTCGCTGCGGAATCCCTCGGGAAGATCGAGTGCGCGCGCCGCCTCGAGCAGCTCGCCCGACGCCAGGCGCCAGGACCAGCCGAGGCGCTCGCTGCGCACGCCGACTCCGCCTTCCTCGACTTTTCCGCTGCGCACGCGGACCACGTGAACCGGCATGGCATCGAGGACTTCGTTGCCGAGCACGACTCCGGAGAACGCCGGAGGCAGCTGGTTGAGCCAGGCCACCCGCTCGAGCAGATGCGGCACCTTCGCCGCGAGCGTGTCACGGCTGCGCTCGCGCAGATCGGCGGAGAGTTCCAGGATGAAGTAGTTGCGCGGCGTCGTACCCAAGCGCTCGAGCTCTTGGAGGAGCGTGGCGGCCAGCGCGCCGCTTCCCGCTCCGACCTCGAGCACTTCGTCGAAACCCGCTAGCATGATTCCCTGCACCTGGCGCGCGAGCGTTTGCCCGTAGAGCGGCGAGATCTCGGGCGCGGTGACGAAGTCCCCGGCCTTGCCGAGCTTCCTCGCTCCGGCGCTGTAGTAGCCGAGGCCCGGTGCGTAGAGCGCCAGCTCCATGTAGCGCGCGAAGCTGATCCATCCGCCGCTCGCGGCGATTTCTCCGTGAATGTGCGCCGCGACGCGATCACTGTGCGCGCGCGCATCTGGCGTTGGCTCGGGAAGCGTCATGTCGGAGCGGAAGGACTATTCCGGTATCATTCTAGGCCATGAGCGAGTCGCTTTCAGGGAAAGTTGTGCTCGTCACGGGAGGAGCGAAGCGCGTCGGCGCGGCGATCGCGCGCCGTTTGCATCGCGAGGGCGCGAACCTGATGCTGCATTACCGCGGATCGGAACGCGAAGCGAAGGCGCTGCGCGGTGAGTTGAACACCGCGCGCGCCGATTCCGTCGCGCTCGTGCAAGCCGACCTGCTGGACGTCGCGGGCTTGTCGGAAATCGTGCGGAATACCGTCGGCCGCTTCGAGCGCCTGGACGCGCTCGTCAACAACGCCTCGGCTTTCTTTCCGACTCCTCTCGGCGAGATGACGCAGGCCAGCTGGGAGAGCCTCATAGGCGCGAATCTCAGGGCGCCGCTGTTCCTTTCGCAGGCCGCGGCACAACATTTGAAAAAAACCGGCGGCGCCATCGTAAATATCATCGACATCCATGCCGAGCGCCCCCTCAAGAACTACGTGATCTACTCGATCGCGAAGACCGGCCTCGCCGGTCTCACGCGCTCGCTCGCCCGCGAGCTCGCACCCGAAGTGCGCGTCAACGGGGTCGCGCCCGGCGCCATCGTCTGGCCCGAGGACGGCTCGTGGGACGATCTGACGCGACAGCGCATCGTGTCGCACACGCTGCTCCGGCGCACCGGGGAGCCCGACGACATCGCGCGCGCTGTTTACTATCTGATCGCAGAAGCGCCGTATGTAACGGGGCAGATCGTCGCGGTCGATGGCGGCAGGAGCATCAATATCTGAATGTGAGCGACAGATCATGAACGCACCCGAAAAAATCCATATCACCCGCAAGGAGCGCTTCGAAGCGGGCAAGCTCGAGAAACGCCTGTGCCGCCTGGTCGGCGAGGCGATCGGCGACTACGGCATGATCGCGCCCGGAGACCGCGTCATGGTGTGTCTCTCCGGAGGCAAGGACAGCTACGGGCTGCTCGACGTGCTCATGAAGCTGCGCGCGCGCGCGCCTTTCTCCTTCGAGCTCATCGCGGTGAACCTCGATCAGCGGCACCCCGGCTATCCCGAGCATGTGCTTCCGGAGTACCTCGCCTCGCTCGGTATTCCGTTCCGCATCGAGGTGCAGGACACCTACTCGGTGGTGAAACGCCTCGTCCCGGAAGGCGAGACCATGTGCAGCTTGTGCTCGCGGCTGCGCCGCGGCGTGCTCTACCGCGTGGCGCGCGAGCTGGGCGCGACCAAGATCGCCCTGGGCCATCACCGCGACGACATCCTCGAGACCTTCTTCCTCAATCTTTTCTTCGGCGGCAAGATGAAGGCGATGTCGCCCAAGCTCCAGTCCGACGACGGGCAGCACGTCGTGATCCGTCCCCTCGCCTATGTGGCGGAGAACGATCTCCAGGACTATGCCGACGTAAGGAAATTCCCGATCATCCCCTGCGACCTGTGCGGCTCGCAGCCGACGCTGCAGCGCAAGCAGATCAAGCAGATGTTGCGCGAATGGGAGAAGCGCCATCCCGGGCGCGTGGAATCGATGTTTCGGGCGCTGTCGAACCTCACGCCTTCGCACCTCCTGGACCGCCGGCTCTTCGATTTCGCCGCGGTGCGTGCGACGGGCCAGCTGTCGGGCGAAGGGGACAAGGCGTTCGACTGAAAACGCCGGAGGCAGACTTCCCCGATCGGCAACCGTCGTCTTGCGGCGTCATCCGACCCCTGCTGTTTCGCCTCGTTGAACGAAATGCGCACGTCACACTCTATCTGTAGAACAGGCAATGGAAGATCAATGGGGCGTCGCGTGGGCATCATCGGCTATCTCATCGTCGCGGGCTCGATCGCGCTCGCCGCGCTGATGGTGGGCCGCGTCACCGCGCAGGACTGGCGGACGGCGAGCCAGGAACCGGTGGGCCTCGCCCCCGATCCCGCAACCCACCCCGAGGCGATCGTCCAGGTGTACGCGGCCCGGGTCATCGGATGGCGCGGTATTTTCGGGGTGCACACCTGGGTTGCCGTGAAGCCTGCCGCGGCGAGCGAGTACACCGTCTACGAGATCATCGGCTGGCGCTTGCACTGGCAGGACACCGCGCTCGCGATCAGGCATCGCGCGCCCGACGCGCGCTGGTTCGGCGCCGTACCCGAGTTGATCGCCGAAAAGCGGGGCCCTGGCGCGGGCGCACTCATTTCGCGCATCGACGCGGCCGCGCGCGCCTACCCTTGGGCCGGCGAGTACATCATCTGGCCCGGCCCGAATTCCAACACCTTCACTGCGTGGGTGCTGCGCGCGGTGCCCGAGCTCGACGCCGATCTCCCGCCGACGGCGATCGGCAAGGACTACACCGGGAAGAAGCTCCTCGCCTCGGCGCCGAGCGGACACGGCTTCCAGTTCTCCCTGTTCGGGCTGGCGGGATTCACCGCCAGCGGCGTCGAGGGGCTGGAGGTGAATCTCCTCGGGCTTACCTTCGGGATCAATCCCTTCGATCCGGCGCTGAAGCTGCCGCTGGTCGGGCGCATCGGTCCGTCGCGTGCGGCCGCCGTCGGTGATGTCGAGGCGGTCGGCCAGCACTCCAGCTGAGCTTTCCGGACACGCACTACAATTGCGGGCGTGAAGCCCGCCCCCGATTCCGTGCGTGAAGTGCTGCTGGTCGGCAGCGTGGGCCTCGCGGACAGCGGCGAGGTCTTCCACGCGGTCGGACCACTGCTCGGGGCGCGCATGCGGCGCATTCCGGACGGGGAGACCGGCGCGCGGACCTCGTGGGTCGCGCGCCTGCGCTTCGCGCTGGAGAACAACCCCGCTTTCGAGGAAGACCCGCGTGAAACGGCAGCGGGCGGGCGCATCACCCATCCCATCGAAGGCACGCGCACCTGGAAGGGGAGCGCTATCGTTCCCCGCGGCGCGCCGCCGCCCCCGCGCCTTCGCCTTCGGTCCGGGACGAAGCCGGGGGACATCCGCGTCGGGCGCCTCGGCTACCCCGAGGCGGCGGTCGACTCCTACCGCATCTTTTGCGCTTTGCGCGAGGAGGGGGTGGTCCCGAAACATCTCCGCTTCCAGGTGGCGTTGCCCACGACCGCGGCGTTCCTGAACGCGCACCTCGTCTATGAGCACCATGCCGTCGTGGAACCGATCTATCGCGAGCGACTTTTTTCCGAGGTCGACGAGATTCTTTCGGGCATCCCGCATCGCGATCTCGCGATCCAGTGGGACGTCTCGACCGAGATGGGCCAGTGGGAAGGGGTGCGCCATGCGCACTTTGCCGATGTGAAGGCGGGCGTGATCGAGCGCCTCGCGCTTCACTGCCGCCGGGTGCCGCGCGAAGCGGAGCTGGGGATTCATCTTTGCTACGGCAGTTACGGCGGACGCCACTGGAAGGAGCCCGAGAGCACCGCTAAGATGGTCGAGGTTCACAACCGCCTCGCCGCGAGCCTCGAGCGACCGATCGACTATCTCCACATGCCGGTGCCGGTCGATCGCAGCGACGACGCGTATTTCAGCCCGCTCGCGGGGCTCGAGCTCGGCGCGAGGACGAAGCTCTTCCTCGGGCTGGTGCACGACGCCGACGGCGTCGAGGGGACGAAAAAACGCATCGCCGCCGCGGCAAGATACGCGCGCGATTTCGGCATCGCCACCGAGTGCGGATTCGGACGGCGGCCGCCGCAGACGATTCCGAACCTGCTGCGCGTTCATGCCGAGCTCTGAAAAAGGAGGAGCATGAACCGCTTCGTGCTTTTGTTCGGGGTGCTTGCGGCGGCGTGGACAGCGAGCGCGAGCCCGCAGGGCTGGCCGCAAAAACCCGTGCGCGTTCTGGTCGGGCTCGCACCCGGCGGCAATCCCGACACCCTCGCGCGCATCCTTGCGGCGAAGTGGAGCGCTGCGCTGGGCCAGCAGTTCGTCGTGGAGAACCGCCCCGGCGCGGGGAGCACCGTCGCGGCAGACCTCACCGCCAAGTCGGCGCCGGACGGATATCTCGTTCTGGTCAGCGACTCGAGCGTCATCACCACGGCGCCGCACCTGTTCAGGTCGCTGCCCTACGATCCCTTCCGCGATCTCCAGCCGGTATCGCTCGCGGTGGTCGTGCCGATGTGGCTGGTGGTCCATCCGTCGGTGCAAGCCGGCTCGGTTCAGGAGTTGGTCGCGCTCGCCCGATCGCAGAAGCAGCCGATGCCCTACGCGTCCTCGGGCAACGGATCGATCCACCAGATCACCATGGAACGGTTCAAGGCCGATGTGCACGTCGATTTCACCCACGTGCCCTTCAAGGGCGCGGGCCAGTCGGTACCGGCGATGATGGCGGGCGATGTGCTGCTCGGTTTCGTCGGCTACCCCGCAGCGGCGAGCGCGATGAAAACGGGCAAGCTGCGCGTGCTCGCTTTCAGCATGTCGAGGCGCTCGAGCCTGACGCCCGAGGTGCCGACGGTCGCCGAAACCGTCGACCCGGGTTTCGACATGGCGGCGCCGCTGGGGGTGTTCCTTGCCGCGCGCACGCCGCGCGAGATCGTCACCCGGCTCAACCGCGCCGTGATCGACGCGGTCAAGGCGCCGGAGGTGATCGAGCGGATGGCAGCGATCGGCATGGAGCCGGCCGGCTCGACTCCGGAGGAATACGCAAAGATGCTCCGCGAGGAATACGAGCGCTTCGGGGCATTGATCAAGCGGATCGGCCTGCAGCTCGAGTAGGAGAGGCTGGTCAATCCAGATTGTCAAATTCATTTTGACATGCTAACCTTCAGCGGCGATGGACTGCGCCGCTCGCCTCGTCGAAATCTTCGGTAGCCAAGCGGAAGTCGCCCGCGCCTTCAAGCTCGACCGCGCGGTAGTCAATAACTGGATTAAGTTCGGCTACGTGCCGGCGCGCTGGGCGATGGAAGTCGAGCACGTCACCGACGGCAGGATCGCCGCGGTCGAAGTGCTGAACGAAGCCCACGCGAAGAAGCCGGTGAAGGTCAAATCGCGTCCCGACGATCATCTGTTCGGGTCGCCTCTTTCCGGAAAGGAAGCCATGAACGATTTCGCTCCCGCCAAACGCATCAGCTCGTTCCACCCGCCGCAGCGCACCCTTCTCGGCCCCGGCCCGACGGAGATCCATCCGCGCGTGCTCACCACCATGAGTCAGCCCGCGATCGGCTATCTCGACCCGGTATTCGTCGAGATGATGGAGGAGCTGAAGGGTCTGCTGCGCTACGTCTACCAGACCAAGAACCCGCTGACCTTCCCGATTTCGGGACCGGGCTCGGTCGGGATGGAGTACTGCTTCGTCAACCTCGTCGCTCCCGGCGACAAGGTGATCGTGTGCAGGAACGGCGTATTCGGCGGACGCATGATCGAGAATGTCGAGCGCGCGGGCGGCAAGGCCGTCGTCGTCGAGGACGATTGGGGCGCGCCGGTCGATCCCCATAAGCTCGAGGACGCGCTGAAGAAAAACCGCGACGTGCGCGTGATCGCCTTCGTGCACGGCGAGACCTCCACCGGCGTGCAGTCGGACGCGAAGACGCTGGTCGAAGTTGCGCACAAACACGACGCGCTGGCGATCGTCGACGCGGTCACGACGCTCGGCGGCTCGCCGGTGAGGACGGACGAGTGGAAAATCGACGCGATCTATTCGGCGAGCCAGAAATGCGTGTCGTGCACGCCGGGGCTGTCGCCGGTGTCCTTCTCCGAGCGCGTGGTCGACTACGTCAAGGCGCGCAAGGACAAGATCCACTCCTGGTTCATGGACATGAACCTGCTGCTCGGCTACTGGGGCGCGACCACGCGCACCTACCATCACACCGCGCCGACGAACTCGCTCTTCGGCCTGCACGAAGCGTTGCTGCTGCTGCGCGAGGAAGGCATGGAAAACGCATGGGCGCGCCATCAGCGCCACCACAACGCGCTCAAGGCGGGGCTGGAGGCGATGGGCCTGAAGTTTCTCGTGAACGAGAAATACCAGCTGCCGCAGATGAACGCGGTGCGCTGTCCGGAAGGCGTGAACGAGGCCGAGGTGAGGAAGACTCTGCTCAACGAATTCAGCATCGAGATCGGCGCGGGCCTGGGACCTCTTGCCGGCAAGATCTGGCGCGTCGGCATCATGGGTTACTCCTGCCGACCGGACAACGTGATGCTGTGCCTGTCGGCGCTCGGCTCGGTGCTCTCCGACATGGGAATGAACGTCCATGTAGGCGACGCCGAGGCCGCGGCGCACGGAGCTTACGCCTCGATGCACGCCAAGGCCGCGCTGCAAAAGCAAAAAACCCGCGCCGCCGCCTGACGTCGCTCACTTACGACACGCAGCCCGGCTCTGCCTTGAGCAGGTCTTGCTTTTTTTTGAGCGGTCGCTCATAGTGCTTGAGCGCTTGCTCAATCACTATCCGTCTACCGGACCCGATCTGCATGGCACGGCCCGCCGCACCCCGTTCCGCTTCCCGTTCCGCCTCGCCTGATCAGAAGGAGCGGCTGCTCGCGGCGACTGAACGGCTGCTCGCCTCGCAAGGACTAGTCAGCGTCACCACGCGCGACATCGCCCGCGCCGCGAACGTCGCGGAGGGCGCGCTCTACCATCATTTCGGCGACAAGGCCGAGCTGATCGTGGCGGTGTGTCTGCATCAGCTCGGTGATTTCCCCGAGGTGCTGCACAGCCTTCCCCTGCAGGTGGGTCAGGACACGGTGCAGAAGAACCTCGAGCACGTGCTCGAAAGCGCGTTTGCTTTTCACCACCGGATCACGCCGCTGGTGTGTTCGCTTTTTGCCGACCAGGAGCTCTTGGTCAAGGTGCGCGGAATGATGAACGAGCGCTCCATGGGGCCGGGACGCGCGGCTTTTGCGATCGCGGCCTATTTGCGCGCCGAGCAGCAGCTCGGCCGCGTCGCCGCTTCGGTCGCTCCGGAAACCGTCGCCGAGCTGATGATGGCGGTGAGCTTCAACACCGCCTTGTGCGATCAATTCTTCTGCGGCGGTTCGGAGAACAAAGGCAAGGCCCGCCAGCGGCTGCGCGAAGCGGTCCGTGCGCTGATGATCGGCCTTCAGCCGGCCAACGGCGAAGATCGGACCGCAGGAAAAGGAGCAAGGAAATGAGCCGGATCCTCATTGCGGTAACACTCGCCGTCACGGCCCTGCTCTCGGCCTGCGCGGTCGGACCCGACTACCGCGCGCCCGACGCGCCCGCTGCCGGCGCTTACACGGAAAATCCCCAGCCGCAGCAGACCGAATCGGCGCCGGTGCAGGGCGGGGACGTGCAGCGCTTCGCGATCGGAGCAAACATCGCCGCAGACTGGTGGACGATCTTCGGCTCGCCCGACCTCGACGCGCTCGTCCGGGCCGCGCTCGCCGGCCAGCCGACGCTGGCGGCCGCGCGGGCCGCGCTGCGCCAAGCAGAGGAAAACGTGAACGCGCAGTACTCGGTGCTCTATCCAAGCGTCGACCTGGGTCTGGGAGCCAAGCGCCAGCGCATCTCCGGCGCGACGTTCGGGAACCCGTCGATTCCTTCCAGCACTTTCAACCTCTACAACGCCTCGGTGAACGTGAGCTACCAGATCGACGTCGCGGGGGGCGCGCGCCGCGAGCTCGAGGCGCTGGAGGCCGGAGTCGATTTCCAGCGCTTCCAGGTGGAAGCGGCGTACCTGTCGCTTACGGCCAACGTCGCGACCACCGCGTTCCGCGAAGCGTCGCTGCGCGAGCAGATCCGGGCCACGCGCCAGATCTCCGAGGCGCAGGACAGCCAGCTCAAGATCGCCGAGCAGCAATTCAAGCTCGGTGCTATTTCCGGGTCCGACCTTCTCGGCCAGCGCGCGCAGGCGGCGCAGACACGGGCGACGCTGCCTCCCCTGGAGAAGGCTCTCGGCCAGACCCGTAACCAGCTCGCGGTTTTGATCGGCAAACTCCCCGTCGATGCAAAGCTGCCCGAGCTCGACTTCGGCAATTTCCGCCTCCCGCAGGAGCTGCCGGTCAGCGTCCCCTCGGAGATGCTGCGGCAAAGGCCCGACGTGCGCCAGGCCGAGGCGATCATGCGGCAAACCAACGCCCGGATCGGGGTCGCAGAGGCGCTGATGTTTCCGCAGCTGAGCCTGAGCGGAAGTTATGGATTCGCCGCGACGAGCGCAGGCAATCTCTTCGACCCCGGCACGCAACTGTGGAGCATCGGCGCGAACCTGCTCCAGCCGATCTTCCACGCCGGTCAGCTGCGAGCCCAAAAGCGCGGCGCGGAGGCGGCCTACGACCAGGCCTTCGCGCAGTACCGGCAGGCCGTTCTCACCGCATTCCAGGACGTCGCCGACGTGCTGCTCGCGCTGGAGTACGACGCGACCTTCCTCAAGGCGCAGGCCGAGGCCGAGGCCGCGTCGCGCGAGAGCCTCGAAGTCACGCAGCAGCAGCTCAAGGTCGGCGCGGCAAACTATATTCAGCTTTTCAACGCCCAGCGTCAGTATTCGCTGGCGAAGGCCGCGCTGGTTCAGGCGCAAGCCGCGCGCTACGCGGATACGGCGGCGCTGTTCCAGGCATTGGGCGGCGGCTGGTGGAACCGCGAGCAGGCGAGCGCAACGACGGCGAATCGCGCCGACTGAACCACCGGGAAGAATTCAAGGAGTCGGATGTCATGATGAAACGCATGCTGATCATGTTGGCCATCGTCGGGGTGCTCTTCGGCGGGCTGTTCGGGTTCAAATCCTTCCTGGGCGGGGTGATACGCAAGAGCATCGCCGAGAAGGGCATTCCGCCCCAGGCCGTCTCGACGGCCAAGGCGCAGTTTTCGGAATGGCAGGGCGAGTTCCAGGCGGTAGGGACGCTGCGCGCGGTGCGCGGCGCCGACATCGCCCCCGAGTTGCCCGGCGTGGTCACCGCGATCCATTTCCAGTCGGGACAGTCGGTCGAGGCGGGCGCGCCGCTGGTTCAGCTCAACGCCGAATCGGACGCGGCCAGGCTGCAGTCGCTCGCGGCTGCCGCCGAGCTCGCGCAAGCCAACTACGAGCGCGACAAGCTGCAGCTGGCGATCCAGGCGGTGAGCCAGGCGGTGGTCGACGCCGACGCCGCGACGCTGAAAAGCGCCAAGGCGCAGGTCGCCGAGCAGCAGGCTCTCCTCAACAAAAAACTCGTTCGCGCGCCCTTCGCCGGGCGACTCGGAATCCGCGCGGTCGACCTCGGACAATACGTCAACGCCGGCACGAAATTGGTGACGCTGCAAGCGCTCGACCCGGTGTATGTGGATTTCTACGCGCCGCAAAAATCGCTCGGCAAGATCACGCCCGGGCAGAAAATCGTGCTGAAAACCGACGCGTTCCAGGGTCAGCAGTTTCCCGGGGAGGTGAGCTCGATCGACCCCAAGGTGGATCCCGCGACGCGCAACGTGCAGGTGCGCGCGACTGTGCGCAATCCCAAGCAAAGCCTGCTGCCCGGAATGTTCGCCACCGTGGTGATCGCCTCGGGCGGACCGCAGCGCTTCCTCACCCTGCCGCAGACCGCGGTCTCCTACAATCCCTACGGGGAT
>Ga0137397_10000250_pt1 | contig 36789 bp, 47 predicted proteins | sample czorhiz116metaG_FD_106658 | JGI IMG/M metagenome (GOLD analysis project Ga0137397, IMG submission 106658) | Vadose zone soil microbial communities from Angelo Coast Range Reserve, California, USA - czorhiz1.16 metaG | ecosystem: Environmental > Terrestrial > Soil > Vadose zone | place: USA... | reverse complement strand
GTCGTCGAGTCGTCACCGGATAGTTGCTCGATTTAGACAACGGCACACTGTGGGTAGGATGGGAGGAAATGAAAGTGATGCTGGCGACGCATCCTCCGCATAGCGTGTAGGGGAGTTTGTCGCCTCGTCCGCCGCATGATACAGGAGACATTTGGCGGCCCTGGAGCTAAAACCGCACAAGGGAAAGGAGGTGGCATGGCGCATCATGTGTGATGACAGGAAGTAAGGCCACAGGTGCGCGGGGTGTTGTCTGTGTTGACCGAAGGAATATATATGGTACGATTCTGACAGCTCCGACGATGTTGGGACAGAGGAACCCTTCGCAGGGCCAATATGCGGAGGTGGCGTAACGTATAGAATTCCTAGAAAATATCGACGAATGAAGTGGAATCGATGGTGGAGACCAAGAGGCATCAGAAGGGAAAGACTTAGCAATGAACCAACACACTCTCTATTGAAGAACGATGCAGAACTTGTCGATAGACGATCAGCGGGTCTGTGTTGCCGATAGTGATGTTCACCTATCCCGCCTCGACAAGACACAAGCGACGAGGCGAGAGAAGCTTATGACGGGATGATTGTGTGGAACGCAAAAATAATAAGTATACCATGTCAGGCCCAAGGTCATCTAGAAAAATGATATGTACTCACCGCATCCCTTGGAGCGGAAAAGGCTCACCAGGAATCAGATATCCAGTGTACGGCGCACGAGCAGAATCGCAACGCAAAGGGAGGAGTAAAAGTCCGGTTGAAAACGAGCACGAAGATACAAACTGAAGAACGAGCCTGAGGGTGAGAGACTGAGTCGGGCGCCTTCATGGATGCCATTGCGATGACTCTTTGCTCGCATACCCTGACCCGTGAATACATACAAACTGGCCATTTACCAACGAGCGAGCAGTCGTTGTGGTAGCATGTGGGAATGTCGAATCACGGAACCTAAAAACATCACCCGTTTCTTCCCTGCGTCCACGACAATCCCCGTCCTCGGACCTACGATTCATTAGGTGGCTTTGCCATCGCGAACCGTCATCAACCATTCTCAACTGTGCGAGTTCTCGGCGAACCAAGTGGTTTTCAAACTATCGCCAAGTCGGAGAGAGTTGGCTAGCTGCCGGTCAGTACGAGGTCTCACGCGATCTCACGACCCCGTATTGTGAGTCCTCTCATCCATCCCTCACCACGTCTATTTTCTTATCCTCCATGAAGAGTGTTTTATTATCGACGCTGAATCCCTACACCTCTCCCTGGGCTCACAGTGTCTGCCATGATACTACAAAAGTACACAAGATCCGTCGATGGCACCATTCCTGTCCCTGCGTTACTTTACGATGATGAGGAGAACTACGCAAGTCAAGATGGCGTTGGAATATACGATGGGTAATGCACTTTTCCTATTCGTCGCCTTCCTTCCCCTCCCTTAGTCCCTCCCTGCGTTCTCTCTTGATTCATTCTCGGGATTCAACACATCCCCGGGAGCGTTCGTATGATCGCGTGACGCCATCTTGGGTGCAAAACCCCTCCGAACTAGCACGGTGTTCGAAGAAATATCCGTTTGTCGCTTGGGGGCATCTGCCCCGGTTACTTCCTGATATTATTCTTTTGTCATTCTCGTTTCAGTCTGTCATTCGTATAGGCTTGGCATACACGCGGAGACCAATCTCACTCACCAGAGAGGCCAACTCTGATTCTAACGATCCGTGGCCTCGATTGTGGGTCTCCGGCTTGCCAGTTGCCGCCGCCGTTGCATGTGTCTTTATGAACTCACTCATCGTTTTCATACCCTCCCTCCATCCTGACTGATGTCATAGTTTACAGAAGTCTGTCAATCATCAGAATGGCACGATTTCCGTGACAAGCCATCGGCTCTTCTACATAGATGCTGCCAAGCCCCACTCGCGATCCTTCTGTCTTGATCTGTCTAGCGTTATCAAAACCCAGTACTACGCAGGGATCTTCAAGTCATCATCCAAAGTCACAATGTACTTGACTCCGGAAGCCCTTGTCGTAGCTGATGATGACGATGCTGGCGAGAGTTGGCAGTGTGAGGTATGCGATTTCCGCAACCCGCCAGGTTCGAGCCCGACGGGTGCGAAATGTGCGCTCTGTGGGGTCCCACGTTCCAAGGCGAGCTTGGCTACGCCAACGCCTCCTCGAGCAGCCTCCGCGCCCCCACCTTCAGCCTACCTATCATCCTCTCCCCCAACGGCATCAGGTGGTCAACCAAAAGAAATCGAATGCCCGGCGTGTACCTTCTTGAACCACCCCGCACTGACGAAATGCGAGATTTGTGAGACGGCTCTTCCCCAGCCAGCTCCTGCTCTGTCGCGCCCTGAGTCCCCCGCCCCTGAAGGAGCTAGGGATGACAGCCCAATGCTGCGGTTGAGCTTCCGTAGAGGCGGCGATAAAGCGCTGTACGCAGTCGTCAAGCGCAGCCTCCTAGGCAAAGCTTGGCAGGTGGGGCACGCACCGCGGAAAAATAAGCAATATAATGGCTAATCCTTGAGCCCCCAGACAAAAACAATTGGTCAGAGAACGGCCTCTTCCACCACTACGGATCGGATCGGCATTAGTAAGCAGCTAGCAACACGACCTCGTTTCCCGTCTCTGGGGACTAAAAGTGGGTTATGCTAGATGGCCTTGTGCGTGGCGTAGAGACGTCTGCGCAATCAACGCAGCTTGATATGAATGACGCGCTGAAGGATCTCGATGCGTTGATGGTCAAGGCTCGCGAGATGGTGGGCTTGGCCGGGGAGCTGAACGATCGTCTGACGACGTCGACGGAACTGAACGCATCGTCCGGTGGAGCGGATCAGGAAACGGCAACATTCATACGTTCATCACTTGCCCAGCTTGGTCTGCGAATGACGGACGTACCCGTCACCCTTGATATGGCGCGCGATGAGAAGCGATGGTATGAGCAACTCGCGCGCGAGCTCGCTGGTGTGCTGCAGGGTACTGGCGGAAAGAACGGGGTCGGGATGATGGGAGACCGTGGCATTATCCCTCTGGATGAAGTATGGGGTGGATGGAACCGCGCGAGAGGAGTAGGTGAGGACAGGCCCACATGACCCTCAACGTGTCTCGTTGAAAAATCACGCGCGTGCGCAGCTCTCTTGACGCCCTCGCAGTTTCTGCAGGTGCTGCCCCATTTGCCGGGATATACTGATCCAATAATCACGGAACGTACATTCCACGCAAGTGGTCTACGGGTACTCCACACACCCACTTATTCACCGGCTGCCTTTGCCGCCCGTCTCCACGGAACATTACTCATATCCGGCGCTCGCACCACGCTGGACATTGCGCAAGAGGAAGGTGTGCCTATCGGCCTTGCCTCGGAGATGGTCGATGAGGCCGAGGTTCAAGGTGTCGTGTGCCGCGACGAGGCAGAGCACGGTGAAGTCCGCTGGTGGTTGAACGTCTTTCAAGGGTATGTATGGGACGGCCAGGACACGTGAAAGTGACCTCCGGAAATTTCGCATGAGCGTGTATGACCACAGGGTTATTATTAATTTAATGTTTCCTCAGCCTTGATCGACCCTCGGCGCGAATGAAAAGGATAACCTAGCGGCCGGCAAGTTAAACCTCACAGTAATGAAAGGATCATATTCCATACATCGTGAACAAGCCGGAGCACTTCATCACCCGAACATTCGACGGCATCCGTCGGGGTGTTGTTTTGAAGCCGTGGCCTGATGGCATTTTTTGATGTCTAGATGGCTCGTGGGGCGAGCGACCATGAACTCGGGACAAGATGTAACATAGCAGCACGGCTTAGCACGGGGGCCCAACGCCGCAACAAGACAGTATCAACCAAATCAAGTTTAACCGAGGGACTGACTTCCCTGGCGCAATAGATTGAAAAAAAAAAAAAGATTGATGCTTTTTGCCACAGGGTATGACGGGATATCATTCATCTGAGTCGTCAAATATTTGAATGCCGGGCTTTTTTGCCTGCTTTGGCGTCCTTGTCTGCCATGCCTTTTTTGTGAACGGGGTGTCAACTGAACTCCCAACTGGCAGAGCGGCGAAATCTGTGCACCGAATACGGCAAAGAGTTTGACACGTACCCCCATTTACAGTACGGTACACGCCCGGGCCCAGATCATGGCTCCGAGTGGCGTGCGCCCCCACCAACTCAAGTCTTGTTCTCTTGTCATTTCGTGCGGACACGTACGAGTACAGTATCGGACCCCGCGTTCCTATGGCGTTCGTCCTCGCTCCACATGATGCCGCACGATTTTCGAGTGAGGATGCACCGCGCGGACGCGGACGCGAAAGGGAACCTGCGAACGGCGGTTGCATGCTTCCTTGATCGGATTTTGATCTAAACCAAAGACCCCCCACTATGGCTCTCGACCCTCACTGGCACGCTACATGTGGGCTGCGGGTGAACCATTCGTCCGGAAGAAGGGTTGGTGGGGAATGGGGGTCCCTGATCTACATACGGGTGCCAGTTGGTACCAAGGGGGTCCCCCCCCCACGGAGGAGATAGGCAGGCGGCCGCGCATTGCAAAATGATAATACATCGATAAAAGCCCATCACGGACGACCATTGTCTGCCGACCACTGGCAGAGAACTTGGCCATGATGATGCCAATTTTGACGCACCACTTTTTCCCGCGTGTCACCCAACAATTGTCAATTGTTAGGGGTTCACCCCCGTCGTCCTACTGCCAACCTCCCATCAGATGGTGGTGGCAAAATAGTCACGGCGTTTCGGGGACATTGAAGCACAAATGCGAGGAGTGGAGGGGCGTGGGGGGGATGACCGCCGCCCACGCCGCCACCTTTGCCCTTGCCCCCTTGCCCTGAGCTGAGATGTAAACATGTTTTTCGGGCGCCTACTGTGGGTATTATCATCCACCATCACTATCATTATATGCGTGCCACGGCGGGAGGGAATTTCGCCCCTGGCTTTGTTTGTCCATGTGGTGGCGAGTGTACGATGACACGGCTCATGGAACATGTGGGGTTCTGCATGCTTGCGCCTGTCAGACCGAACTTTCTTGTTTGCACAGGACAGTACAGTAGATGGGGACGAGCGAATGGACCTCATGCTGGCGTGGTACAGTGCCAGTTCGCGCTTGGGGGCTGTCCGAGTTCATCGGGACTACCTGTCCATTGTTAGCATCTTCACACCCACCTATCAAGAACAGAAACAGGTACAGAGCGAGCCTGAATGACGAGGATGGAACAAGAGTAAAGGGAGGGGGCGCGATTGCGGAGACACAACAACACAGCAGAACGGGATACCGTCAGTCGGTGATCACCGACATTTCGAAACAAATCGACAAAGGATGAAGGGTTTCGCATGGCGCATGGGAAAATATCAATGATGTTGGAAGATATGATGATGCACGGAACTGATTGCGATTGCGGAAGTAAAGCGGAAATTAAAATATTAAAAGGACAAACACGATCTGTTGAAACTGTAACGCGACGATAAGCCGTTACACAAACTACTACGTCGTCTCCCCCACCCAACGCCCGCTGGGTACGCTGGGAAAACTGTCAGCTTTTGATTCGTAGCGTACTACGGCACGGGGCACACGACTACGTTCGGAGACAATTAGCGTCACTTCTGCAGCAGAAGAAGCCCAAACAATCACAACGGCCGTTGGCCGATGATGGTAATGATACCGCGAGTGGCCGCGCCACCGAATTGCGGGTACAGTAGAGTAGATAGTCTGATGAATTATGTGATCCAGCGCGTTGGCACAGGCACACAAACGATGTGCGAAAGGATAAGTATGGCTATCCCTCTTGTCGACATCCTACATGGGCGGCGCATCACGCCCATCTCACGTCAGGACATATGAAAAAAAATTGCATTGAGAGATTAAAACAGGCAGGATTAAGTACTACATCATCAAGGGGTAATACACGTGGAGAGCGAGGCGTACGCGGCTGGATGAACGTGGGTGCGTATAAAGACAGTGATGCGCAAACGATAGGAGAGCATTAGGAAGCAGTGAAAGGACAGTACAGTAACAGACGACGCCTCGCGTGATCGTGGATGGATGGTGAGATGAGAGGAAACACGAATAATTGCTACGGTGCGTTATATGTACGGGACGATGCGGCAAAGACAGAAAACACAACGATCCAAAGGTTGCGGCCAAAGCGCGGAAAGAAAATGAATAGATAGAAACCACCAATTATAAGGCCAAGCCTTAGAAGGGGATTAATGGATAAGATACCCACAGTATTGTATGCATTATTGACAATTGGGGACCACAAAGAGACAGATGCGAGCAAATTAGGTGATGAGATATAAGTAGGGAGATTGATTACGGATTGTCCTAGGATTTAGAGTACCCGCAGTGATTAACTTGCATTTGAAGTTCACATGACAACTTGTTGCGGCTCGCCGTGGCTGGTGAAGTAGTCGGATGCAACATGGGCTTGGTAGAAGGGCTCTGGGTGCGAGAACGTGGCCGCCGCGAGGGTGGACGAGGATTCCGCCAGGTACATCCCGTCGTAGGAGCTTGCCTCACCTGGATTCGGATGTCCAAAGCCCACGGGCGTGGCAATTGGGGCGAAATCGACAGATTCTTGCATGGGTTCATCTACAGCTCGTGGGATTCGTGACTGGTGCAACGGTGTCGGGTCCAGGGGGATATGATAGCCAGCGGGACTCGAACGGGCCGAGCTGTTGGATGCATGCCCAGAAGGAAGTGCATTCGCATATGGGTGGTACCCCCTGGGGGCAGGACTCGCAGCGCGATAATCAGACATGGATGCGGCAGTCACTGGCCGTCTGATAAGCTCCCCGTTCTGAACGACTGATGGGGTTACACTGCGATGACGCCTCATGGGACCAGATCCCGATGGTTGCGAGTGTTCCAAGCTCTGAGAATACACAGGTGCCTGATCAAACCCGGATTTGTGCGGTGGCGCGGAAACGGGGGTGTACGAGCCAGCCACGCTACCAGGGTACGAGTTGTAATGTGCTGACGGACCGTTGATCTGTTGCGCCACCTGTGCAGGCGATGCGTCTGGACTGCGGAAACCCGGGCTCGGAAGAGGCGTGGTCCGCATACTCCAGGGTGACGAAGCGCCTACAGCATGATAAGTACTTTGTTCTCGCGTGCCTGGCTGCGCAAACTGGACGTTGGGCATTGCTGATGGGAAGATCTCTTGCGAGCTTCCGTGCATACCTGTCGCAACGGTGGGAAGAAGACCTTCCTCAGGAAGTTCGCCTTGCACTTCGACTTCAACTACTCGAGTAGAGGCGTAGGCAGCAAAGTCGTTGTCGTCACCATCCAAGTGGTCCAGACCTTCGTTATCTGTATCTGACTCCTCCTCGCCGAACAGGATCGAATCAAATGTCGTCGTACCCGTATCGCTTGAGCGGGCATGAATACGCGTATGCTGGGTAAGATTATCTGAGCGGGAGAAACGCTTGCGGCAGGTGGGACACTGGAATGGGCGCTCCATAGTGTGCGTGCGCAGATGTCGCTTAAGATGCTCGAGGCGTTTGAACAAGCGACCACATGAGAACAGAGGGCAAGAAAACGCCTTCACTTTTTGCGACAAGGCTGGGAGGCTGGAAGAAGAGTGGGAGGCGGAATCGTCGGCGAATACGTAAGGTGATGGCCTCGAAGTGGGAAATCCCTGGGATTGAGACGAGTGGCCAAAGGTTGCCCTCTGTGGCTCATAAAAGGGATATGTATTCTGCCTTTGAGGATGACGCGAGATCCCATTGACATCCGAAGGAATGAAGCCATTATTGGAAGAGTTGGAGGAGCCCATGGTGAGGATGTTCTCCGGAAAACTGGATGCCACACGATGACCACCATGTCCATGTCCGATTGAACTCGAAAATCCGAAACGGCGGGGGTTAGCCTGAGCAAGAAAGGCATCGGGAGCATTCTTAGATAGGCCCAATATGTGCCCGATACTTGGCGTAACCTGGGTCTCATCCACGGACTGCCGGACACTGCCACCGCTTGAGGCATTATCGGAGATTTCCTCGGAGGACTTGCGGGTCATCTTGGGCTGCCGGCGGCGTCTGCGCTTGTAGGTGGGGGAGCCCTCAGGCAAACAGAACATCGACAAGAAGGCAGCGTTGGGACCTGCACGCGGGCGGGCGTCTTCGCAAGAGCGCTCATCAGATGACGAAGAGCCGTCTTCGCGGGAGCGGCCCACGATAGAATCCGCAGGATTGATCATCTTGTTGACGGCGCCCGTATCGGCACTATCGGAGCAAAGGGCATCTTCATCGTCTGCGTCACCCTTCTGCGCCCTGCTGAACTGATCGTAGAGGGATCGCTTAGGGTCGTACGTGAAGGATATCGCAGGCTCGCCAGTGACAACAGTGGTAGGTTCTTGGCCCATCTTCTCCCGCTTAAGATCACGCTCAAGGGCATCAAGGAAGAGCCTATCGTGAGGAACGGAGAACCTGAGAAGTATTGATTAAACGGTGGGTGGAAAGTCAAGGAGAGATCCGTACCAGTAGAAAACCTTCTGTTTTTTCTGTGTGCGTATGCACTGATACTTGAACAACAGATCAAGAAAAGGGGACTAAGAAAAACATGAGGTCGGATAATCGAGGGGCAAAACATTGTCGGACAAACCTTTGGTTCTTCCAGAGATGCGTCAGCCCCAGGCTTGAGATTTCTAAGATCGCTGAAGACGCCCTCTTCGAACTTCTTCATGTTCTTGACGGGACGACCAAAGGCCTCGAACCTGAACACGAGGGCACGCACAATGTCCGTACCCGTGATATGATAAAGCCCATTCCAGAGGACGCAGGTGACATATTCCTGATTAGGAAGAAGGAAGCGATTGAGCGCGGGATGAGCGGCGTTCGGGTGTGTGGGGTGTTCGGCGTTCATGTCTGGAATTGTGGTGCAGCCGGACCAGGCAGAAGGTGCGGTGGCAAGGAAAAATTTGAGCCGGTCAAGATTAGCTAAGCGTTCTTGCTCCTGGTGGGTCAGCGGACGTGAAAGTCCGCCACCTTCCTGATTATTCTGGAAACCCTGGACGGAAGACGAAGGGAGGTCGGAGATGTTGGACAAAAGGACGAGATCCTGGTCTTCATCATCGAGCGGGGCCTGGGTTGTCATCGTGGTCATGGGAATGTCAGATGCTTGGATATGTTCTGAAGGAAGAGAGTGGGACCGATAGTGAGACGTGTGGACAAAGTTGTCGGGAGCGAAAAGTGCGGAAGATGGAATGTCTGAAGATTGCTGAGGGTAGTGGGGATATGTGGGCTGGGGGAGATAGTGGAGATGAGAGGACGGTGATGCTGATGGGAAGTCCATGATTAAGAAAGAGTAAATTGGAGCGAGTTGAGATTAATGCCCAGGAAGGGTGAGTGTATCGTGGAGTGGTAAGATAGCTGATACTTGAACTATATGCTAGACGGGCGAGAGGGGGATCAGATTGGACGGCCGTCAATTATATGCGGTTGGCACCTACGAGACACCGCCCGATGGGAGGGAGGGGATTAAGCGGTGGTGGATGGGCAAGGGGGAGATGAGTGCCCAAGGCTGTACGGAGCGATGGACAGGAGTGATGTAAGATGAGGGGGAGGGGAGGAAGAGAGATAGGGAAAGGGCGGGAAGAGGAAAGGAAAGGGGAAGGGGGAGGAGGAGGGGGAAGAAATTAAGAGCAACGGATGTCTCGCCGCTGGATATAAAGGAGCGCACGGCGTTTATGGGCAAGGCTGGCAAACAGAGAAGGGAAGGGGAAGAAGCCTCAACCGAAACCGACCGGAAATGCCTCCGCCCGCCCGAAATCTCCCCTTATTATTTTTTATTCCTTTATTTATTTATTTATTTGATTTGATTTATTTAATTTTAACTTTATCCTCGTTCAAACTCCGCCTAGCCGCCCGAAGCCCATCTCGCTGCCCCAGCCCTTGGCCACCCGCTCCTCCCTCCCCGGTGCCGGACCATATCGTCACCGGCCTTGACCCCCGCCCACGAGCTAAGCGAAATCGAGGTTGCTCCACCTCGTCCCCACCTTCAGCTTGCTTTCGACTCGTCCTTCTTCCCACTCGTCCGCGTGCTCCTCCCAATTCCCGCCCATACACCGAATGGGGTTATCAGATCTGTCCTTTGATCTCTTTCATCATATCTCGATTGGCGCCCAATCAGCCGCTCCTCCTTTGGGCGCGGCTTAGCAGACTCTTAGCAGGCACCTCGGCATTGTCCATCCAGGGAGTCCATATTGGGCTACTCGCATACTTACGCCCACCTCGATCTCTTTCCTCCTATAAGTTTCACTTCTTTCTCAACTCCTCCTCACTTATTCTTATCACCAATTGACTCATATTCGATTCAAAATTTAAGGACAACCTTGATCATCATTTGCCTCGAGTGTGGAACCATCATAACCCTTCCCTTCGCGCCACAGCCTACCTTGTCAACCCTCGTCAGCAGGCCGCCACTCTATTGTGCGCAACCATCGGCATTCTCTGACAACGGCTTGTCTGCCGTCCTTATGTCTTCCTCGGATTCTTCGTATGAAACTGTGTCCAATTTTGCTTGTGACTTGGTCCATTCTTCCTGTGTTCGTTCCACGTCACACTTTATTCCTTTCTGTCTGATCCATGACGACACACCGATGGGAGACTGCCCTTCAGAGCGAGCCACAGACTTAAGCGCACATTTCTAGAATTGAGATCCGCGCATAACCCGTTACCCCGCCTGCTTCCGTTTATATGGAACATCATATATCACGACGAAGGATTAATTGAAGGATTAATGGAAAGGCACCTTTGCCCCAATCCCGCCGGGACCTGTTAATGTGATTCCTCGACAGCGGTGCCGATGGCCAATCCTATTTCGCGCGACTTCATCGCTCGCCCGGGCTTCAATGCTCTTCCTGGCAGCCAAAACAAACAAAATAATTTTCTCCACATCACAAGCACGCACACACTCTCCGAGTATACGAGTCGCGCTGGCCGCCGCCACTCAAGGTCCGGTGACAGGAACTTTAGCCGTGTCAGCGACGCCGCAGTAATGCTCAATCTCCTCTGGATGAAATCCCTTCCTCCCTCCTTTAGGAATGAGTTGATCGCTGTGGTCGATCTACAACAGACTCTTGAGCGCCAGACCCCATTTGGTAAGACTCGTCACCTAATTTGTCCCCCCACCTTCATCCCGCGGAAAGCGCCTGAATAGTTATTCCTTTTGCTGATGGCGCTGAGCCCCCACGATCCACCTCGTAAGTCTGTTCAGAAGATACCACACGTTGTTTGTACGTGGTGGCGGATTATGCCCTGCGGCCGCCGATGGCGCGGGCTTATCGGAGAACGAAGACTATCAAATTCGTGATATGGCCGCGGAGACACGTACGTATTGGTTTGGTATTTCAGGATAATCTTTCAGCGAGCCATGATTTGACGCATATACGCGAACATGCGCCTGCACTCCATTTATTCTAGCTGATAGCAGAACCAACCTCTCAACCAACCACGTGAGCCTTATAGCTTTATGTTTCCGATTTCCCGATTCCGATTTCCCTACTCCTATCAAACCCCACAATCGCAACACTCAATTTCCAATGCAAATCCCCTTGACCAACGTCACCTGTCCCCTGGGCCCCTAATCGGAGCAAGCACTTGTACAATCATCCGGCTAGCATTTCTATCCCCAATTCGACCCCTCCGCATAGGCGGGGACTTGAGTGGCCAGTACAGTTGGTAAGACCGCGGGTTGCACCAACAACTTGAACGCGCGGTTCGGTGAACCTAGGTGGCGGGAGGGGCCTGAAGGCTGTGCCGCACGTCAATCCGAGACTTTCGGACTATGAGGGTCTAGTTCATGCCATAACATACCAGCTTTCTGTGGGACGTTGCGAGGCAGGCCGCAGAGTCAATGGGCTTCCTACGTGGTACTGTCCCGTCTTCCCCTTTGGCCATCGTGTATCCATAGTAGCATCGAAGTTGTAGCAGTTCCTGCTACTGAGTATGCCCCCCCCTCTCGCCCTGACCCATGAACAAGCTATATCGTAAGGGGAAACCTCCGATAAGCTAAGCACTGTCTAGCGACTGTGGAGTTTAGTCGGTTGATTCTGATCTCCGCCTCCTGTTATCGCTCGGTAACAAAATTTACCCTACCTCACGCTGAACATCACGCTGCAACGCTGCAGAACAATAACACTTCAAATACGGCATCTCAATGCTCTCCCGGTCGCCTATTTCATCCATCCACTGTTTTCCTTATTAGTAGCCAGCAGAGCGGCGGGCGCATTGCGGAGAGCGACACCGTCAAGGTCTTTTGTCCCCCTCCGCCCCCCTTCCCCAAAGCATAACAACGGCTCGAAGCCACCGTACGCCTCAATGCGCCCGAACTGCTCGGCGTAGCGTTTCATAAATCAACACATTATGGCTGCCGTACAGCGAAGATCAAAACTCAAGATGCTCATCAATATCGGAAATCACCCCCGCCCCTTCGTAAATCGTGACCCTGCCATCCGCCCATTCAGGTGAAGAGGGAAATGACACCGCACGGATGCGCCGACTCCGCGGCTTTACCAATATAAGAGGCGCTGACGGATCGCCGTATGGCGTGATTGTGCAGATGATGGAGAGGTATTGCAGCCGCGTCAAATTGATCGATGGCAAAGGGTCGCGAAAGCGAAGGCAATACTTTTCGTTGATTCGGTTGACCGTTGACGAACGCTTCCAGGCTCTAGCTCATATGACTGCGCCTTGCGCCAAGTTGCCTTCTTGTCCTCAATTAGAAGGATCGCGGCGGTGTAGGTTTGTCGCTTGCTCCTAGCCATACGTCGACTTCCCTTCCCTTCATTATGACGGGCCCGGGTAACATGTATTACCATACGTCCAGATAACTCGCTTTGAGGCGCGTCGACCGCGGAGTGCGGGCTGCATATGCCGCCGTGTCGACGAAGGCCCACTATCTTCGCTCCCCCCTCCCCCGAGGGGCGCTCGTGCCGCACGTAAAAAGTAAAATAGCATGAGTAGGAAGGGACTACGGCATGGGCCACCTACTTGGGAGAGTCTCAAGAAGAGATAAATTCGGGCACGTGGCACGATTCCGAGAGGGGCCTCCTCGATCCGCGGGTCGCTGAGTTTTTGAGACCTGTATTGCCAACTTGATGGATGGCGCATGCGCATGGAGAGAACGCGTCTCCAAATAATCTTGTCTTCCCGAAGCGAACATATTCAATATTCAACAGCAATATTTTTTGGCAATTTCCCGCCCGACTCTCGTCGCGTCGACCAAGGAAGAAGGGCGCATACAGTATTCGTACTGTAGTTTCTGCCGGAGGGCAAAAATTCCTTAAGTCGCGCCAAGCCTCGCCGCGCAGTCCGGTTTGGGTTTGTTTGCACAGGAATAGCGTAATACGTATTTGTCGTCGGTGCCCGTCGTCCGTTTTTGGCAAGTCGAAAGAAACTCAAAAAAAAAAAGCTTCTTTTGTTGTATCTATTTTCTTATTGGCAACTTGGGTTTTCTTCTATAATTATTTTATTTTATTTTGGTGTTGATGAAGTTGATGTCTTGGGTCCGAGTCAATACATACGTTGCTGCACTGCACTGCGCTCCTCGTGAGTCAATCAATGCCTTGCATACGGTACGGCACGAGTGCTAACTCCATGCTTGTCATGCGGGGAAGAAAAGGGAAGGAAAGGCTGTACAAAATTTCCCCATTTTTTCTTAGTTTCTGCACTGGTACAGTACAAATCGCCTCGCGGACGCATCCAAACCCTGACCGATCGCGTCCACTGATGAAATTTGCGGCTTTTGTCCGTGGCCGACGACGTTTCTTCAAATTCCTCTCTGCCCGCCACCCTACATCGGTCCTCCAAATCCTGGCGCCGCCGTATATCTTTGACATAGATGGATCAGGGGGGACCTACAGTTAACCCTCATGGGTGTGGGTACCCTGGTGCGTGCGTGCACCGCCTCGTCCCCAAGTGGAGAAGCGCCCAATCAAAAACGTGATCAGGTCTTATTATCTTCATCAATTGCATCGACTCCGTGCCGTCCCGGCTAGGGGGGTTGGGCCAAACTCAATCACACAAACATACACTGTCCAAACATCGAATGAGACAGTACGACTTGTAACCAGTCAAGCCAGTGATCCGCCGGCACGCCTGCCCAACCAACCAGTGAACCAAAGCATTAGCACATTCTTGGCCCGTTAACGTACTTTTCTGGACTTGTCACCGCCACTCATTGGTGGCGAAAGGCGCGCCAAGCCAAAAACTACAATAGACATGTGGGACTTTTATTTAGGAAATTCGGATGTACGGAGTCCGGAGAGACACCCTGGAGCTCCCTCTTTACCGGAGAACCCGACCAGAAGCACCTGGCTTAGTCGTTCAGCGTCAGCATGAGCAAAGCGTCATCAATAAGCAAAGCCCTCAGCGTACGGTCTGCTTGTCAGCAAACCCACAAACCTCTGAGGGGGCGAGGCGCCTGTAGTGAGGCGGTGCAAAAAATCAGCTGCTGTTGGACCTGTTGTGCCTATTGGTTGGCACATTGAACCACGTGGCGTTGGCCACACCATATGCACTTGCACAGGCTCGCTGATGGGGGATCTTATACTCTGAAGGGCACGGAAGTTTTTTCCGCTTGTCCTGTGATCACAATACATTATGAGCGCTTATGTGGTCCTCACTATCCTTGAGCGTCTTGACATACTGAACAGTAGGACTGCGGTTACGTGAAGTGATCGCAGCTCCATGGTTACGACCTCCAAAGATTGACGACGCAGATTGATCAGTACACTGCTCTTGAGTTCGACGAGTCAAAGTGTTCTGGCGACGACCGCATTCGTAGTCAGCGGGCAATGTCCAGGGACCTGAGGATTGATATTCCGGGTGGAGCTTGTTGATGACTTTTACAATCAGGAGCGGGAGCTGACGTTCAAGGAGGTCTGAACACTTCCTAAAGGCTTTGCGGATATCGCCGCGGCCAAGGCACGCAACCGCAGTGGGATCGCCACAGGAATGCTCCGACAGCGGAGAAGAGATGTCTTGGCCTCTAAAGAAATTTGTGCTGTTCATAAGCCCCTTCCTCAAAGGGCTTCGAGGCCAAGGAAGCGTTAAACTCGACCGGCAATATTGAATCCCGCTCGATCTGCTCAGAACGTAGCGAGTGTGTAACGTGCCTAACGTGCCTTTGTAAGTTTTTTTTTTGCCTTTTGACGCTGATGACATACGTGAAGTTTAGTGCATGTCGCCATTCACCATGTGTGCACTCCAGCACTAGCTCGAAAATGGGAGTAGAAAAAAAAAATTCGCCTACGCGAGCGCAGACGAGCCATGCCAGTTAGGGAAGGGACGTTTATGCGGCGCAGAACGGTGAGCAAGGGGCAGCGAGGACATCGGAGACGGTGCTTTCGAATTTTGCTGAAAGCGCAAGGCTCGGTATAATACTTCAAGGGGTCCGATCATGGTACTCAATGCGGACGAGAGGGGGAGGCGCCGCCGCCGCCGTCACCAACTGTATGTTGAGTTAGTGTAGAATGTATGGTTCGTCCTGTGCGGGCACACCTTACGATGTCACGCACTGGCAGGAACACGTTCCTCTTCAACCATATAACCGAGTAGCGCAATTTTTTGACGTATGCGCAGCAGAAGTGCCAATTTGAGTTGTCATTTGCCAGGCCAAGATGACTTGGAAAGAGGTAGAATGAAAAAGCGAAAAATTGGACACAACTCTGACTGAGGGGATGGGCAATTACATAAGCGATGAGCGAAGATACTTATTTATTTATTTGATAACGCGATAACAACTTATGCACTTACCATGTCTCAATATGTATGGAAGTTAAATTGTTCAACCTAAATTCCGATAAGGCCAGTTAACCCACCACTACACCGTGCAATGGGCTCGGACATCAAAATCCCCTCAGCAGCCAAATCACAGGCCAGTCAGCCAGTGAGTTCAAGGTCACATGCGCTAAGCCACCGCTCCAGCTTTCGGGGGCACTTGTCAACGAGGTAATCCATTAAATCGCCGTGTACTCTAGGCAGTATTTGGGGGAGTTCACCCCCACTTCCGTAATCCTCTGCTTCTACGTACCGTGGCGCTAGGGGACTACCCGCACGCCAGCCAACCCCACTCTCTGTGGCTGGCGGATTGACAATCCCATACCATCAGCAAATACCCGTGTATGGGGCGAGGAGGGTCTTCGCTCGCACGTTTGTTTAATGTGTTTATTCGGTCAGATATAGTTCGTTCTCTCAATGTCCAATAAGGTCATGGAGAATGATGGTGGCGCTTTCGTTCATTCAGATGTTTGCCGATTGGGCCCGGTGCGGCGTGACCGAGGCCGAGTGCCGTCGACGTTCGTACGCAGGTCGTCGCGATGCGACGATCGCTAACCAACGCTAAGGGATCCGGGAAACTGGGTGGAAACTGGGGCGGGGAGTCTCGGCCTGCTGGCGTGATTGGAATCCGCGCCTGTCACTCGCGAGGGGGCTTACTTATGCCGAGTTTTTGAACACTTCTACTTGTTCGGCGAACCCTTTGCACCCATCAGCATGAGTCGTTTTTTGGTATACTGTGTCCGACCTGGACTGGTGACCTTAAGCCGGAACTCAGTTTTCGCTGCATTGAACAATGCGATAAGGTAAGGTTACGTTCTTCAGAAGATTTATGCCATCTACTCGGCTCGTACTAAAATGCTTGGTGACAGGCTGGAGAACAGGGATCGTAAGCGGGTCTCACGTTACTCATCATGCTGTAAAGACAGCAGGGTTCTCTGTTCAGTTTTTTTGCGCTCGATGATTTCAGTGGCGTTGGTTCTTGCGCATTGAACGTGTTCAACCTTCCGAAGGGAAGATGTCAGGTCAAAATGCTCAAAACTTCCGCCGGCGCACGACTTGTGACCATTGAACGTCGACACTCGAAGATCGGACGTGAACCCGTATCTCAAACGCTACTGCGCAGACATCGCCACGTTGCATCACGTCCCTTCTAGTTCCCTTCCAACTCTCCGACAGCTGCTTCTTGTCGGGGATTACACGGCTCTTCCTGGTGTCCGTTGTAGGTTGTGGTTTTCCATTCGTACCGCAGCATTGTTCATCGCGCATAACCGCCGTCGTACCTGGTCATGCTTGATGGAATTCTCTTTCAAGCCGAAATGTAGTATAGCCAAGTCACCTGCGGCAAGTAAAAGCGTTTGTCGTTTGTCGACCCTGCTGATCAGGATACACATCAGTGGCAGTTGTGAAGATTCACCATACGATACGTTGAACGGAAGGGGGCGAGGGGTTAATACGCGGCAACAATCAATGGTCTCTCTCGTGGCACCGTTCCGCGCAACGTTGCAAGGGTTAATTCCGCAGTGGGTTATGGTTGTGGACGCATGTACGTCGTCATTGGTGGTCATCAAAGAGGGAGTCATCAGAATCTAGACCTGTGGGTCCCCCCATTCCCCCCGAACGAGATACAAGGTCACCTCGCGGTCGGCGCGCGCTGGCAGGGTACCCCCTTCAATTCGAACTCATTTACCAATCGACGGTTTGGGTCTCCGTCACGTTGTCCTCCTGATCTCCGCACGTCGGTGACAGGTATGGATTCGCCTAGTCTTCCCAATAACCTTGCTAGGTATCCCCTTAGCCCTGAGCATATGAACTGGCAACACACGTTCACCCTCACCGTGAAGCGGCAGCCGACGGTCTATCCCTTATAACCCAGGGCAACGGTGCCCTCTCACGGTTTCTACTGCAACGTTCGATGCCGAACATGAGGCCCTCCATAAACCAAGAGGTTGAGAATTCTGCGCCAAGTAAGCTCAACCTCCACGCGATTGATCCCACACGGATTACGGCGCCACCGCCTTCAGGCAGGGCTTACCGTTCCGGTCAATAACGCTGATGCTATCAACCACGACGTCATATCGCATTACGCCGAGTCCGATGGCCCATTCCCTCACGAGCCACGAGCATCATCCCCACCATATCTGTTTGGGCTTTCATCAGGGATAGGTAAAATCGATGATGGAGGATTTTTTTATCACCGGAATGCTGTGAACATTCCGCGCCACGCAGTCAATGCTTGGTACTTCTGGCGTCACTGTTAAACTGTTTAACCTACATATGCCACAGTGTGCTCGAGCGACCAGACGCTCACGCGTCGTGATAACCTTTGTAGGTATTTTTTACCCATGGTTACCCGCGCGCAGACACGAAATTGAAAATGGCAGGCAGGTTGGTTGTCCGAGAGAGAGGCCAGGATATAGCCCGTAAGGTAATTGTAATTATAATTATACGAGAGTTCGAAATCCGGCGCAAAACACACATGGTGCACGGTAGCGTCGGTAGACGGGCCCTGAAGGTTGAAGGTTTGGATACTAAGAATGGCAGCCAATCCTTCGACCCATTCGGTCAGAGAGCATGTGTTGAACAAACTGGCGATGATATGTCCGGCGAGCGGCAACTCTGTGTCGGCAATCGACCGACGCGCTTATGCCGATCGTGGGTTGAGGCTGTGTTGTTCTGTTTGCCCGCCATCAAACCAGCGCCGTCACTCGGGTCACACCCTCACTCCCACGTCGCCCCCAATTCAATTTTGCTCCTTTCCTTACACTGACCAGTTCGACCCTTTTCCTTATACACAAACGCCCCAAAGGGCTCTGCCCAGCAATGTCCTATCGCAACGACAACGGCGCGAACTACGATCGCACCCTTTTATCCTCCGTGCCTGATCCTACACGGGCAGAAAAACAGGTACGTGCCAATCCACCTGCTCTTCGTATCAACAACACAGCTGAGCGGTCACCGTCGTCGTCCCCCTATCCTTTCCTTCCAACATCCTCTCCCCCACTCAACCCCTCTCTCTCACGCCGATCTCATTTCCTTGGTCGCCTACCCTACCTACTACGACGACAACCGTATCGTCCTCCCGTTCGATTTTTGTAACAGGAAGGGTACAACGTCGACCTGCTGGATGAAGGCCGCGACCGCCGCGTGCCAACGCCACCAAACGATGTGCCAACATCGGACCACCATGGGGGATCCGCGATGGCCTACAGCCCTGGTGCGATGGGCTATGCCCGCAAGGAAGAAACCGCCGCGCTGAACGGCCACGAACCCGTCGTCGCGAAGGTGCCGTGGTACCGCACGCGCCGGAACATGATCATCATCGCCATCGCCGTCGTGCTCGTCGTCATAGGCGCCATAGTAGGCGGCGTCGTCGGTGGCACGCACCATAAAAAAAGCAACAACAACAGCAGTGGCACCAATGGCAACTCGGGCGAACAGGGCACCGGCAGCGCCTCGCAGCAACAGTCTGCCGAGGTCGGGGCTACACCTAATTCATCCGGCTCTGCTACCCCTACCGCCTCCGCCGCCTCCGCCTCCACCCCCGCATCTGCATCTGCATCTGCATCGACCTCCGAAGCCCCCGGTGTTGGTGCTGCCCCTAATTCCGCGTCCAGTCCCCAGCCCTCGCGATCACCAATAGGGCGCTCTCTCGATGATATCCTGTAGGAGAGTAGTGGGCTGGAGACACCAGGGACTCAAAGCCTTTTCTCTTCCCTCCAGGAGCTTTACGAGTTGTGATCTATATCCGCCCATGTCCCTAAGAGTCTACATTTTTTGCTTTCCTTTTCTCTGGAGGTTCGCTTGAGCCCCTTTGGACATGTTGCATTGCAAATTCCGGGTTTGGTTTTCGCGCTTGCTTTCGCTTTGCGGTTTCTAAGCAAGGTTGTATAATACGCTTTTAAATGTTATTACACATGAGTTGGTATCTCTCTCTATTTTATTCGGGGCACTCTTTCAATTGAGCCAGGACGTGGGAGGTGCAAGTGAAAGTGATCATAGGGGCGTTGCGTGGGTGATCCCAAATGCGAATGCGTCCGGTAGATTAGTCGAGCCACAGTCCTCTCCGTAGCAACTTGTGTAGGCAAGCACAATAGACAAGTGCCTGGTACCTCAGAGGCACGGCGAGTGAATACAGTACAGTATTGAAGCGACGACGCTCAGTTGTTATTGGGAGTAAATCGGGAAGCACTTGATATTTGTCTCCAACAAGGCAATGGGTAGGAGATATCCCTAAGGAGTACCGCTCTACCACAGCGTCGATCTCGGTGACAGACCGTGACGGCCAAAGCCGGCGGCATCCTTTTCAGCTAGGTGCTTGACTTTTCGCATGACATCCTCTAGCAACCGGAGAACTCGTTCTCTCTCGCCGTCCTCCCCGACATCGTCATCATTGTTGTCTCTGTCGTCGTTGCGTCCCCCTGTATCGAAATCACAATGAATTAACGTGGCCCTCATTTCGGCGATCAACGCGCGAAATTCTTGCAGTCTGGTAGCCGCATCGGGCATTGAATGGACTGAACTTGGTCCCGGCGGTGTACGTGACACCGGTGGAGCTTGGGGTTCAGCGCCCGCGCTCGGCCCCGCGAGAAGGAAAGGGACAACCGGGGACAGGCCATCGAAAGGTTGGGAGAACCTGCTTCCAGCTTGGACTTCCACGGTTGCGATCCAAGGCCTATCCGTATCAACGCCACCGGGAATGTAGGCTGGCGTCGTCGGGGTTGTCGGGGATGTGGGGGAAAAGAAGATTGGAGAGTGCGTTGGCGTGATGAGCCTAGACGCCAGCATCGCTCCTTCATGTTCATGTATACTGATGGTAGATGAGGCTCGACGGAGCTTGGGTTCGCTTGCCAACTGCATATGCCTCTTTCTGGGAAATGAAACGCCTGCGTGTGTGCACAAATCGTAATCAGGTCGTGTGTGTGTGTTCCGCGGGCGACAAAGAAATGATTCTATTTACCTTTCCACAGCCCATGGAGATGTCTGAGTACGGGCAGTCGAGTGCGAGAAGCGGAGATCCTCTCGGGGTATGCATTGTGTGAAGCGAGGTGGGGATGGGTGCCCGATGATGATATGATGGAAGCTGTCCAGGATGATACCAGGGACTTTGATGGCATTCAATTACTGTAGGACCTATCAGGAAAATTTCGGTGCGATGTGCAAGAGCTCAAGAGATTAACGGTGATCAGTCCCAGGTGAATAGCCCTGTTGTTCATCATGGGCAGCGGTTTCATCGTAGGCCGGTTGGCATCAAAATCAGACCTGTGCGTGTGGAGAGATAGATACTCGAGAGTAGAATTCTGATAGATGACTGTCGCCGGGTTTGGCGTGAATGTCGGTAACCCCGCTTGGCCAGGACGATTTGGGGCGCCTGGCAAAGTGGAAGTGGAGGTCCCTCTGACAGTGCTGGCCATACCGCTGTGGGGTTGGATGAGCTTGGTTGGCTTCCTGCTTCCTGCTTCGTGACGCCCCACTCGGCATCGGCTCGAAGGAAGCGTATGTATGCGCGTCTGCCAGTCTAACCAGTTTTTTTGACCCAGTTCCCTTTTACCATGGAGCATGGAGTGGAAGTGGAGTAGGAGTAGTAGGAGTGGTGCTTATGTAACACGAACAGGTCATCTCTCATCTCACCCGCCACATCGTTCTGATAGCTACCAGCTGGGACCACATTTTACTGAGATGAGTCAGAGGAAAGATTAGACTAGAACCTGAAGAGAATCAATCCTGTGTTGCTCGGTTGACTCTGACTTCAATTGCGTTTGACTGCTACTCAGGCTGTTGCTCGAGCTTGGCTCTTCTGGAAGTTCTAGGAACGACCCAAGGAACAGGAACGGTTCTGAGACTCGAATTTGAATGCATATTCCTCGCGTTTCGTCATCGCTGGAGCGACTGTGGTGTTCGTAGGTGACGTCATTTATCTTGCTGCGGCAGAGGACTCCAGCGTTGAGTTGGGACGTTTAAAAAGCCACCATCCAAGGCTTAGGTGCCGCTCGTAACTTAACCACTCCCCACACCCACCTCTCGAGCTACTTAAAAGACGAAACACTTTTTATCATGAGCGGAACCGCATTCAAAGAAGACATTCCTCCCCAACACCATGTGCACAATTCCAACGAGCCTCTACCCGGCAGTCCCATAGCCCAGCAGCAATATGAGGTGCGATATTCTGACGAGAATCTGTCTGGAGAAGAGATAGCGCTGACAGTGCATGCACAGGGCCGGAATGCTTTCAATTCCGAGCGTCCCTTGGATGTTCAGCCTACTTCGGAAGGTGGGTATCAGATGTTCTTGGCAACTCCGTGGCTGGTCCTGAGCGGTTCTTCGTGTCATCAGGTGGTGTTGCTCGTGGTGGTCGAGCTGACGTTCCTGCGGGTGAAGCCAGTCTCATGGACAAAGTTATTGGAAAGACTGAGAAGGTTGGACTTCTGCATCGCTAGTTAAGTCACGCCCTAACGTCATGGGATGTAGGTCATCGGAAAGGTCACTGGAAATGCGGATAGGCATGAAGCTGGAGAGCTCCGTGAGGCGGGCGGGAAGAAGGCCGTCAGTGGCGAGGCCCGCGCGCCGCATGACTAGCCTGAGAGGACTTGAGCTACATAGCGGGTGTATGAATTAGTTCTACTTGTACCATGATTACGTAATGAGATCTCGTGTGGTCGAATAATTTCATCGACTCTGAGCAACGCGCTTAAGCTTGATTCTTACTTCCTGACAATGAACGTTTTCTCCAGGGCGGCACCCAAGAAAGGTTCGCCCATTTCGCGTCTTTGATGTCATTGCCATTTATAACAAAATAGGCGAGAATTATGAGCTTCGTGCGGACCTCAACAGCGAGTATCGTGACAAGCGGAAGGATGCCATCAAGAGGGTCATCGCTAACATGACGGTCGGAAAGGGTGTGTACGAGGATCTTGCTTCGGATAGGGGGGCCTCTCTTAAGCCTCCCGCCAGATGTCAGCGGCCTTTTCCCCGACGTCCTCAAAAACATGCAAACCGAGGACATCGAGCAGAAGAAGCTCGTCTATCTCTATCTCATTAACTACGCCAAAACGCAGCCCGACCTCGTCATCCTCGCAGTCAACACGTTCGTCAAAGACTCGGACGACCAGAATCCGCTCATCCGCGCGCTCGCCATTCGCACGATGGGTTGCATCCGCGTCGAAAAGATCATCGACTACCTCTCGGGCCCGCTGCAAAAATGTCTGCACGACGAGAACCCGTACGTGCGAAAGACGGCGGCGCTATGCGTCGCCAAGTTGTACGATCTCAAGCCGGAGCTCGTGCTGGAGAATGGCTTCCTGGAACAACTCCACGAGATGATATCGGATAGCAATCCCATGGTGCGTACATATATATTTCGTTTTTCTCGTGTTCTGCGTCGTCATATTTTAATCTTAATCGATCCCTCCCCCCAAAAAAGGTCGTCGCGAACACCGTTTCTGCGCTGGCGGATATTCACGCGTCGGCGACGTCGCAGCCGTCCACTTCCTCGTCCGATCCGGCCATCTTCACCGTCACCCCGTCGATCCTGAACAAACTCCTCATCGCGCTCAACGAATGCTCCGAGTGGGGCCGCGTCGCTATACTCTCTGCGCTGGCCCGGTACGAAGCGAAGGACGAGAAGGAGAGCGAACACATATGCGAACGCGTCGTGCCGCAGTTCCAGCACGTTAACGGGAGCGTTGTCCTCGGTGCCGTGAGGGTACGTTGATTCCCCTTTGTTGGCGAGTCCGCCGGTAAACCAGGTAGTAGGTGATCATGATCCACATGCGCAATGTGTCGCGCGAAGACTTCAACAAACAACTCATCCGGAAGATGGCACCGCCCCTGGTAACACTACTTTCTTCTCCGCCAGAAGTGCAGTGGATTGCGTTGAGAAACATCAATCTCCTATTGCAAAAGCGTAGCGACATCCTCTCCAACGAGATGCGCGTCTTTTTCTGCAAGTACAATGACCCCCTGTACGTGAAAGTGGAAAAGCTGGACATCATGGTTCGCTTGGCCAACGAAAACAACGTCGACGCATTATTGAGCGAGCTGAAGGAGTACGTTAGCCTGTTCCATCAGTTTCCGCTCTCCTGACCGATATATCGTAGATATGCTTCCGAAGTCGACGTCGACTTTGTGAGACGTAGCGTCAAGGCCATAGGGCAAGCCGCGGTGAAGATTGAGGCTGGCGCTGAGCGCTGTGTAAATGTACTACTAGACCTTATCTCCACTCGGGTTAGCTACGTCGTGCAAGAGGCCGTCGTGGTCATGAAGGTCTCGCCCTTTATCGATATGCCACTGCTATCGCCAATCACTATTTTTTTCAGGATATTTTCCGCAGATACCCATCGACGTATGAAGGCGTCATCCCGACTCTATGCGCGAATTTGGAGGAATTGGATGAGCCAGAAGCAAAGGCGTCGCTTATTTGGATCATCGGGGAATACGCAAATAAGATCGAGAATGCCGATGAGCTATTGCACATCTTTGTGGACTCATTTACCGAGGAGTCCTATTCTGTAAGGATTGATTTCGCTCGTCTTGCGGTACATGATTGTTAACTCGCGGACTCATGTTGTAGGTGCAACTGCAGACACTCACTGCAGTTGTGAAGCTCTTCCTTTACAAGCCCGACACATCCCAGGGTCTGGTCCAGCGTGTCCTCGACACGGCAACGAAGGATTGCGATTCGCCCGATGTCCGAGACCGCGCGTACATTTACTGGCGCCTTCTCTCGACAGACCCAGGAGCAGCAAAGGTATGGGACCCATAGTCTATGCCCATCGGTGACCATTTCTTAATGCTCTTCTCTTGTAGTCCGTCGTTCTTGCACATCGGCCGCCGATATCCTTGCCTCGCACGACTGTCGCCCCTGCGCTATTGGACGAGCTAGTTGGGGATATCTCAAACCTAGCAAGCGTATATCAGAAACCTGCAGAAACATTCATAGGTCAAGGCCGGATCGGCGCAGAAGCAATGCAGCGCAGAGGGGCCGAGTGAGTTGCTTCCCGTCTCTAAAGACACCTTAATTTCTGATACCGTGCGTGTTCGAAGCCTTGCAACTTCTGCAAAGACGGCGCTTCAAACCGTCGCCGCGGGACAGGCGTCAGAAAACCTGCTGGACTTCGACGACGAACCCGCGTCGGAGGAACCGACGGGGCTCGCGGCCACGCAGGTGCTGCAGCAGCCGGCGGCGAAGAACATACTGTCCGGTACATCTGCCAATCCGCTGGACGACCTCGTTTCGATATTTGGGAGCACGTCCTTGATGTCTCCGGGTATGCCGTCTCTGGCCCCGGCACCTCTCACACCATTCGATGCGTTTGGCGGGGCGCCTTCACCGACGGCGGCGCCATCGACATCGGCGAACCAGAACCAGCAAGAAGATCTTCTGGGGCTGTTCTAGACAGTTTGCATCTGTTTTTTTGTGTGGTCACGACAAGAGAATTTCAGATTTGGGCTGCTTTACGATAGAAAACTCCCTCTCCGCCTGCACGCAGGCCAGCGCGATGGAAGAGCCATCATGCTTCGTTAGATGTGCACGTGCACCACTCGATACAGGAATTATGGCACAGTTGGTCCATAATCCCTACTCGTGACCGCGTAACTACCTCTTTTTTGAGACAATGATCCTCACGGTCACACCCGTTCACGTTCTCCGGCGACATTGAGGACCGGTTGGACGACCCTTAACCATGACGTCGGCATGCTTCTTTGACGAATCTTGTTTGATTTCAACAATTGTCGGGTTCTAGCGTCGCTCTGACATTGAATTGGTTGCCTGGGTGCGGGCCCGGGTGGTACACCTGTTGAATCGCTGCTGGACAGACGAAGGGGGCGATGACACTGGAGCTCTCGCAACGTTCAACGCGACTCGTTTTCTAATCACATTAAGGTCGAAAAAGCGGTCAGTCTACCCGTACCAGAGGTCAACATTATCACGGTTTGGTTTGTTTAAGTGGCGCGTAAGGGTCGACGCTCGACGCTCGACTTCTTATCAGTCCACGTATCACCCCCTTTTTCCCCATTCGTTAACACTCGCGCTCGGTCGCTCGACAACCACTGGCACTTACCGAGTAAATAACGACCAGCTCCCACACTCACTTACCCGAACTGAATCTAACCTAACCTAGATGGGTCCGGGTCGAGATCGACACACCACCGGGTCTTCTGCAATTCTGCACCTTTCGACGCCATGTGGTCCCGACTTGCTTCGACGATTCGTAGCCATCATGTAAGTGTGAGCGTAAGCGTAAGCGAGCCTGGGCCCGACTCAGATCGGATCATCTGAATACCGAATCCCGAGGTTCTCTTGACCGAACGTTTGGATCGCAGTGTGAGTGGGTTGGGACTAAAATTCTCACCGTTTGACGGCACAAAACGCGAGCGCAGAGCTCATGATCCACAACTACTCAGCACATACAGTAGCTCTGGTGGCGGGCTTTCGGATCAGTTTCAACTGAAGTTGGTCGTGCCGTCCGACATTCAGTTGGCTCGCGTTCCGTTTCGAACGCTTCTTCTACGTGGACGTGGATTGATACTCCGCGAGCGGCGACTGGATTCGGTCCTGCAGTTCTTTCATGATCGGGCGATGGCAACTTGCGCCTGACCTGCCTGCTTCGTCCTGCCATATTCAACGAGGGAGTGACTGGGATGGACTGCGGTCCCAGCAACTCTCCACCCCTTCTAGTACTCGAACGGAACGATGATACCTTTCGACTCCAGGCTCGCGTAACTCGAAGACTGCGTGGGCGGCCGTCGGTATAGCCTAATACTCAACATGCGAGTGGGCTATCTGGTTTATCGGTATCGAAAAAGGTGTTATCGATATCCTCCGAGTCTCGCAGTCACCATCAATACGTACCACTAGAACCGTGCAGCTTTTCTGGAATGAGTAACTTTCTGGGACGCGGGACTTTCACATGCTACGATGGGCTATCTGTCCGTCCTGGTCGCGCGGCGATCACTTGGGCACAGCGACTCTTTCTTCTAATTCCGCGGTGCTGTTCGGGTTCTGCCCCGACTCCGAGTCAATAAGAAATTGGTGTTGGCAACTGTCTTCCTGTGTCTCTGGTCATTTCTTTGATACGGATCCTCTGGATTTCGTCGACTAGGGTTCGAAACTTGCAGTACGTGGAGCTCGCAAGCTGTAGCCTGCCCTCTTCTCTTACGTAATACCCCGTGACGGCAGGTGCACTGTTCGTCGACATACATCAACGCCTGTGTGGTTATAGGCTATAGCTGTACTCAGCATGGGATCTGCCAAAAGGTCGGTCCTTCTATGCCTTAAAGTGGGACGGGGGCTTTGATGTGAACCAAAATATAAATTTAATTGTTCTGAACCAGTAATGCAACTACTCATATTCTTTGATTTTGTCCCATTGATTTAGGAGGCCGTCGGGAAAATCACACCGTGACGCGAATGGCAGTGCATTTCTGCGTACGGCTCACAACTCCTCGTTAGGCTTAGCGGCGGATGGTGTATGACTCACTGCACAGGTCTGACGATTGTCTGAGGGCCGAATTCCATTTCAAAGCTCTCTGACCTTCGTCTCTTCCTTCTGCTTCCTTTTTTGAAGCGATGATCGCTATGCTACGACCTGTGACTGATGGCTCCTACGTTTCTTCCATTCCCAGGATATACGAGGATTCGACTAAGCATCAAACCGTATCTCCGCGCCATAATCACCTCTTGGCAGCACTTGAAGATCCCGATCGACTCCCATTATTTTACGGTGCATGCTGGACGCGTGTATGGTATCCACCGCCTTGCCTGAAAGCAGAAAAACAACGAACGGTGGTCGTTGGGGATACAGCATGCACTTCTCAACGGTGATGATGATCTGCACTGGCAGGCACCCTTTCCTCAATTGTGTGTACCTTCAATCGAAGGACCCCCAGAATTATGGGGCCAATACATGCGTTACATCTACGAGGTATGTCTCATACAGCATGCATGCGCGGATGCAAAGGGCTCCCTTGTGACCACTGACCTGTGCCTGCCTGTCTCATCGCATTCGCTTTAAGACAGCAACGGCATCTATTTGATATGCACGTACAATAATGGCCCATCATTAGCCTCCCGAACCGGCATGAACAACTACCGTTCCGTGGTGCTCCTCGAGGACCCGCCATAGTTTCACCCACGCTGGAGGGTACCCAGACCAACTTTCATGCGTATACTGGCGATCCTCTCTGCCGAATGTTGCCTACTACCGATCTCCCTAGTACCGGTGCTAGTAGATACAACGTCCGGTGGCCATTCAGCTCCATGAATATTCTAGTCAACGTCTTGCGGCTATGTTCCCATTCCCGAACGAGTAGATTGGTCCGCGTCACGGAATGTACCTAGTCCAGATCCTTTGGATATGACGGGCATGTCCGATAACCTCGTTCCTTCCCCGCTACTACGTGTCACCTGTAGCACATGGGTAATACATACAACTCTCCATCGCGACTCCATTCCCACAGGTACTCCTGTCTGTGCTTTTTGAGCACAAGGAAATAGGAAGTTCACATCGATGCGCGGAGAAACGTAGGAAATCCAACCAGACTGAGAACAGCTGTGAAGAATGATGGATCTCCTCGCATTTACAGATGCTGTACAATCACCAGCGCCAGCTGGGACACTGGAGGAGGACGGGTGGCGAGCGCAGGCGCAATTCTTTAGCCTTGGAACAATACACCGAGTCACACCGCTCGCAAGCAGTTGCAGATATTGAACTTAGTCCATCTTCAGCGCAAACGGACCTGGGCCACGGAAGTGGCACATCCGTGGGCGTCGACGTCAACGCGCCCGTAGAGCCTGAGCTTTCTGATCCGATTATCTGCTGTTACTGATAGAAAGGGAGTGGCACTGTAGGTTCTTCGTGGTACAACGCTCCAAGGCGGCCTCCCAGGATGGGAGGCGCCGGCCCATCATCATATGCTATGCATAGACATGTCACCCCAGACCTTACAGTGTAGCGCCAAATGGACATGAGGCGCTTGCTCTATGGCGAGCATCCGGAACATCGTGAAACGAAAGAATGCAACATGGAGGCCATCCATCAATCTCAACGGACGATCGGCTAAAAAACCACGCCTTTCCCAACTGCGAAGATGTCGCGGTTTTGCGGCAACGATAGACGGATATATCAACCACAGTTCAGAAAAACCACCACATGACCCACACTGGCACCCATCCCTGGATCTTCTATGTAGAAGATCTTGAATCCTTGGGCGCTGTGTAAAACCCGGTGATGGCAGCCTATTATGGCGTACGGTAGTTAGCGGCAAGTGTTGGGAATGTGCGCCCACGGTGGAGAAGCGAAGAGGTCGGTACTCCGAGTCAACGTCTTAGAACTCGGAGTGGACCAGACCCAAGGCGAACGGTCAGACGGTGGGCTCGCGGGGACACTTTAGCGCTCGTCACGAGTGGATGGCGCCCAGTTGCGATGATTCCGGAGCGCCGGGTCCCCCGCGGGCTCCCGATAACGATAAACCACTGGCACGAGGCGTACGGCGCGTAGTACGGACTCGGACTCGTGGCTTTGCCTTTGGGTTTGCTTCCGCGATTTCCATAGCCGTTGATTGATGTATTTGCGCATCTCCGGGATGCGCGAGATCTCCGAGGAATTACTCAATTCGAAAACCGAACCACAGCATCGCAGGGCGCCAAATGAAACATTCGAGGGGGATCAAAGCGAGTACGGTGACACTGTGCCAGTGAACGATCAGTCGAAGACAGGGCATCCTTGCGTGATCGGCCACCAGCGCGCGTCACCGGCTCATGGTGATTCGTGAAGGCAGGGGATCTGCGTAAAGATTTGAGACCTTACACGCTTCGCGCGTCAGTGGTGAATTCTGTGTCTGCGGCCATCACACAAGGCAGTTGCTCAAAGATGCGGATGTTACAACAACGCTTCTGGTAGCCTTTCACTAATCGACACATGTCGAGTACAAGCAGGCGGACTACACACGTGTACGATTCCCTGAGATTTCACTATCACAGACCTTTGCTCTTGTACAGCAGGACATACGCTGCAGAATCTTCTCCGCCACCATCGAGTGTCGTAAGTTTCTCAGCAGGGAACGCGCTGACCTTGTCGTCGTCGAATTTGATCCAGTCCTGGTCCTCCTCATTATTCGTCAGTGCGCGACGAGCAACGAAGGCAATGTAATGTCCCGAATCGGCTGCTGCGCCCTTATGCGTGATGATAGCTGTCAGAGCCTTCTCAGCGGATCACGCCGATAGTCATGTGTAACGAAATGAACTCACCGACGAGGTCGTAAAGTCCTGTCTGGCTTGCGCCAACGTCTGCCTTGATAGAGGAGTCTACCAACGCCTCTAGCTCTATTTTCTCCCGATCGCGATACCATTCTTCTGGTTGCAGCTCATCGCCAGCAGCAGGCCGTTCGGCAGCAGGCTCGGTCATCTCAACATCACCGCCACCCGAGCCCTCGGCATTCGCCTCAGTCGCAGAACTTGCATTAATGCTGGGAGGCTGTGTGGCAGGGACCGCAGCCCGCGCGCGTTTTCGGACTTTGCGACGCTCATCACGTGCCTTCTCTATCTCGATGCGCTTTCTTGAAACGGGTTGCATCTTGTCTCGGAGCTCGTCGGTCACAATGTCGAGTGCATCGAACTCGTTCGGGAATTTCACTTTCCTCTGCATGGACTCTGGTGGGTACGACCAGTCGAGTCATGCCAAGGTGCGCTCACCATAATCTTGGCTTTCTTGCTAATGTCACGTCGCCAAGTGAAACGCACCATATGAATAGCAAGATATGAGGGTAATCGAGCCAGGCGCGAAACCGAGTTGTACGTCGCTTCACGCCCAAGCGTTGGGGATTGTTTTACTACTGTTTGATTGAGTGCCTAAATGGACGATGAGGCTCTGTTGCCCTGTCGCATTGAATGACGGTGTGAACATACCTCCATGATGCCCGAAATCATGAAATTGGTGTTCCCGCTGATATTACATTCGACCTTCGACACATTTTCTTCAGTCACATTAGGCGGTTCCTCAGGTGCCTCAGGAGATGACAGTCTGGACACGATCAGTCACCACGTAACTGCGTCGCATATAGGACGCGACAACGATGAAACCACGCACGTGCGGACCAAGGTCCCAGTCATATATTGGTCGATGAATGAAGCACGCGCACGCGAGGTGTTGGCACCCGGGATCGAGACGCCAGGGATGTCTCTAAGGCGGTTAGTCAATTGTGTCCAACACTCCTCCGCGTCTGGGACATCTCAGCTTCACAGATGACTAAATGAGATGGAGGTAAAACCTTGTTGTGCATAGCTATTCCCAGACCTGCTGCGCTCTGAGAACTGAGGAACTGCAGCTCGGAGTACTGTGAGAAAGGAGAGGGGCATAACACCGCCTGTTGAGCGTGCCAGCGTCGTATAAAGATCGCGTAAGGACCGCGCAACGGGGTTTGGGTCACGTGAACTGGAGAGGCGAGCATCAGGTATCGCACGAACAGAAGGGATTGTATGACAGACTCTAAGAGAGCGGTCTGCAGCTCTGGAATAGCACGCAGGGCTTGAATGGTCGCGCTCATATAACAGGTATTTCCCAAGCTGGGTGTACAACGTCAGATGACGCGCGATGCTCGGGTGCTCTGATGCGCACTTTGTGAGACCAACGGGCATCCCAAGCTGGTTGAGCTGGATCAGAACATGAAGATGGATCAAGGACATTGGGCCCACCGCGTCTGCCAGCTCGGTATCATTCATATCTTCCAGGAACTTTATAGGCTCGACTGGGGGCTTAGGAAGCTCTCCTGCGGCTCCGATCACCATAAAAGTCTGGCCCTTGTAACAGCACTCGGTCATGAGAGGAAAATGAGACAGAGAGAGATAACGCGAACTTCCTTGGGCCCAATCTTTTCCCAGTCAGAGTCATCCTAACAGATAAACGTCAATCCGTCTCTTCCGTAGTTTTCCGAAATTGTCGACTCACCTTGAGGACGCCACCCTTGACCATGACTTTCATGCGATCTACGGGAACACCAGTCAATTGATAAACAGCCTCCTTGAAAGAAAGAGGTGGCGTTTCCGGGTCAAGTTCGACATCGTGCTTCTTTCCCGCATACTTTACATGGACTTTCAGAGGAGCCATGATTGTGGGTGCGAAACAGTTGATTTGATCTCTTTCGCGGGTCGACGTGACGCGTAAGCTATCACGTGATGGTGTGACTGGTCCGAATCTGTGACGTCACTGTGGCAGATCCACTTATTGGACACGTCCTCGGTACTCGCTCAGACCTTTCCTTTCATCTGCGTGCATCATCACCTGCTGAAAATGACTGTCTAGTACGTCGTTGTCCTCACTTCACTGCATTGGGGCTCATCCTCTCACAGCTACTCTCTCACCTTCATGCTCCTCGCGTCCGAAATGGTCGCGTTCTGCCTCTTTGTAGCGCCTCTTCCCTTCAAGGTCCGCAGGAAACTCTTCCGCTTCCTCTCGGAGAGCCCCATGGTGGCCAAGATTGCTTACGGCTTGAAAATATCGTTCCTGTGCGAGCATGCTTCTGTTTCTTCTAAATTAGTTTTCCTCATATTTGCAAACCAGAGGTATCAGCATCTTGTTCGTCGATGCGCTTCAACGCACGTTTCGCATTACTGCGGAGGTTGAAACCGCCAAGTCTACTGGACAGAACATACACGATGTTCGTGCAGAGACCTCGTTCGCTGCGCGCAAATTCTAGTTCGTGTCCCGATTTGTTATGAACCTCAATGTATTGACCGCCCCATCAAGCGCGCAGCGCAACGTGTACCTCACGGGGTTTTGCCTTTTCCTCTCGCTTGTCCTCACCCGGACGTTCTACATCATCCAGGATCTTATCCACATCCAGGATGAGTATGCCAAATTGAAAACGGCTGTACGTTGGTCACTTCCCTCCCTTGCACTCCTCGATGCACGTGATCGTTGATTCACATGATCAGACTGCAAGCACCTCACGAAGTAACGTCGTGGCTAGCGATCAGACGAAAGAGATTGAAGGACTTAAGAGAGATCTCGGTAAGCCCTTGTATTTCACGATTGACCATATCTCATTGGTTTCTATGCGCTTTCAGCGGCCTTGAAAGAGCAGGCTAGATCACAGGCAGTGGAGTATGACAGACTTGCAGATCAGTACAATAAGGAGACAGGCAAACCCGTCTCAGACAAGCGCGTGGACTAAGGAAAGCGTGAAGTGTAAATCATCCAGGAATTGCCTAATTTAGCTCTGTCTAAGACGTGTTCTCTGTGTCATTGATACTCATTGCTGGCAAATCTTTACCTTGCTGTGTTAACGGACGCGTGTGCCTACCATTAGAAAGATCGTCACGCATGACACCTTGAATGGTACAAATTATATTGGAACGGAAAAGCAGAAGAGCAACATGCTTGAGTAGAGGCCAGCAGGTAACACACCGGACACTCAGGATGAAGTTAGTTTCACCATCCGAGGTACACGGGTGAACAACGTAATACACGTACTGAATTTCGGGCAAGGAGCATTAGCGACTTAAGAAGAAATCTCATCGTGTTCCTTCTGCAGCTCCGCCTATGGTGCACATGTCTCACACATAGAGCAACCATCAAACAGTAGATCAGATTTTACGCACGAGTTCAGCCTTCTTTTTCTTCATCTAGGCATCAAAAATGAATACTGACTCCCAAAGCGGGAGCACCGAACGAAACATGCAACGTACCTCTGCTCTGAGCTTTTCGAGTTTCTTACGTTCTTCCTGTTTGATGTACTGATCTGTTTCCAACCGAGAAAGGCCATTTAGTTGTTTCAACCATCGGAACATTCCTCTGGAGCACATACCTTCATGTGCCTTTTCCTTCTTTCTAGAAAAATGAGAAAGGTGTATTGTGAGCATCGCTTGAGCCCTCGCCGCCGTACACGTACCCGAACTCTTTGCTAGCGGCGACACTGCCCTCTCTAAAGCTGGAGGTGTAGCCACGCGCTAAGGGGGCTCTGGCCGCGATGGAAACCAGGCGAAGAGAAGTCCGAGCGAGCATGTTGGTGAGTTGCGGGGTTCGTACGTGGCTGGTCGCTGTGGTGGTGGTCTGTCGATTACTGGCAACAAGTGCCGGCGAGGCCGCGTGCCAGCTTTGTCAGCACCAAGTCTAGGTTCGGCCGCGCCATCAAAGGCGCCCGGGCCTTGTACTAAGAAAGTCTGGCGGCCAGTATAGTACCGTAGTTTAGCATCGCCTCTGCGTCTCTTTACAACCCCCAGTTCACGATCACCGCATGCATATTGGCTGAAACTAGAATCTTCTCGCAGAAAACTATTCTGGGTACTCCGAACCTCGGATCCCACTGGATTGGCAATTGAAGTGATCATCACGCTTCAGTACACCATGGGGCAGGAACGCACTGGCAGCGCACAAAGCCTCTTAGGAGTGAATAGTTACGTGTAGAGGTCTACGTAGGTGGCATAGCTTGTGTGGAGTGCTGTGCCCATGCGAACGTGGCCTTCCCGGTCGAATGTGCGACGGAGGAATCGGGCAACAGCCGGACTTGATCTCGGCGGCCCGACCCGACTTGAGAGGCGTGACACTTGGCAGTCACGCTCCTCTCCCCAACTGCCATGTCGACAATCCTCAAAGCTGCTGTTCGTATTGTGTACTTCTACTTCTATGCGGTCCCAGCTTACGATTACTTTTTTGTGTTTTTGAAGTCCCGCCTCTCTGCGCGCTCGCGCGCCCGGGCATATGCGACTACGACAACCGTTCGCAGAGGTAAACCCACCTCCGACCTCTTCGCTTTCTCCGTTCATTTCTGACATCTCTGGCCACAGATCTCATCCAAGACCTTTACTTGAAGGAACTCAAGTCGTACAAAGCCCCGCCTGCAGTATGTCGCACCCTCTGTTGGTTTTAGTTCGTGCCACTCACCAGGTTGCCCGGGGGTGAAACAGACCAAGGATGCCCACGTCGGTGCCGTCAAGGCCTTCACTGCGCCAGCACTTCCCTCCGCGCCCGCCCTTCCCGACCTGGCTACCGAACTTGCGGCGTACGATGCAACGGAGCCAACGCGTGCCACCGCCCCCGACGTGCCGAGTGCTCAGGGAGAGCCTGCCACCGGGGCGGAAGCTTACTTGGCGTTTCTAGAGGCAGACGAGGTGCAATCGGAGGCGCACCATTAATTAATGTTGTCGTCGTGACTCGAAACAAAAAAAATAGATTTAGACCCATTCCGCGAAACGGGTTCTCGGCCTCTGTCAGTCTCCGGATTAATATTGCCCATGCCCTTTAGTGGTAGGCATACTCTCGACAATTGTAACCCTCTGGGTCCCGCGTCAATGCATGGGCTCGACGTTCAGTACTACGTCCTTTGGTTTGTTTCGTCGCAAATCGGATCACCGAGGGAAAGATGCAGCTCTCTGCGTATTGGGTTGATCATTGATCTATGACCAACCACCCATGCTCATGTGTGACCTGCTGTACAGTACTGTCTGTCCTATATTTTTGCATTAAAAAGAATCGACCTGCGTATAATTTGTGTCCGTGGCGATTCGGTCGGATCGGTGTGGCGTGTCGTGGCCAAGTGGACGGGGTTTGGCGTCAAATGTTTCACACCCCGCAAGCACTGGCCTTCCGCTCGGTCGCAGTGTACCAGGCTTTACCTTGCCCCGGACCTATTTTCACCCCCCGCCGCCTAATTGGTGGGTATTCTCCTCTCCTAGAGGTGATCGGTGATGTGCTGAAGTGCCGTTCATTTACTTGCTGTACTGTTAGAATCAACGGCGTCACCTGACTCGGAAGTGGCTGACTTCAGCCACTCCTTCTTTTCTTTTGGCTCGACATCGCATTTCGATGCCCGCAACGGCACACACTACACTACACACTACACACTACACGCCAGGAGCCAAATCGGACTGTGAACTGACACCGGTCGCAAACATAAGCTGTCGGCATGTGATAACCACCTCCATCTTTGTCAACTGCGCTACTTTGTGCCAAAACGGGACAGTTTGTTCGTCCCGCCCAAATCAGTCGCATCAGACCGGCGATTAGTGGTATAGCAACGGACTTCCCACTGTTCAGATGCTGCAGTGCGTAGTATCAACGATTGTATCAGCCTGCGGGGCACGCGGGCAACCTCCGTCCTCAAAGGTTCAGTATTGTGTTTTGTTTGGGGACCAGGGTAACGCCACAGATATTCTCTTGTCACGCTGAGAGGGGAAAAAGCTAATAATCCGTGACCCCGGGCCCTCAAAGTTCATAAACAATGAGAGCAAACCGTCTCCGAAGCCGCTATACATGATCGCTTGTTCAGAGATTCGGATAGAACGCTCACAGCCCATCCCGGCGCTTACACTCTCACATCAAACAGTTCCTCTCCTCGCAACGGCTCGAATTCTCTAGCCCCTCTGGATATGCGAACTGTGGCAGTGTTGACGACTTACGTCCCTTTCACGGGACTACGTATACTGTGACCTCGTAGACCTGACCAAGTATCGTAAGTGCCTTTCTTCTACGGTCTATTCCCATCGGTCCGTTTTTGTGAAGTTGTAGGTTTCAGTCCTGGAAACGCCTCCTTCCCATCCACTTACCCGTGCCCAGTAAACTGGGTCGTGGCGCGAAAAATTATACGCCATGGGTGTTGCTATCGACCGCTTCCCCGAATTGTTGTTGGATTGCACAGTGCCCGCAGCTGACTCACATCTCTAGTGATAGTGAAACGGCGCCAAATGATGTGAGGAACCTGCACTGGCCGATCCGTCCCCCTCATAAAAGGAAGGGAAGGAGGGAAGGAAGGATGATCCTCACCTCCCTCCAAGTGAACAATGGCTCACCCTCACGGTGCACCCATGGTATGAGCTCTCTCCCTCGCAGTCAGCTAGCACGTGTTGACATGAGAGACTTGCAGAGAGACTTATTGTACACCGACGGTTATATCGCTAGAACCCTCGGAGCACGCGACACAGCACAGTTCTTGACTCGCCTATTGCGGGTGGATGAACGCTTTCTTCAACCCACTTCTTCGCACGATTGGCCCGATACCTTCTTCATCACCAACCATGTCATCCAGAACCCCGCCAT
>Ga0137397_10000249_pt1 | contig 36861 bp, 56 predicted proteins | sample czorhiz116metaG_FD_106658 | JGI IMG/M metagenome (GOLD analysis project Ga0137397, IMG submission 106658) | Vadose zone soil microbial communities from Angelo Coast Range Reserve, California, USA - czorhiz1.16 metaG | ecosystem: Environmental > Terrestrial > Soil > Vadose zone | place: USA... | reverse complement strand
TTCCCCGGAGAACAGGTTCTGCACAGGCCGTTCGCCTCAACCCCCAGGTGCAGATTGACCGCGCATCGTCAGCAATGGAATACCGGCCAATCCATAGAAATTCGTCACCAGCTCCTCGTATCGTATCGGCCAGTGCCGCTACGACACATTTTGCCCAAGCCAGTCCAAATTACAGCGGATATCCTCTAACCAACTCGACGAATGGTCTCTATCAGCCGCTGGAGAATGAAGCGTTAGATGGTGACTCGCATGGGGGAGCATGGTGGGATTCTTCCAACACAGAGGATTCCAGTTCGACGCCGGTCGTCACTATGTTCCCTAATGGTCGTTCGTCTCCGCCATCAGGTTTCATGTCATTAATGGATGTAGCACCAATCCCCGCAATTCCTACATCTAGCATACCCACGCGTTCTCCGAGTCTCGCGACACATGATGAAAACGAAGATGATGGTGACCTTGGTTTGGGAAATTCTTCCAATAAACGCAAAGCCTCGTCAAACGATTCCGGCACCACTGTCAACTCGGCGCCAGACCCGAAGACAACCGAAACCGATACACGGCCTCAATCAGGTAACACCCCTTTAACTAGCATTGATAACTCGTTGTGCTCACGTTACCATTTTAGAGTCGACACCTACTCAGCAGCCATCCAGTTGGTTCAGCCGTTGGTGGAATAAAGAAGGATCCCGTGGCCCAACCAAAGCTACACTCGGGGAGGAAAGTAGCTTTGTATACGACAAGGAACTCAAGCGGTGGGTGAACAAAAAGGTGGGTTCTGATTGCAGATGTCGTGATTTTCGTATCTGATGTATAATCATAGGCTGGTGGCGACGCCGCGCAACCCGCCGCCGCTCCTCCACCTCCTTCTAGGGCTCAAACTACATCCCCCAGCCACCCTGCTCCGAGGATACCAAACGGCGTGTCTCCAGCACCCCCACCTGCGCGTGCTGCTTCGGCCATTGATCTCTCTGCATCTCCTCCAAGGCGTACAGTCCTCCGTCCACGATCAGCCTTACCACCAGGGGGAGATGGATTAGCGAATGGCGTTCTTCCACCATCTCCGCGCTTGACGGATTCACCTTCACCGGCCCCCTCTGGATCCCCGACACCTCCGCCTAGTCGGCCGCGGTCACAAGCAGCGAAGCGCAACATACGCAGCCGCTACGTGGATGTCTTTCAACAGCCCAATGCGGAGACTTGAGGTCATTCGCCTTCATCAATAATCCCATTACAGTAACTTAAAATTTTTGCATTGTCATATGTTATTCAATTGTATGTCTTGTTCTCAGAGCTCAAGTCACGCTTGCACCTCCCCCTCAATTGATTTATGCACTATGCAGCCTGTCGCATTTTATTGCAATAGCTCATGGGACTCTAGACTTTATCTCCTCACATAGACACTAAAAGAGAAGTTTAAAAGGATAACCTATTTTGATGTGATATTAGACCAATCAGATCAGAGTTGCAGTGATCAAGGAAGTCGTACCTCTGTTCTTTACCCTGAAGAATGACACCAGTACGGAAAATAGAACGAACACTACACTCGACCACAAGTAGATTTGAATGCGTTGCCTGGTGGGTGAGGTCTGGAGGGGTGCCACAAGCGTGAGCATCAGGAAAGCCGCCGAAAGCAGACCATCTGTCGAAATGATGTCAATGTCTCCCGTTGAGCCACCAAGGGATCGCTACTTACAAAGGGTGGCGACAACGGTTGTTTCTTGGCCGTATTGGCTCTGGAAGCCGTCCGAAATCCAGGAGCCGTCCGAGGCAACACTAGGCATGCCGCGGATGCGAGTAAACATATAGCCTGATGTCATAACCAAGGATGTGAAGACAGTAATAAATGCCCAGGTCCAGCGGTTTCGGAGGACAGGGGCCAGGAATCGAATAGACAAGGCAGCAGATAGGGAAAAGAAAGCCAATGTGCCCCACATAGCCCAGTCAATCGGTGGGTGGAACGGGATGGGCACGGGTGTGAACGCAGAGAGCTGCTCAGCAAGGGGTTTGGGATCAAATCCACTGTCGAAAGGGGATCGAATCAACACCTCGAACTGTTGCTTGGTGCACTTACGCAGAGAAATCATGGGCGATAGGGGAGTCGGGGTTGGATGACTTGCGGGGACCTGCCGCTGGGGGAAAATTCAGGACAACTGGAGCGGATTGTATGCCCATCTAGTGCGCCATTGAGCCAGAGCCTTTCATGAGCAAACGATGAATTACCCTTTTAAAGATGGTCTGACTGGTTTCGAAGTCGAGGGTAGCAAAGAAGTGCGAGTCGCGTTCTGACGATGATACCTTGGTCCATGCCTTGGCAACAGCTACCCAAGAGGGATTAAATTCCCTACGCGCGCAGTAAGTTCGAATCGTGAGGGGACGTCAAAAACACAGCTCACCTGCATGGGCCGCATCTTCTTTTTTTGTCGAGCGCAGTGAAGAGAACGGAGGCGGACCAGTCACGTTTGGGCGACGTGAGCAGGTCGAAAGTCTTGGGGTCAAGATTGATGGCACCGTTGTCCTCTACCGCTAGCTTAACGAGCTGCTGGCGAGAGTTGTCTTGAGAAGCGAAAACGAGTGGAAGAACGAGTAAAGAAAGCAATGGCAAGATGAACATGGTCGCGTAAGGAGAACGAGATACGTGTCCAGGAATACGCATGCGTGTAGCGGAACGGACATAGCGAAGTCCCGGCCGTGGTCTCGCAACCTGACCGTCATGTCCCATGCTCTCCTTCTGCGTTTATTCCTCTCTCCTTCCTACTTCTCTGTCCATGTCGCTCTGCACTATCTCATGTTATACTCCGACAACATCGGCATCACATACTACCTCACCCGCCGACTGAAGGAATTCACCATCGACGAGCTTCGGGACGTCTGGGGTTTCATATGGTGAACATAGATGTTCGTTACGAAACACCTTCGGACTCGTTTTGACACCCCGTCTCAGCCATCTCCTTGTCTCCAGGCCGTCAAGATCCCGGGCACTTGAGTGCTTTGTCATGGACATTTCCCGCAAGTCCACCCACATAGCCATGCTTGTGTGTAGCCCGATTGTTCTGATACCCGTATGACTTTTTCACGAGCATAGACACTATGGTTCATGCAAGCATCGTTGAGGGACTTCTCAAACGCCAATCATAACCCCGAATCACGCTTAATTTGCCAACGCACGTTGCTCATGTGCCATGAACTAATATTCGGGGAAATACCCCCGCCCTCGGGTTCGGCATATCCAGGCCTATCTTTTCCCAAATTCCCCCAATTCTTGCGGAAGAAAGTGAAACCTCGTCTTCACCCTGCGTTACTCGGCATGAGTGTTGTGCTTGCCAGTTCACCCGGCCTTCCAGCTCTTTCTAGAGTTATGGGGGAGGTCGCCGTCGAACAAGGGCGGCTAGATCAGCAAGGGGAGGATGTCAAAAGCCTGGAACGGTATGAAGACGATTTGGTTCGGGGAAGAGCCGTTTCGCCTTATGATCGGCCGCCCATAGAGGATGATGAAGTTGACAGTCCTCTGGAAGATGTAAAAGACGAGGAATCCCCCGAACGAGCACCTGCACCTTTTGAAGGAGTAAACTTTGAGAGCAGTATTGCAGGAAGGCAGCAGCGTGAGGTAAACCGAGCAGTGTGCACTAGCCCTGACCTCTCTCTTCTTCGAAAGGAGGAACGGCCACCCAGGTTCTCAGATGATCCTTTAGGACAACTAGATCCTATTACTCCTCCAGCCGTAACTCAATCCGTCCCATCGCTGTCCTCTATCAAGCAAACCCACCCACCAAATTCTTCAAATGCCTCGGAATTTTTACTAAATAGGTACGACTTCGGCTCACAGATTCATCTTTTGCGATGTCATTTTTGTCGGTCCGAGGTCTGTAGACGCCTTTCTGCATCATCAATACGATATTGACTCGTGCCATAGATCCAATTCATATTGAATTTGGAGAGCATTTCGAACAGACTCGTGGTGGTTCCCAAACCCGCCCGAGTAAGTGCTTTGCGTGCTGAGTTGACAGTCCTCAACCACAAACTACCAGCCGAGGTATGTGATTTAGCACTCAACCTAGCGCAGGATCTCATTGCTTCCAGGTTTGTATACCACTGTGGTGTCTCAGTGCAGATGAAGCTGCGTCCCCCCAATCTGTTCCCACACCCCATCATCGGATTGTGCGAATACCACCCGGCGAATGCGTTGTGCTGAACTCGGCAGAGCGAGCCCCTTATTTATTGGTGATAGAGGTTCTTCATAACGATCTCGATTTTGACCCAGACAACCGTCATAATAAGTCCACCCTGCGGAAGATTGTGGCCAAAGAGAACGAAAAGAAGGGGACATCGAAGGACCTCATACCCTTTACCTCTACCTCTCCCGCTAACCAGGATCAATCCTCTTCTCGGACAAACGTATCTGACGCAGTCCTTGGCGAAGACACTTCTGAGATGCAAAGTGGAGCGTTTTCAGACATTTCTGCCGCAGCAACTATCGGGACCGCGTCGTCGGTGCCACCTCATGAAGAGGAAGAAGAAATTGATCTCATTGAACAACTCTACGGTGATCAGGAATCATTGCGGTCGAGGCCCCTTGACCTTTCAGACTCCATCGTTCTTCGCCCAACACCGAAGAATAAGGACCTTGACTTGGCTGCCTGGTCTCGTTCAACATCACAACCGCATACTCCCTCCGTTGAACAAAGTGACCCGGGGCTACCTGTGTCGTCCTTCGATCATCAACGCTCAAACTCGCGCGGGAACACAGCACCTCAGCAGATCGTGCAATCTCGCTCGATCCAGACTCAAAATCTATCTCTGGAGGACTATTCCGAGCGAATGCGTACTGCCGCCGTGATGCTTTCTCAGCTGAACGCCAGTCTCGTACCGGAGCAAATTAGCGCCTCGCCAAGCGCCCAAGAGCGACCTCCAATCACGCCTGCGGAGCCGTCGAAGTGGCTCTCCGGTTCACCATGGTTCACCGTGGTTGCCCCACCTTCTCCAACCACCCGTGAGGGTGGGCCATTACACCCGTCACTGGCTGGGGTCCCCCAAGAACAGCCCACATCGCACTCACAACGCACGAAACTGCAACCCTCCGAGGCAGCTGCAATTCGGGACCGCATCATGAATGAGATGTTAGCACTCGAGGAGGAGCGCATGCAGCGTATGCGGGAAAATCGCGACAGTCATAGCCCATTAAGAATAGGCGTGCCGATGATGAATACAGTGGAAGATGAAGGCATTATACGAAGGGAACTGAACAAGGTGGATCCGTCAGCGGTTGTATTCAGTGAAAGCTGGGCAGCAAAGAAAAGTCGAGTACGGCAAGAGTCACCATATGGTCACCTAGGTATTTCTCCACCGACTCTGTCTGGTGTCGGTTCCTGATGCCGACTATAAAGCCAATTGGGACTGCTTATCGGTGATCGTCAAGACTGGCGGCGATCTCCGCCAAGAGCAGCTTGCTGTTCAGCTTGTACAAGAGTTTCGGCGTATATGGAAAGAAGAGAACTGCATGTGTTGGGTGCGATAGTAAGCCAGTCCCGTTTATCCCATGTTTGGGTCCTGACATGTTTCCCGAGCTTCCGTATCCTCATTACAGGGGGTTCTTCTGGTCTTGTCGAAACCATCACGGATGCCGTATCAATACACTCGATAAAAAAAGCCGAGTACGCACGACGGTCAGCAGGAGAACGACTAGGGCATGTCACTCTTATGGACCATTTCAAGAATGTGTGTTTCCCCGCCCGATATTTAGGCTTCTGCTTACATCGTTTTAGACCTATGGGGACCCATCCTCTGCAAAATTTGCCCGTGCCCAGCGCAACTTTGCGAAATCGCTTGCGGGGTACTCAATAATCACATATCTCCTCCAGATAAAAGACCGCCATAACGGCAACATGTTACTGGATCGCGACGGTCACTTGATTCACATTGACTTTGGGTTCATGCTATCCAACTCACCAGGGAACATTGGGTTCGAGGCCGCTCCGTTCAAGCTGCCTCTCGAGTACGTCGAAGTATTGGGCGGATTGGATGGCGAGCCATTACGGGAATTCCGAAGGCTATTCCACGAGGGATTTGAAGCCGCACGAAAACACTGCGACAGAATTGTCACGATGGTGGAACTTATGCAGAAAGGTAATAACCACGTTTCCTGGACCTCGCGTACGATGCTGAGGAAGAAGCTGCGGAAGATTCCACCCTGCCTTGTTTCGCGGCATCCGGAGACCAGACTGCTGCGCAGTTGCGGGAACGCTTCCAACAGGGACTCATACATTCGCTTGTGGTAGAACACGTCGACAGGCTCATCGACACGTCGCTCGGTTCAACCTGGACGCGCTTGTATGATTCGGTAAGCCCAGCGCCACCTTCCATCCCATCATCTCATCTTAATTTGGAATTGATTCCTGTGTAGTATCAGTACTATTCGCAGTCCATTCTATAACCACTGCCTCTGGTGGCAGAGTTGCTCTTCAGATGCAACCGGTTTAGAACACCCAGGTGATCGTCTGATCCATCGAAATGTATATTAAATTGCTCGACAAGGAACAGAAGCACGGTCATTAAATTATTCGAAGAGACGGTCATACTTGGGTAAGCATGAATACCAATGATAATCTATCCCGCAAAAAACCGTTGGTCGCGGCACACATCAGAGGACGGTGTGACTCACCAAAGTTGTCCTGTTCCTCGTCACACCAACATTTACCTTGTCTGTGTGATGAGTCTGTTGGGCAATGTTGGAATGGGTCATGGCGATAGCCCACTTCGCGGAAAAAGTGTAGCTTTTCCTTCGGCACCAGCAAGGCGGCACCGATCGAATGTACTGGTGCATCACCCCATCGTTCGTAGTAGAATCCGCCGGCGTTGTCAAGATGTTCAAAAAACTTCATGTACGGCTCAGAGCGCCAGAAGTCGAGATCTGCAATCTCAAAATTGCTCCAGACTGCACGCACGATCAGTGACGAACGAGGAATGACAGGGATGATAGGACATACAATGACATCTGTTGTATGTGAGTCCGCTGTCGTCAGAGATAAATCCCAACCCATTATCCGGTGCAATAAGGTCGGGATTCTGGTCCATGAATTCTATGGTGGCGTGAGAGTCAGAACGATTCACTCTCATGGACGAAATGATAAGCACCTCGTACAGTCTGCCACAGTGTTTCGATTGTCTCGCCGTATTCCGGAAGGCTGACGGTGAAACCTGGGGAGCGCATTGAGCGCTCCGAAAGGAAATGTTTACCCCGACTCACCGTAGACTTTCTCGTGGTCCTGCATGTAGAGGAATGGGTCGAAATCAAGGTCGCAGAAAAAGGTAACGTCGGGCCTGAGTGGGATGTTTATGAGGTGAAAATCGGTCCGCCCATAGCTAGGACACATGGCTTACTCAACCCGCCAGTAGTACTTATACTTGGCTAAAAGCTCGTGCCTGAAGAAGAACTAGGGACGAGTAGGTCAGACCATATCCGATGGAAGGGAGCGGTTGCTCACGCCCGAGTTGAACCGACACATGTTTCGGTACCTTTGCGGGGGTCAATATCTCCACCAACATCAGCGGAGCTCCACACTTACGGTAGACTACCTGAGAACTGGGTCGGTTATGTGTCCACGTCAGAGGGTAACTCTAGTACGTACCTCCATAGATCACCTTATTCTTCTCCATCTCTGCTCGTGCGGCGGACGCCTTCTCCTCGTCTATCCAATTAGGCTGGTTCCAGTGGTCTGTAGGAATAAGTCCAAACTCGACCGTTGAGTCAATTAGTTCAGTCACTCTCCTGTCGTCGAGTCGTGATAGGAGCGAGTGAGTGGTGTGGGACCTTCTACATGATGAGATGGATGACGCACTTCTTGAAGTGATCTGTGAATGGCTCTTCGTTGAGGAAGACGTAGGGGTAACGGAAGCGCTTGTTGAAGCGGTCTTGCATCTGTTTGATGCTCTTCGCGACGCCCTGGATGTCCCCATTGCGCGCGAGCATGACGATGGTCGCGTTGGCTCGACGATTCAGCGTAAAAGGTGGCTCGACTGGCCAGTGATACTGATCTGGGATTGTACTTTGCGACTTGTGCGAATTTTTATGATTACTGAGGATGCGGTTGAAGGACGTGGCATTGCCATATCCCTCGTGAGACACGGTGAGGATGAAATGGAGTGCAAGCTAGAGAGGGGTCACAATTTGTACGAGACTCGTGAGGCTACGGAACATACTAAGACGACGAGGACCAAGACCAAGTACCTCCAGGGTGTGATCATCGTCGAATGCAGAGGCTAGAAAGTTGAGAAGGACGGGGAACGAGTTAATGATTTGGGGGCACCGCACCGCAGCCAATTTCTATTTCTGGCCGCGGACAAGGAGATTTAGCTCATCTCAGCGCCACTGTACTCGCCTAAGGATTCAAACCCACGGTATAAAATCACGATAATCTCCAACACTACCACTGGAAATGAGATTTAACAACCGAGGCGAGATAGCTGATTGCAACAATTTTCGAGGAAGTTTGCTGCGCATACCAGGAAACCTCGTGTTTTGCACAGGAACCAGTGCACCGATCAATCACTGAAAATGAGACATCAACTTGCAATTTCATGCATTGGATCATGAAGTGAATTGTTCGAGCTAGGGTAGCATCATGGTGCGCAGGAACCCAGGTGCGAAGACCGTCGCCCGCGGCTGAATGCTAAGTACTCTGAAATTGACCAACGCTGCGATTCCAAGAGGATAAATCCTCTATAGCTCGGTTGACCGACTCGGAACTACTAATCACTTTGCCCGGGAGAAGTCGATTACTATGCCATGAGCCCAGTATCGACTCGACCCTCAGCATTCGAGCGAAATTTGCGGCACGTGCAGACGGACAAAGCTGTTGTGCTTGACGGATCCGCTGTGAGGAGATGAAATGTTGATGCCACACGGACCTCCGAAATCTCGTCGCTGTCGAGTTCGTCGTCGTCCACGGTACTAATTTCAGACCGTCCCACACACTCACCCACGTCTTTTTTTATCTCAGTTTTTCGACAGCCAAGGCAAACGAATATACAAACACGGTGAAAACGGCTGCCCACGCTCAGCGGCCACCTGCTACTTCATCCACCCTTCGGACCCGGAGTGGGCCAACTTGGCTCCCGATCCTAATCCTGCTTCGGTCGCCCACGCAGACAGCTGGAGGTCCGCCGCCGACAGCCCCCCTCGACGCTCCTCGCCGTCGTCCTCCTCGTCCTGGTACGAACACGAACGAAGGAGTTCGTTCTCAATCGATCGCCAGCGCGGCGCCTCCGACTCCAGCCCCATCGACAGAAGGCGGAGGTCGCCGCCTCGTGGGAGCAGTACTAGTGCACATCATCATGGCCATGGCCGTAGCCCACCGCGCCGATACAGCTCTTCGAACATCACCCGCGACGGTCCGCTTCTTCCTCCCGTTAACCTTCACACGAGCACAATATTGACCGTCCGCAACCAGATCCCGCCTCAAAGGGCGTGTTTAAAACCCCAATGCGCCCCAGCGATCGTCCGTCCGAAAAGGATAAAAAGGCACCTCCTGCCAGCTCTCACAAAGGCACAACCGCGCCCATCTCCACGTCATCCGCTGCTGCTGCATCTACCGCGTCCAAGTCCTCGGCCGAAACTTCGATGACGACACCTTCTGGTTCTGGCAAAGCGCCCTCAAGACCCTTCCCAGAAGTTCCCCCGCCTCCTTCAATAAACACGGCGCCACCAAAAGATGAGATGACGCCTGATCAACGACGGGCTGTATGGGAGAAGCGCATCGCGTAAGTTCGACATGTTCACATCCGGTGACACTCCAACCTCTCCTCTCCTCAGTTTGATGGCGGACGCCACCCAAGAATACATGGACCTTGGGAAGCTAGGAAAAGACGTCGAGTCCCGTCGACGTCAGGTTCAGTCGGCCGCATTCAACACGCTCCCTTCCGACGTAAAAGGCGCTTTCGAAGCTAGCCTCAAAACTGCAGAAGCCAACTACGAAAAGAAAAAAGTTTTGCTGGACGGCGCCATCAACAAGCTGTCCGAAACGGATTTCTGGCCCGCTGTTCCCTCTCAAAAGGTCGGTGACATGGAGACAAAACTGAAGGAGGCAAAAACGATGTTGGGGAGCTTGGCGGACAGCGTCAGCCAATTGTACAAGCGCATCGAGAGCCTTTACGGACAGCGCCCCGGTCCACCTGGCTCAAGTACGGAGGGTGCGGACGAGGGTGCGACGGCGGCCGGGGGAGGTGACGGCGATGCCCGCGCCAAGAAACGACGACGCGTCTCCTCTTCCGTCGACGGCGGTGACCATGGAGATGATGCGACCCCACCGGAAGTGCGCGAAGACGTCGAGTCGATCAAAGACACCATCCGCGAGATCGAAGACCGTCTGCAGGAAGTCGAAAACGACATGACTCAGCGTTCTCTCGACATTATCGAGCAGCTTGAGGCGAAGATGGACGAGAAGATCGAGGAGATCGCGCGGAGCGCCGACATCGCCGCCCTCGTGGACACGCAGCTCGCTCCACAGACGGCCCGAACGATCCAGGCGTTCGACGAGAGCTTCGCTCAGGCCGACCGAGAGATCTCGGAGCTCGCGGAGGAGATGGCCGGCCTCCTCCCGCGGCTGGACGAACTCCAGCGCGGCAACGATCTCTTCAAACAGGAAGAAGATGCGGATAAGGAACTGCTCGCCCAGGTACGCAGTGAACTCTCCCCGTTTCGCATTTTGCGTCACCCTTCTCACGGGCGACTTATTTATTCATTTTTTTGCGCCGTTCAAGTTGGTAAAAGCCGACCAGGACAACGCGGAGGCGATCGCACGTCTCCAGGAGGAAGCTAAGACTCTACGGGTCGCGTTGACAGCGCAGACGAAGCGCGCCGTGCCACCTTCACCTACAAGTGCAATTCCCGCATCTTTCATGGAAGCCGTCAAGGGATCTGTCGCACTGCAAGTGCAGGAACAGGTCCTTCCCATTGTCACTCAAATTCGCGGCGAGATGGAACGCGTCGCGAAGACTCGGGACGCGGAGCTCTACGAAAAGCTCAGAGATAAACTTGAACAGAGTTCCAAGATGTCCCAGCTGCTCTCATCGTGGATCGAACGTAACCCCGACGATGCCCACCAAGCGTTGGCCGTCGCCTTGGCGAGGGCGCAAGTCGATGGTGCCGGTGGTTCGGACTCTGTCCTTACGTAGTCTGGTACTGTTCTCTCTGCCCCTACGAACATGTCTCTACCTTGTGGGCATCACTTCAAGGGCATCATGGCACTTGGCCTAGCAAGGTCGTCAAATGCAGCAGTAATATTAAATCTCATTAAAATGCGTAGTAATACAGTCGAACCTCTCATAACCCATACCCCTTGGATCATTGAGTGAGGAGCTAAATCCTTTGATCCATCAACCTCCTTAAAATACAGAGACACATCCATTTGAGATCATGAAAATATCTATGGGTTATGAGAGTTTTGACTGTGTAATATCAACAAAGATTGTTTTGAATGGAGGTTAAAAAGTGGACCTTCCGAGAATCGAACTCGGGACCCTTGCATTTGAAGGAGGGTAACCTCATAAGTACAAAGCTCTACCGATTGAGCTAAAGGTCCAACAGCCAGGGTTCCATTTTATATATCTACAACCCTGCGACTAAAGCACAGACCCTCAAGTACCTGATAAAACGCATCTAATACCCTAGAAGGATAGAAGTCAAGGTCACTGAGTTCGGCTATGCTATCTTTCCCGTATCCACCAAATGAACACGATGAACGAACTGACGGCGATGGGAGTCTTAGGATATTGCCAAGGTGTTTGGTGGACGGGGAAAGATGCTGAACAGCATATATAGCGGGTACACCATCTGTGGTCCTAATTTAACTCATAATACCTGAAAGTCGATACCCTGTCCCGCTCTCTACGGTCCGCTTCTGTGAGTTTCTTCGATACCCCTTGGTGTAAGGCGCATGAACCGGGTGCCGACGCGCTCCGCTTGCTCTTCCGAATGGGTGATCCAGATGATGGCCTTGAGGGTCTTGCCCTGATCCCTGATCTCTTCCATGAGCGTGTCCTCTACCGCCTGGGACGATTTGCCGTCAAGCCCGGACGTCGGTTCTTGGTAACCCCGCGGGGGGGGGGGGTTGGATATAGATTTAGACAAACGACGAGGGGAAAAAAAAACCGCGTCGCTATGGTAAAAAAAACGTACCATCGAGCATCAAGACTTCGGCGCGATTGAGTCCGTGCGCGATCGCGAGCGATAATCTCTGGGCTTCTCCGACACTGAGCACGCTCCACGGTCGGTCCCAGAGCTCCTTCGCGATACCCCATTGCTCGGCTAAATCGATAGAACGATGAAAATGGACGTTATCGCCGGGACCGCTTTCCGGTGAATGTCGTGCGCGGAACGTGGACAGAGTCTCGAATAGATCGCGCGGTGTACCCGGAAGTAGCGAAGGTCGTTGGGGGATGTACTGGACGTAGGTCCTGTACGTAGGGACACCTATATCATGGGGTTTCCGGGTGGGTCTTTTGCGTCCTTTTGGATGGATGGTAGGCTTACCATAAGCTTTGGGGGTCCTGACACCACGGTACTGACGTGAGACACGATTTGTGAGAACAAAAACGCGACTCACTTTCCCCTGAATTCTACAGTCCCACGATAGAGATAGAGATGAGCTATACACTTCAAGAGGGTAGTCTTTCTGCAGACGAGAAAACGCGATTGTGATAAAGAAGATGAGATGAGCACTAAGGAGACGCGAACGGGTGCGACGTACCCGGTACCGCTACGTGCTTGTAAGACGACGATGTCACCTTCGTTCACGTTAAAGTTTATATTCTCGAACATAGGATCGCCTTCTGGCCAGACACAAGAAAGATTCTTCACCGCTAACAGAGGGGACATATCCGAGTCTTTGGGCGTGTCGAAACAAAAAGTGACCGAGTTTTCTTGACTCGGGTTTCTTTCTCACGCGTCGGTCCGGATAATCCGTGTCGGGCCCTTTGATTGTTGGGTTCGTTTTACGAGCGAGTAGTGGTTATGCTATGCAATTAGTCTAGAGTATCGATCGACAAATCGTAAATGACCCTAAAAATGTGCTTGTCCCGGTGGTGGTACCATTCCCATCTCCTCGGGCGTCAAGCTTGTGCTCTCGATCATCACACCGACACCGACCTTGGCGGCATTCTGAGGGAAGCGAAGGTACTTAGCCATGCAATAAAACAGTGTGAGGAATATGACACGCACTTTGAAGTGGTCTATCTCTCCAGCGACCGTGAACGCAAAACTGGGAGCAAACCTCTGCTCAAGCAACGCCGACACCTTGCCCGTCGAGTCCAGCTGTGCCCGGAATGTCGACATACGCAGGTCATACTTCGTGCCAACCGTGGCAATCGCATCGCGACGCATCGGGGCTGCGATTACCTGCAAATCTGCGGCCACCTCCACCTTTTCACTGAGCTTGTGCCAATAAGTCGCCTGGAGTACACCAATTGGCTGGAATTGTGTCGTAGCAATCCACTTGCCATCAGAGCCTGTCAGCTTGGCAAGGTACGACGACGACATTTCCGCCTGGTCGAGCGCCGCCCGTTGGTAGAGTGTCTCAATACCCAGCGCTAGCTTGTTCGTGACGGATTGAAGGTAGCTCCCTACGTAGATGCCGGTACCGTCCAACACTGACGGGTTGATGGCCTTTGCATTCAGTGTGTAATCTAGCCCCGAATAGTCGTGCTCCAATTGTATCATAGTGTGGCCAGGCTGCATCCCGAGCTAGGATGGCGAAACTTGAGTCAGCCGTCCGAGAGCGCGCAAATGGAATCATACCTGTGCCTGCACCTTGGAAGTATGTGATGGTGACCAGCTCTGCTGGAATCGTCCGGAGACGTTGCCTTCGTGGTCGACGTTACCCTGGAGAAGGACCTTTCGGAGAAATGTTAGCGGGAAAAAAATTACGATATGTTCGAGGTTGGCATTTCGTAACCCACTTTGGCATTGGCGAACAGCGCGCCAAACGAGTAGGTTGGTGGGGTGGACTGCGAGGCCAGCTGAAAGGAATGAGTGACCTGGAAAGCCGGGTCCATAGAAAGTCCTTTCATGAGGTCGGCTCGGGCGCCATCGAAGATGAAATTGTTCAAATGTGTTGCTGTATCACCCTATAAGTTGCCCACCCCCACTGACGTTGCAGACAGCAAAATGCTCACTCTTAACCTCCTTCTGCAAATTTTCCACGGTACCCGGATTTGGCAACCCGAGTGCTGTGCGCCAGCTGGAGAACCGAGAGTAGGCACCCGCGAGGGGTGAAAATGAAGTGAAAGGGGACGAGTTTTTGGATGGAGCTACATTTTCCGTGTACGGACCTAAGGCGGGGGATTTCTCGTGGGGGATAGTAACCATTTGAGCTAGGGAGGATAGAGCCACGTGGATGACGAGTTGATTGGACGAGAATACAGGACAAAACGCGGTAGACTATTAAGTTAGAGCGAAGACACGCAGGGAGCGTGCGAGCAAGCAAGTGAGCGAAACTAGGCCAAGTGCAAAGGACGCGCCAGAAATCTGGTCACCAAATAATAACAAACGGCCTTTCCACGTGATCACGCACTAGCCATCAGTCGAGTATGGCCATAGATTTTGAGAGTAACCTTCCATTTGTCGTAAAAGTTCGTAAGCGCTAATAAAAGTTCAAGAAGAGTAGGTAGGTATCGCAGTATAGATGAACGTCAAAATATGAAGGTTAACTCGATGATAGCACCAAGGCACCGCAAGCGGCGACAATAGAAATACGTAGCAAAAAAGAAGTTGAAAAAGTAGATACAAGCCCAGATTGGTTTCATGGTCGTCAACAAGCTACCACCACACAATACTTACCACCAACGCTGCGGCGCCTGCCTATACGCAGCAGGTGGGAAGGCAGGAGGAGGCGGCGACCTGCGAACATTGCGCTTCCTCGGGTCCTCAACAACCTCCTCTACCTCAACCGGTTCCTCACGTACGACAGCTTCCTCATGCTCTATCAGCACCTCAACCGAGGTAGTTTTCGGCAACATGGTAGAGAACGAGCTTGTGTACGGAGAAGGAGTGGGATTGGCAACGCGGCGGGTATTTGCGGGCGGTGGGCGATTAGCGGTTTCATTCGGCACAATCTGGGTTTCAATGTGAACTTGGGTTACGGTACGTGTTGCGGTTTCGATTTCGGTAAATACAGCAGGAGGGATTTCCTATAGAAGGGAAAAGTGCGTCAGCGAAAATAATTCTCGAGCTTATTCATGGGGGATTGTAGCCTTGGAGCCCTTTTTTAGCATAGGCTGCCCCACAAAAGCACGCGGAGTGCACGAGACAAGCTGGCACGTCACGTGTAGACGCGTCAACGCGATCGAACAATTGATTCCGATGACGCGACTCGACGCGTCGTGACCAAATGGCTCCAAGGCTACAGGGAACGAGGGGGACAAGAGAGAGATAGAAAAACCGTTGTCCCCCAAGCCCGGACGAAGGAGTGTGGGAGGAAGGATACCACAGAGGCTTCAACTGACTGAAGAGGGAAAACGAGACGAATCCAGAACCTCCTTCGTCTCAGAGCTCGGGACGGCGGTAGGGAGGCGGGGGTACCTTGGATGGCCTGCGTTTGGGTACAGGTTCGTAGACGTACTCTTCTTCAACTGCAGTTTCACCACCAAGAGCACTGAGCCAAACATCGTCAGCGTCGGATGGTGGTGACTACGGGCCTCGGACTACTTACGAAAGTTGCTCCACGATCCAAGCCTCACGACGAGATGCGTCGTGTTCGCGGCGGTTGACAGTCTCCTCACGGCGACTTATCTCACGCTCGCGCTCGGCGATTTTGAGCTCGCGGTCGAGGATGTCATCGAACCGCACGTTGCTTTCTTTCCACCACCCTGGATGGGTGAGGTCCTTATCCTGGACGACCTCCTTGATGACGGTCTGAACTGGAGGAGGTTCGAAGGACGCCTGGACCGGACAAGGAGGGCAAGATGATGCGATTGGGCCGGGCCCAATGACACCACCTGGCGCACCGGCAAGGAGCTCGGCTTCACGACGGGCGACCTCCGCTTCACGTTGTGCAACAGTGCCCTCACGAGAAACAAGAGCGTGAGAGCGCTTGGGTGTCAGCACATTCCAAACACCTTGAGTGGCGGGGTCCCCAGGTGCACTGCTGGAGCTTTGGTTGGGAAGGCAGAGCATGACTGCGAGGACGGCAAGAATGAGGGAAAGGACAAGGAGCAGGGTCGTGGAAGAGATGGTTCTATGGTGACGATGAGTGGAACGTTCGGAACGGTGTGAGTGACCCTCTCGGTCGCGATCACGATGAGACGAAGAAGGTTGAGCCATCCTGACGCTGATCGAGTTCGAAGGCGACAAGGATGTGGAAGTGCGGGCGCGCTCGGTGGAAGTTATGTTTGAAAAAACAGAAGAAAGTGGTTGGATAGGTACGCAGACAGGTGAAGAATATGAAGTCCCTGACGGACAAAAGGCGAGATGATGGATGTACAGAGAAGAGAGGAAATTGGGGGAATGTTCAACTTGCGCTCGAAATGGGCAGCCCTTAAATTACCATTGTCCGTATTTCCATATTTGGCTATTTGTGTGTATTACGTACGGTGTACAAACAAAAAAATTCCACGTGGATCAATGCCTCGTGCGCACCTCATTTCTTAAAAAGGGGATACCTTTTTCCCACAAAAAATAAATCCGCAAGAATGTCCGAGTGACGTGACCGACGCGTGAAAGACGCGAGGCAGCCTTGCTTGCCTTGTACGTTCCGTTACCCAACTCACCAGTTGGCCTTTGCGCCTTCTCCCACAATGGACCTCCGTCGCCTTGCCCAGGCGAATGCTATGGCGTCCCCAAGACGCTTATCCCACACCTCTAATCATCGCACGACTCCCCCTACCACTCCAACCCCCGCACCCGCCCTTCCCACGACCCCTAGGACACGCGCGTCCTACCCAATCACTCGATCCCCACTCGAGTCCCCCTCAATCTCTGCAAGCTTGCCCTTCGACTGGGATGCGGCGCGCGGTCTGCGCTCCCCACCATACTCCGCTCTCGGTCCTAGGCGCCGTGGCGCACGTAAAAGCGAAGTCGACAGCCCGAGCGAGAAGGGTACACCATCCAAGCGTGCCGTGCGCAGGCAGAGCCTGTATGAAAAGTGAATTCGACCTCTCAACTCATTCCCATTCATTGTCTAGCTGACTTTGAGCGGCAAGGGTCACAGCTTTGCCTTCCAGGATCGCTTTCGAGATATCGATCTTCCCGAACAATGTCCCGCTACCCGCGCCAAAGACATCGGCCTGGCTCATTGGTGGCACATTACACCTCATCCATTTCTGCATACGCGTTTCCCAGATCCGGTCCATTCCAGACTCTGACGTCGGCTGGGAGGACATGTACCGCGAAGACAACAATGTCGCATGGTTCGACTGGGTACGTTTGACCTCACGCGTACCGGATCAGCTGAGGAACGTCATGCCTTTTTTTTTTTAATTATAAAGACAGTGCCCATGACGTGTCTCCTGATCATCGCCGCATCGTTGAATACACTCTTCCTATTCACTCACACCAAGCTGTATCACCTCCACCTCCAACCTGACCCCGTCCCGTCGCCGCACGCGCGCTTTGTCTCGGCGCCAACCGACCCGCCCGCCCTCTCTAGTCGCCTGCGCGCAAGCGCTTGGGGCGCGTTTCTTGCTTTCTGGCGTTTCCTGCTCGGCATCACACCGTCCTCTTCGCCAGGAAGCAGTGCATACGCCGGCCCACGCGTACAGGAGCTCGAAGTGTGGACGCCGAGCGAGGGAGAGCTTATGCTCTTCTGCATCTACTCGCCCATTCACGTGTTTTTATGGATGCTGTGGAACGCGGGGAATTGGATTATGATGGCTGCCATCATGGCCGGTGTCAGCTTTCAGGTTCGCGCCATTGTCCCCTCTCCCTTCTCTGGCTCAATTGCATCTAGATGCGCATCCTAACGACTACTTATGAGGTATTGCTCAAAGACCGAACGATCATCGCCGCCGAGGTGTTACACGAGTATGACTTGAGGGTGCGATGTTGCTTCCATCTACTCTCATGAACGTCACTTAACCACCCTCCTGTCAGTATGTTTCCCCACGGGTCCATCCAGTGAAAAGGGATGCATGTGTCATGACCCATGAGGCGGAGATTGTTGATCACTCCCGTTGATACGATAAGATAACAATATTTTCGTTATTTGTTCAATCCGTGCTACAAATCTTGGCCTCTAAGCAACGGTAGCTTCCGACTTTGAATTACAAGCAGGCGCTTATCGAGCTTCTCGGTGAGCTCATCATGTATAGCGCAACGCCTGCGTCACCCGGACTTCGCCTCTGCCTCGTAGAACTTGATCACATCCAGCACATCATCCCTACTACCCAAGTATATACTTGACCGTCCATGAATGCTGGTCGGAACGATGTCGAGAACGCGCTGAGTGCCTGTTGTGGCGATTCCCCCGGCCTTGACAACACCAAGTGACATTGATTACAACCAAAGACGACAACGATAAGTCACATACCTGCTCTGTCAAAAAGGCCATAGGGAATGCCTCGTAAAGCAATCTGAGTTTCCCGTTCTTGCTCTTCTTGTCATCTGGATACCCAAAGATGCCACCATAGAGAAGCGTTCGATGTACATCGGCGACCATGCTTCCAATGTATCGCGCGGAGTAAGGTTTTCCGGATGGTGGGTATTTAATACTGTCGAGATAGTTGATGGTTGGAGGGTGGAAATACAGCGAATTCCCCTCGTTGAAAGAGTAAATTTTGCCGCGCGGTGGAATCTTGATATCGGGGTGAGTGAGGACGAACTCGCCCAGCGAAGGGTCGAGCGTGTAACCATTGACACCGTTGCCCGTGGAAAATATAAGGTTTGCAGAAGAGCCGTACCTGGAGCAATGTGATCAAGTTGACATCTGTTTGAAGTTTAGAGTCTTACATCGTATAACCAGCAGCAACCATTTCACGTCCGGGCCTCAAGACGTCCTCAATTGTGCCTGGCGATCCCGGACGCTATAGATGCGAGGTGAGCACATCGCATGCGCAGTCACCAGTAGACCATATTCCTCACAACTTCATATATTCCGAAGATTGTGCCAACGTTGACACCGGCGTCAATGTTGCTACTTCCGTCAAGTGGATCAAATACGACGCAATACTTTCCCTTAAAGTCGTCTTCGATGATGACGGCTTGTTCTAGTTCCTCAGAGATGAGGACAGCTGTCTTGCCCGACGCACGAAGGGAATTGATCATGATCTCATTCGAGAGCACGTCCAGTTTCTTCTGTTCTTCACCTTGCACATTGGTGTCACCAGCCAGGCCGACTCTAATCATGAAGATCAGAAATCACCACAAAGACGTGGGCATGGGAGCGGGAGGGAGGCACAAACAAGTTGATCAAGCGCGCCTTGCGCACATTGGAGGCAATGAACTTGGAAGCGAAACCTATGGAATTGAGAAGAAGAGTCAAATCGCCTGTCGCAGCAGGACCGAGACGAATCTGCTCGGAGAGGATGTGGCTAGACAGGACATGGCGGACGGTCAGAGTCGACGAATTGAGTAGGTAGAGGCTTGCAACGCACCTGGTGAGGGTGATGATCTTCGTGCTGGGAGGTTGGAGTTCGATGGACATGGCGGAGATGGTGGTGGTCGGAATGAAAAGACGATGATTGGAAAGGACCACGAGATAGAGTCCCGTACCCGGATGCGGATGGACCCGCGGCCAAAAAGGAGGGGTCGCTGATATCTCCGCAATCCCGGCCCCAGTCCCGGCCGGACGAATGTCACGTTACCGCACACCGCAGCGTTAGCAATCCGTAGCATCAGTGTTGGGTGGGGTCACCTCCTCTCGGCCTTTCCGTGGTCTCAGCGGCACAGAGAACGCGTCGCTGTCATCCCCCTCGTCCCACCCTTCCACCTGCACAACATCCCGCACGCTCTTCCGCCCCCCTCTTCGCTCTTCCTCCTCACCATCTCCTTCTAGCTCATCTATAAGCTCATCAACCTCTTCTTCCTCCCCGTCCTCGGCTATCGCATGGGCAATGATCTGCGCATTGACATTGGCCACCCGCGACGCCAAGTCGCGATCGTCGTCGTCGGTTATATCCCGATTCAGTGGGGTGCGAATATTGCTCACACCGACCGCAAGACGACGCGGCGGAAAAATCGCGACGTTCCCTTCGGTAGCTTGTAATAGTGCGGATATTGTGCGCACGGACTCCTCCAAGTCATCGTCCTCGGAGGATCCTTCGTGGTTACCTGGTTCACTGCGCTTCCGCTTCTTGGGCTTGAAATCATATTTACTAAAAGCATGAGTTAAGAGAGGCCAGCATCGACGTGAACGACGAGGACGTACACGTTAGGGTCTGGTTCCCAATGAGGATCGTGTGTGCGCATGTGCGCAGTCAACGTTGTTCGTCTTGTGAACGTCTTTTCGCAAACTGGATCTTCGCACTTGTATGGACGTTTGCCCGTGTGTGTTCTTCGGTGCCGCGCAAGTGAACTTGAGTCACCAAACGTCTTGTTACATCCTGGATACTCGCAGCCGTGCGGTTTCTCGCCGGTGTGCACGCGCATATGCACGTCGAGCGCAGAGCGCTATCCAGTATGAATGTGCACGTCAGCATGTATGTAAGGTGCGACGATCTTGAACGAATACCTGAATGAACTTCTTCCCGCAACCAGGCTGAGTGCATACGAACGGTCGCTCGCCGGTGTGTATTCGTATGTGCCGGAGCAGATCACTACGCCTCGTGAACCTCTTCCGACACTCTTCGCAAGCATGCGGCTGCTTCTTGCCATCTGAAACAGGTGGTTCACCTGCGAGTAGCTCTGGTTCTTTAGACCGAATAGTTGATATGGAGGATTGTGATTGTGCTGTAAAACCTGACTTGCTGTCGTCATGGGACGTCGCGACAGACGGATCGCCGCTGCGCGTTGTGGAGGTGATCGGTATGGGGGGTTGTCGCTTTTCCGGCTGCGGCTGCTGCGGCTGCGGCTGCTGTTGCTGTTGCTGTTGCTGTTGCTGTTGCTGTTGCTGTACAGTAGACCCATGTTGGTCAGAGCTAAGAATGGGGGATTGCGCGCCGGAAGGCGGTCGTATGACCTGTCCGACGACATCATCTGACTCTCGGGGGTCCTGCCCTGTGCTCAGGGATGCGTGTGGATGCTCAAACTGCACCAGGTGGTTCAGAATGTCCGAAATATCGCTAAAATCATTCTGTACATCTGATGTGGGGGGCAACTCGTGTTCGTTGGAGACTAGACGTTGGCGCTTTCGTGGTCCCTGAGTGTCACCATCTTGGTTATCGCTATGAGTATCGGAGCCGTATAGGAACCGCGAGTCATCGGAAAGAGCCGCTTGCGTGTCGTTGATTCTGGGTGAAGCTATGTGAGGGGGATCATCTGCTGTAAGAGAATGGAACGCAGGAGCAGCACGTGTCTTGTCCTTGTTCGCGTTCTCTTCTGCTGCAACGGCCTGGAGCATCGCAGCGAGATCATTGAAGTCAAGCTCAGACATAGGAAGGGCCTGTTGATGTAAAGACTGGTGTACAGCCTCGGGTGAGTGAGTTGGCGAGGGTGCGTCATGCTCTTGCGTCTTGTCATGGAACGCATTGGTAGACGGATGAGCAACGGTTGCACTTTGATTCAAGAGGGTGTTTAGTTCACGCTCCAGAAGATCAACGTTGAGATCTGGCTGAGTATCCCTAGCCGTAGAAAGAAAATTGAGGTGGGGATGATTGTCCTGTGCTTTGTGGGCAGTGAAGAGGATAGAAGGGGATGAGGTGGATGGGGTTCGAGGGGAGGGAGAGGATTGATATGGGAAAGGAGAGTGGGAAGGAGGAGAGTCGTGAACGACATCCGAAAGGGCGAGGGCAGGTGAGTTTGGTACAGAGTGGCCGTGTGTGGTAGACGAGTCCATGCTGTAACTTGTATAGCTGTTCCTGCTTGCCAGCCCCCATGCCCTCGCCCACACCCGGCCCGGCACACTCCGGCCATTTCTATCCACCTCAAGCCTGAGGGCTGTGCACAACTACCACTCACCCACTCACTCTCACGAACAAAATGCCAACACCCAAGCCAAAGCCAAAGAGGCATCATGGCTACAACGTATTTATATTTCTCGTCGGATGGCTTTTCCCTCCTTTTGGTCCGTCTCATCTCTTGCTTTCCTTTCACTCTTACCAACCTTCTCCCAGCCGTTGCCGCCCGTTTTGGCATTGGAAGCGACTTTTGGCTCAATCTCTTCCTCACCCTAGCTGGCTATATCCCAGGTCTGTGATCTTTCTCATCATACCATCCCTGCCTCCCAACGATCTCTCTCCAGGCCACGGACATAACTTCTATATCCAGAATATCCGCAACAACAAGAATCATCGCCGCACTCCGAAATGGGCACAGCGTTACGGTCTCGTCGATACCACCACTATAAAACGCAAGGAACGCCGCTCACAGTGGGCAAGCCGCTATGAAGAACGACTGCCTAACTCGGCCCTCGAAAATCAACCTCTGGAGGAGGGTCAGAATCCCGACGCATCCAGCCTAAACTTGTCCACCGACTCCGTCGCGCAGGCCCGTCGCGGGCCCGGTGACGATCAGCTCTGGACTGCAGGGGAGGAGCAGTACTATAGCCAGAGCAATGGAAGCAGCGAAAGCCGTTCTCGACGCTGGCATTATCCAGCCAACTTTGACGATGCGACTGCAAGTCCGGATCTAGGCTCCAGCACGGGCACGCTGAAGAAGAAAAAGAAGGTGAAGAAAGATCGATTTGCGCGCACTGAGGACGCATATTCCATTTCCGAAGATACAACGCGACGGAGGAGGAAGAAGCGCTCCAATCGCTCCACCATCGGTGACGATGACGCCCGCTCAGAGAGGAGCGGCTCGACCGCTCCAGAGGTCCCGGAGGACCCCGAAGGTGGGGGCTATGGAGATGTTTTTGCGAGGCGTGATGTGGCGCATGGTACTGCTGATACACGAGTGGAAGGCGAGACGAATTTTGATCACCAATTCTGAGAATTCTCGAGAGCAGCGAGTGGGGAAAGACGGGTTCCCCACATCTCACGCTATGCTATCGGCTTATGCGGTTACCATACGTTGGTAATTCTACGTACCTGTTGGAGACACCCTCTTATGACGTTTAGATACTATACACGAAACAAAATAATTAAGGCGGGCCTTGACGTGCTATGTTGGAGTCCCAAGGCATGCGCAAATGGAGATCCAGGTTTAGGTTTGACGCAGGCTTCATTGAGGGAAGTGAAGCGACCACATTTTATCTCCGGTTCACCACAGCCACAAGGCACAAGGAACTCTTCGCTCTTCGCTAGAGATTCGGGCTGCCATCATTGGCTTCCGTAAGACATCGTTGGTGTCGACTGCTTCAGGTCCTTTACTATTACGTGACCCTTTCTTATTTCCTCGGTAGTACTAACTACATGTCCTTCCGCCGACATCCGCCTATTATCAACTTGCCATGCAAGGAGCACGGGTGCTATAGATTGCACCGGAATGTTATTCTGAACAATGCGTCAGGCGCAACGACTGATCATGCGTGTCATTCACATACCTCGTCGAGGGAGAGCACATGTCTGAAGACAAAGCTCGAAACACTGTCTCTAGCGTAGGGCTTGTGATATCGGTCCCTGCTGTGACTCCGCATTCATCGCGCAGAGCAAAGTTACCCGCCAGACCCCAATAAAATCAATATATCGCCTTGAACACTCCACCCAGGCATTCAAGAAAACATTCTGCTCAGGCTGACGCGACCGTCTCATTATTCGAATCAGTGGACTTGTATATACAGTGGGCACGGGCGCGGGCACTAGTACTTCCACCTCCAAGTCGATTCTGTCAGATTTCCATGCAACGCGCTCCTCCTGGCAACTCCCCAACAAACAACAAATTCAGACAAATCCTACATCCAGTCATCTATGCAAGCCCAAAGTCCATTTCCGAGTGCGGATGGCCATTAATTGGCACCTTCATGTCTGCGCCGTCACCGTGACTGACTGACACAAGTCGAGGATCACTCGATCACTGCCCGTAACAATGACGATGGACACACTCTATGCGTTTGGCGTGCGGCACTCAAGACCTATACGTCTACGCGGCCGAGATACCTCTGCCCCATCGTCAGGTCTCTCCCACCTCTGACGCGTTGTATCCTCGTCATAGCTCATCTCAGCGTATTCGGCCAAGGGAGATATTTACTTCGCTGCTCAGGAATGAGCCGCCGTCGACCACTCGCCCTAGCCGCGGTCACAATGCGTGCCTCTTGGGGATCAGGGTCATTGTTGGTAATCCGAGTACTAATGCTGTATTGATATCCCCCGCATCACCGTCGTTGATCTACAAGTACAATTCTCATACCGAGTCGCATCTATCGATCAGCGGCGCCGCACGGGTGAGCTGAAAACTAAATTTCTCGTAAGCGCTTCACTCTGATCAGGTCAAGATCCCATCCACATGTCCTCGTGGTGGGCGTGATCAGAACAAGCCGATCACCCGCCCAGTTTGCGGATCAAGACCGACCTCCCAGAACCCTGCGAAACCGCGCGTAAGGTAAACGTGAGACAATTGAGAGTAACAGGACGCACCTGGCCTGGTTCCGAGACCGGGCATGGTTTGCATGTCACCCAGAAGAGGGTACAGGAAGCCAGCCCCTGCTGAAAGCCTCACCGAACGAATCGGGACAATAAACCCTGAAACCAAGAAAAGAAAAGGCCGACAAGTGAGAAAGAGATGAAGAGTTGGCGAATTTACGTCAAAACCCACCAGTCGGAGCGTTTTTCAATTTGGGATCGTGCGAGAATGAATACTGCGTCTTTGCCATGCAGACTACGCGATTTGTCAGTCGCGAACCACACATAAACATGCCGCAGATCAACGGGACGGGGACACGAACTGGGAAGATTCCCGTAACCTTGCCGGGCATAGGTTTCAATCTGTCGCTTGGCGAGATCGCTCAGCTCTATGCCGTCGCCGCCGTAAATATCCCTGACGATGGTGGTAATCTTCTCTTCGATGGGGAGGTTCAAATCGTAGAGGAATTTGAATTGGGATTCGCCCTCGCAAGCAGCGACCAGAGCTTCCGCCAGCTCCCGCGCACCGGCGCCGCCCTCTGCCCAGTGATTGCTGACAACTGCAGCATCCGCCCCACCAGCCAGTGCTTGCTCCCGGATGAGCTGAAGTTCTGCAGAGGTATCGGACCTATGTTATCATCAGCCACCGCACAACCAAGTAACACGAATATGCGTCGTACGCAAAGCGGTTGATAGCTACCACCACCTTCAGGCCAAACTTCTTGGAGTTCTCAATGTGTCTGATCAGATTCTTCGTACCTTCTCGGAGTATGACAAGGTCTTCTTTGGTGTATGTATCTGCGAGTGGTTTTCCAGGGGTGACCTCAGGTCCTCCACCATGCATTTTCAAGGCACGAGTAGTCGCGACGATGACAACAGCGTCCGGGGTCAATCCGCTCACCCGACACTTGATGTTGCAAAACTTCTCCATGCCCATGTCAGCACCAAAGCCACCCTCGGTCAGGACGTATCCGACGTGCTCAGGTGGGTCACCCTCTTCTGTGCCCACCATCTTAAGCGCGACACGGTCAGCTAGAATGGATGAGTTGCCGTGGGCAATGTTCGCGAAGGGTCCTGCGTGTACAAAGACGGGTGTGCCCTCTAGCGTCTGCATGAGGTTAGGCTTGATCGCGTCCTTCAAGAGCACCGCAAGAGCACCGCCCACGCCAAGATCGTCAGCTGTGATGGCGTCGCCTTGCTTGCTCGTCGCAACCACCATAGCACCGAGACGCTCGCGCATATCTTGTAGACTTGTGGTTAAGGCAAGCACGGCCATGCATTCACTAGCGACGGCGATATCAAAACCAGTTTCACGCTGATGGCCTTGTTCGGCGTCACCCTGACCAATGGTGATTTTACGAAGGAAGCGGTCATTGGTGTCCACGACACGGTTCCAAGTAATGGTTTGTGGGTCTACATCCAGGCGAGCGAAGCGCTTGATCTCTTCTGGAGTAAGATCGCTGGGTTTGGTCTTGTCGATGCCGAGCTTTTGCAAGCGCTTGAGCATGAGTGGCGCAAACTCACGTTTGGCATTCTTAGCTGGCACCAGCCTATTGTACAATGCCTTGTCCGTCTGCGTCGCTTCGTGAAACATCCGGGCGTCGAGCGCCGCAGCTGGAGGGACGTTAACGGCTTTGATCACGCTGGTGATGTAAGTCCTTACCCAAGAGATTGTTGGCCGCTGACACGGCATGGATATCACCGGTCAAGTGGAGATTAAACTGGCTTTGCTCAGAACAGAGTTGGGATTGTAAACCGGAGAAGACGGACCTCATCCATGGGAATAACCTGGCTGTACCCACCACCGGCCGCACCACCCTTGATTCCAAATGTTGGGCCTTGGCTAGGCTGCCGCACACAAGCGAAGGTAGGACGTCCTAAATGAGCACCTAAGGCCTGGGATAGACCGATGGTGGTCGTTGATTTGCCCTCCCCGAGGGGGGTGGGGGTGATACCCGAAATAACGACATATTTCCCGTTCTTTCTATGTTGCAGGCGTTCCAAGACGCTCAGTTCAACCTTTGCCTTGTACCTTCCATAGCTCTCGTGTTCGTCTGGAAGAAAACCGACTTCTCGGGCGAGCTGGGGAATCGGTTTCGGAGTCTGCTCCATTGCGATCTCGATGTCGCTGGGAACTTTCTCCTTGAGGTTCAGTTTGAGTGGCTTTACTTTACGTGACCTAGCGTCTTCCCAAAGGCGCTCCGCTGACTTGAGTGTATTGAACATCAGCTGCGCCACAGTCATGGGCCCAACGCCACCGGGAACGGGTGTAATATATGATGCAATGCGGCTCGCAGAAGCAAAGTCGACGTCTCCTACCAGGCGTTGGCCTGATTTCTTAGAGGCGTCTGGAGGCGTATGAGGTGATGCCAAGCCAAAAATAGCCAAGAGCGATATTAGCGCACCTGGAATGTAATTTGTACCGACGTCAATTACCACTGCACCAGGTTTGATCCATGAGCCCTGCACAAATTCGGGTTTGCCGATGGCGGAGATGAGAATATCTGCGGTTTTCACCTAAGTGGTTGAGAATTTATCAATAGCCTCGTCGCGTAGGATGACTGCATACAATCTCAGGGAGGTTCTTGGTCTTGCTATGGCACTGTGTGACGGTTGCGTCCTTGTTGCGCAGGATCACCGTGACAGGACTCCCAACGATATCACTTCGACCAAGTACAACGGCATTGGCCCCAGGAATTTGGACGCCTGTTGACTCGAGAAGACGGATGACCCCGGTGGGTGTGCAGGGAGTGAACAGTGGCAAGGAGGCGCGAGAGGATAGGTGACCTATGTTGTAAGCATGGAATCTGCATTGGCCGCAAGTAATGTGAGCGAAAGTTGTGATACGATTCATCACGACAGGACTCACCCGTCCACGTCTTTCTCCGGACTGACGGCTTCCGTGACAATGCGCTCCCCATCAGAGCCGATGTGGTCACCCAGGGGAAGTTGAACGAGGATGCCACTGACGGTATCATCGTTATTGAGTTTCTTTACGACTTCAACGATCTCGTCTACAGTTGCTTCGACTGGTAGGGCGATATGTTTGTGGCGAATGCCGACCTCTTCGGCGGCCTTGATCTTCATGCGGACATAAACACTCGAGTCGGGTCGCGCGCCCGCTTGCACTATGATCAGTCGAGGCTGGAAGCGGGGATATCTGAACTTGAGTGCATTAATCCTCTGGGCGACGTTATCCCGAATTGATCTGGGGTAGAATGATCAACGTTGCGTCCGGACAAGAAGAGCACGCATATAATGACTTTGCGATGGCTGTCCCGTCTATTATCTTTGCTGAAATTGCAGTGGCCATCGGTGGACTTTGGGGCGATAAGAATCGCTGTAACCGTTGAAGAGGCACTGGGCGCAGACCTTGCATCATCCTGGGATTTGTTTATAGTCGTTTATAGTGCGGGCCGAGAATTCTCCGCTTGTGAGACCTGAAGCTGAATACTAGATGAGATGAGTGTGAACGCGTTTGGGACATGAAATCGTTCCGTTGAGGGGTTTGTCTGTTTTCGAGAGCGTTCGGCCTCAGTTTGGCGGGATTTTGACTCGACCGTCTAATTGTCCCCAAAAACGCGACAGTGCACGTGGCTCACACGACCGGTTTCTGGGTTTTCAGCGCTTGTCGGCCAGCCGCGCCTTCGTCATTCTCTCTTCCCGTTCCTGGTCACGACAACTCGTCTCTCACAAAACGCGGCTCACTCTGCACCTCTACTCTATCTATTCCCCATTGATCCGCCTTGTTCTCGCTTGTCTCACTCTTAGCCATTATGAGTCGCAACGCCCTGAACCTTCTCCGGTCCGCCACCTCATCGCTGTCCCCCCGTGCCGTCACTCGTTCATGCTACCCCACTCATCGGAGAGTCGTGATACATTCCCGAACTTACCTGGGTACAACATCAGAAAGGGGAAACGGAACTCCGGAGGACACAGGGAATGCCGATAAAGTGGCCGAGGACAGACAAGACGCGGTTCCTCCATTGTCAGAGCTCGAAACCAAACTAAAGGCCAAGGAAGATGAGGCCTTGGACTTGACAGTGCGCCTTGCTCGCTGGCTGATTAACCAGCTTCCTTCTCTGACCTGCCATAAAATTTTAGGGTCGGCTACGATACCTACAGGCGGACTTCCTGAACCTCCAACGAAACGCCGCCCGTGAAAAGGAACAAACGCGAGACTTCGCCATCACTCGCTTTGCTGGAGACCTCCTTGAAACCGTCGACGTGCTATCCCTCGCACTCAAATCGATACCTTCATCCGTTCTCGCATCGCCAGAGGCCAGCTCACGAGATTCGACACAATCGTCTTCACCGGAAAACAAACCTCCTTTGGCGTACTTGCAAGAGTTGCATCACGGAGTTGAGATGACCCAGCGGCTCTTATTGCAGACACTATTCAAGTATCAAGTGAAGCCCTTTGATCCCACAGGCGACAAATTCGACCCTAACAAGCACGAAGCGTTATACCAGGCGCCGGTACCGGATAAAAAGCCCGGAACAGTCATTGACTGCCAGAAAGTGGGCTATACGATCAAAGATCGAATACTACGTGCAGCACAAGTCGGAGTTGCTCAGGAAACGAGATGATTGTTATAGTACCCGTGCGAGGACTGTAGCGTATATAACATCCATTTGTGGGACTTGGACCCGCGCATTAACGTCATAGATCGGGGAATACATCCTCCGCAACCTCCACATACTGCACTAATAATTACCGAATCTCAACTCCTAACTTCTCTAAGCATGAAACTACTCGGCCCTGTAATAGATTGACCTCTTCATTCACCAAAGACCTGCAAGGGTGTCAATGCAGTCATGGAAATCAGGTTACGTCGATGTTACCTGTCAAATGAACGATAGACAACACGGGCAGTCAAACTGTGACGTTGCGTCTTCGGGTGTGTGAACCTGTCAATCTTTGCGGCGGGTGGATGAGAGCTGCATCTCAGTTAGACAAATAGGACATACGATTGCAACGTCCTCAACGAGGTCCCCAGCGACATCTCTCACTACATCGTAGAGGTCGTTGTCGTGCATAACGCTGCTTGATTTCCAGAAGCTGACATCTCGATAACTGGCAGGATACTTGGAGTACGGCTTGAATGTACTGATTTTTCCAGGAGTAAACTGTGAGAGAAACCGCGGGTCTTCAGACCAGAAGAGTCGGATATCGGGGATAGAATAGAGAATCATGGCGATACGCTCCAGCCCAAGGCCAAAGGCCCAACCCATTTTGTTTGCGACACCTGCCAATTGAGGTATTTGATTTTGAGTTACGAAATCACCGTAGTCAACTGTGATGTACCTGCGCGGTCGAGTGTCGATTGCAAAACGACGCCACAACCTAGGATCTCGAGCCATTTGCCGCGGAAGAAAACTTCGACCTCGTAACTTGGGCTAGTAAACGGGAAATACGCCTCTATCCATCTGACACGAAGAGGATCGTCCTTGGAAGCACCGGCGACACCAGCGAATAATTTATACATCAAACTGTTCAAGCAGACCTTTAGATTTTTTGCGGTGACCTCCGAACTACGCACATCATGCGAAGTCTGCACTGGGTTGGTCTCCGAGATATGTTGGACGTCTTCTATGTCGATATTGGACAAGGCCAGCTTGCGCTCAAGTTGTTGATTCTCTCGTTCAATTTGCTTGATACTTGACGCGTCAGTGCCCAAGATTTTTGCTCCCTCCATCTGATGGAAGACGGGATAGTGTGACGCGTCTATCTCGTCGCGTCGGTATACATCCGCGGTGAGCAGCCAGCGCTCGGTTCCCTTGGCGAAGACCTCGACTTCATGAGCTGAGGTGTGCGTGCGGAGCATCGCATTTCGGTTGATGTAATAGGAGTCCGTCTTTGCTCTGCCGGGGTGATCAGCCGGAAAGGAGAGCGAATCAAAGTTTTGGTAAGGGGTAACGATGGGGGACAGTGAAGAGAGATGTGCAAAGTCCAGGAAATGGGATTCTATGAGACTGCGTAGTGTGCTGATTGGATGTCCTTCTTGTGCATGTAAGCGCCTGGAGAGTTTCGAGGTGATTGAGGGAGTTAGGTTGGTGAAGTCATCAGTAAGATAGGTGTCCCCGAGGACCCGAATATGAGTAGGAGCCGATGTGCTTTTACAACGCCTGGCTAGTGTAGGTGCCCAGCTGGCCAGAGGGAAACGACACACAGGGGGAGTGTGCAGCAGCCAAAAGGTCATTTCGGGTCACTCGCACCAGTGACGGTAAAACGTATGGTTGGCCCGGCAATCCCGGGCCGTTACATCGTACAAGTGGCCACTGACAAGGTTCCTCCCATTGCCCATGTCGCTTACAATAAAGCGGATAACATGAATTCATTAGTACTGTCTCTCTCTTGCAACTTGTACCACTTCTTCCTCACAAACTCCATCATAGGTTCCTGAACTTTCCACCACTCGCCGCAAGCTTAACAGACGACGGGTAACGACCGATTCAGAGGGAGATGACTATGAGCCATCTCCCCCTCGTTCAGAAACCAAGCCAAAACGGAAGGCCGCGCAAAAGGTGAGGGGACACATGGTAAAGGAGGACGACGCTTCAAAACGGGACGAACGCAGACCGCAGGCCACAAGGCCACGAGATCGCAACCAGTCTGGCGGATCAAAACGCCCCAGAGATGAGGCCTTGTCTGCAGATGAAGCAGAAGGGGAAGTTGATGTCGCGGTTGCTCCGGACGCAGAATCATCCGCCACCACCGCTAATTCCGCCGCCCCACCAGATGTTGCTAAAGCGGAGTCCTCGGCTGTTGTTCTTCCCCCGTTTAAGAAGAAGCGACTTCCCCCCATCAAGAAGAACAAACCCGGAACAGTTCCTCCCACAGGTGGCGCATCAAGCCAATCAGCAACAGGACAGCCTGCCCCCAAGCCTGTCGAATCCAAGGGTGGCTCTGGGATCGCGACGGAAGCCGCCATAGATCCATTATCGGCATTAAAGAAACCAAAACGAGTCAACAATCAGCAAGAGGTCAACCTCAATGATAGGAGTGTGTATGAATCACTCTTTAAACACGTACGTCCTCTGTCATGTGGCCCATGTCTTGAGATTCCCATGCAATTCACACGCAGTCTGGCGGTTCTACCCCACGTGCTGGTCTCAACCCGAAAGAGAAGGAAGAGCGACGGAGAGAGTTGGACAGAATGCGGGAGGAGGATCGTGCACGGCGAGCAGCGGCTGTTGTAAGTACTCATTGCATATGGCGTTTCTTACCCGCATTGTTCTCAAACGCGGCATCGACAGGAACATGTCTTTGACCTGCGCGCTCAACACGACAAGATAACATCGTTCGTGGATCGCTTGCAAGCCCGACGCAGTGCGGCACTCTGGCCTAACATCCTTGCCGTTGCCTTCCGGCAGGAACGTGAGTGGGATGAGCGCCGGCGAGAGCAAGAGCGGGCAAGGCAAGGGGAATTTATTGCGAAGGAAAAGGATACATGAGGGGTTTCCAACGCGGGTTAGCTGGGACTCCGTAGGTTTAACCTGGATTACGTCTCGTCCTTTCCCCCCTACGTTTTATCGGTATCTGGCAGGTCGTAGCTTATGTGAACGGGCCGATCGTTGGGTTTTGCCCCGAGGCGATCCGCTACACAAAATGAATCACTGTCACGGCCAGCGATGGCAGCCTCTTACAATACCGCCTTCAGGCCGACAACAGCTCTCCAATAGCCACCATATGGAATTGCGAACGCGACATCATTTCGGTGGCGTCTGCGTTCCCAGCGGTCAACATGTTTGCAAACGTGTCCCGTTCCGCTCCGCGCAACGAGGATAGCTTACGGGATTAATTCCCCTTAGCCTGCACACGTCAAGCGAGTTTTGCATTTTGTCCCTGGAGGGCAGGTGAGGGAAGCGGTGATGTCGGAGCCAACCATAAAGGTCGGTGGCATCACACACTTTACAGAGGGTATAAATATGAAAGTAGGCTGTACGTCAAATAGGCGCCTAACCAAGCTTTTTACCATGACATTCCCTTACCTTTTGTCCAACGTCAGCACCTCATTACTGTTGGAAGCGCTCATTGCAAAATTTGACAATGGTCTTTCCTTGGATGAAATTGGATCCGCAAAGTAAGTTGCAAGGTCCCCTTCTTGACGGGACGCGAATCGCTGACAAGCCCCGTCCTCAGCGAGAGAAACGGGTCTATCAATGTTAGTTACGTTAAGTTGGGCGGTTTGACGCGTGTCGCTCATTTGCCACTCTAGGCCGAGGTCCGAAAACTAGCCGCACTCCTCCCCCGCGTTCAAACACACCTCGCCCGCCAGCAGAACACAGAGCCTGCTATCAATAGGATCCCCATAGAAATCCTTGCGCACATCTTCAAATTAACAAGTACGGCGGAAGTGGACGCTCACCCAGCGCAATGTATCATCACCCTCTCTCTGGTTTGCTATCACTGGCGCCAAACCGCCCTCGGATTTCCTGCCCCATGGAGCACAATCCATCTTCGAGAAGGCGGCATTCATGACTTTCAGCTCGCCGCGCTTTGTTTGGAGAGGTCGAAGGAAGCACCTCTCAGCATCATCATTTCGACGCTTTTCCGCGGAGAGCAAATATCCAATTTTTTCTCGCCCTATTCGTCTCGAATCGAGAGCGTGTCAGTCTCTGTTCCCTTCAAGTGCTCGTCGTACGAGGTTCCGCGCTTCCTATTATCCACCTGTGGCTTTCTTGCCCCGAGGTTGAAACACCTCCGTTTGTGTACCGCGATGTGGGGCGCTTACCACACTCCCCCACTTCCTTTTGTTTTTGGTGGCGATATATCACGTGTGACACATCTCCATGTCGAGTCATTCTCGCCGTATCCCGGGCACACCTTTGGTCGCTTAACTCACCTGGCGTTAAGCTCACAATCCCAATACGAGAAGAGACCTTCCATGACGGAATTCCTCGACCTCCTTGAAACAAACCCTTTCCTCGAAGAGCTCCTGTTGGATGACGCTGGCCCCTCCGTCCATACTTCAGACAGCCGTCCCCCGGTCCAGCTACCCCACATGCGACTTCTGTGCTTTGTCGCAACCTTGACAGAAAGGGCGTTGGCGTCACGGGTGCTAACTCACCTTCAACTTCCCCGCCATTGCGCTATTCGGGTGCATCGAGACATGGACCCATCCCATCTAGACGAGCTCTTGCCGTTTCCCTTCCCGGAAGATCTTGACCGTCTACCAACCTTCTCAATAGTTGAAAAACTCTCACTTCGAGACGATGTGAAGTGTTTCGGGGAGGCTACCGTCCGATTTAGCGCCACCTCGCGTCATTCCGGTGTCTCCACGTCATATCGCCTGCGGGGTTCGGACGCCCTTGATATGTGGCCAGATGCCGCCCTCAACAACTTTTTGCGTTCTATTCCTTGCTCCCAGATACGGGTATTGTGCCTTAATCTAGGGAAAAGTGCACACTCATTCCACGTCGACGGGTGGCGTGGCCTATTCGGGCGGTTGACAGGCCTAAAATCACTCTACCTCGCTGATATGGACGTCTCTAACGTGGTGGAAAGCCTACTAACCCCACAGCGAGATACCGAGGACAAGGACATCCTTCCGGAACTATCTGAGGTTCACCTCGTCTGCCCCAAAGCCTTGGATTTCGACGCGCTACTCTCATGGAGCGAAAGACGCATGACGCAGGATCGTCCCATCAATCATAAATTGACCATAGTCATGGATGCACACAAAACGTCTTCTTTGAACCTCAAAATACCCACGCATTTACCCAAGAACGTGCAAATTCATGCCGTAGGGCCCACGACCAGTGACATTTGCGATCACGCCTTCGAGGAGCCCTTTGACATGACCTGTTCACCTTTTGGGAGAGATACTTCTTGACCGCGCTGACCGGATACCCGTAACAGCCTTTTAGATATACTTGTCGCTATCGCCATCGCTGTCGTTGTACTGCACATAGATTACTAGACCCTTATTTTCCCCGATAGTCTTACAAGTAGTACCTACTTACACCTTTACTGAGCAATATTACCGTATCACGTGACTATCGCGTGATCTATTTCAAGCTTTTGACGCGCGACGTTGACTCGGATTCTCGAGTGAAGCTGGTCGCCAACGGCCGTTTGTTCTCCAAGGCAAAATCTCATGAAGTTTTTTATTGATGACCTCCCTGTGAATTGTCGCTGTACTACTTTCAAGCATAATCGAATCTCACATGTCCTGGCAGATAGTCTTTCCTTACGACCGAATATATCCTGGTGCGTATAGCAGCCTTGTAACCAATTTCATCACACTCACTGCACCACAGAGCAATATGCGTACATGTGTGATTTGAAACGAACTCTAGATGCAACAGTATGTACTCATGATGATTATTTCCGGGCAATTTGCTCACTCCTGCCATGTCGCAGGGACATTGCGTACTGGAAATGCCTTCAGGGACAGGGAAGACGGTCTCCCTGCTTTCCTTGATTGTCTCGTATCAGCAGGTATCTATTCAGTCTCCACGTGAGACAAGCACCGGACTGTCCTTAATCTCCAGTTCTTCCCCGTGAAACGCAAACTCATCTATTGTTCTCGAACCGTCCCTGAGATCGAGAAGGCTCTTTCGGAGTTGAAACGATTGATGGAATACCGCATATCTGTCGCAGAAACGGAAGCACAGCGCGAGAAAGAAAAGGCTTTCACTGGCTTGGGATTAACCAGCCGCAAAAACTTGTGCATACATCCCGAGGTAGGATGGTCCTGTCAGCGATCTGTGCCATTCATAACTTACATTCGAAGGTGTCCAAAGAGAAAAAGGGCAAAGTCGTGGACGCCCGATGTCGAGACCTCACAAATCCCGTCGTTGTGGACAAGGCAAGAGCAGATCCGGGTTCGGTTGAAGTTTGTAATTTCCACGAGGTGGGTATCTTATTGCTCGTCCTCCACCGCACTATCACTCAAGGACGGATTGGAAGACCATGAATGACATCCCGAACGAAAAAGTCTTGGCACCTGGCATCTGGACACTGGCAGATATCTTGCAGCATGGGCGAGATACCTCAACCTGCCCATATTTCACCATCCGACGTTCGGTTTGCTCGCGCTTTTCGTTCTCCATAACGAAGGACTGATTCGGTGGTTCGAAGATGTCATTCGTCGATGTCATTATTTACTCCTTCCATTATCTTCTCGATCCGAAGGTGGCGGAGCAAGTTTCAAAGGAGATGTCTAAAGACTCTATCGTCGTATTTGACGAAGCACATAACATAGGTGCGTAGTAACGGTACGGTGCGGCAGTCTCATGTCTAAGCGGCAACATGCTAGATAATGTGTGCATTGAGTCACTGAGCATCGATTTGACTCGGCCGATGCTTGATGCGGCAGCTCGGAGCGTGGACAAGCTTGCAGATAAGATCGACGAGCAAGTCATTTCCGAATTCTTTATTCCCGGCCGGATGATACTGATTGGGCTCCAGGGTCAAGAAGACAGACGCGTCCAAGCTACAGGATGAATATGCCAAGCTCGTAGAAGGACTACAGGAGGCAGCGACTGACGAGGATGCGTTCATGAGTAATCCAGGTCCGTACAGAGGTCACCCAGCCACGATGGCAGTTCTGCTGAATCGTAGTACAGTTCTCCCTGAAGACCTTCTAAATGAAGCTATTCCTGGGAATATCCGGAAAGCAGAACACTTCGTAGCTTTCCTCAAGCGGCTTGTCGAGTATCTCAAGGTTGGTCATCTAGAATTTGTCATAAGGAAACTTACCCATCGTTTGCTGATGCCTGTATAGACCCGCATGCGCGTGTTGCATGTCGTCGCCGAGACGCCGTTATCGTTCCTGCAACATTTGAAAGACATCACTTATATTGAAAGGAGGCCACTCCGGTAGGCCAGCCGGCATATTTGGATATCACGAAGCTACATCGTCGCTATAATACCTCCATGAATAGGTTCTGTGCAGAACGATTACAGTCTCTGGTTCGGACCCTCCAGCTCAACCGATTGGACGAATATTCGTCATTGCTAAAAGTCGCAAACTTCGCGACGCTGGTTTCGACGTACGAAAGAGGTATTGGCGCTTCCGTTATCAACTCTCTTTTATCGAAATAACTGTGCGGTTCTCAGGTTTCCTCCTCATCCTCGAACCGTTCGAAACCGACAACGCAACAGTTCCAAATCCCGTCTTTCATTTTGTGTATGTCCTTGATTCAGACACCCTCCCCTTCCCTCCACGTTCGTGGCCGTGTTCTCAAGTGCGACACTAGTTGTATGGACCCCGCCATCGCTATCAAGCCCGTCTTCGAGCGGTTTAGCAGCGTCGTGATCACCTCCGGAACAAT
>Ga0137397_10000247_pt1 | contig 36888 bp, 46 predicted proteins | sample czorhiz116metaG_FD_106658 | JGI IMG/M metagenome (GOLD analysis project Ga0137397, IMG submission 106658) | Vadose zone soil microbial communities from Angelo Coast Range Reserve, California, USA - czorhiz1.16 metaG | ecosystem: Environmental > Terrestrial > Soil > Vadose zone | place: USA... | reverse complement strand
ATGCTCTGGCGACTCGACATATTGGAGATCCTCGCTACGAGCCTGCTTGAGCGTAGCACGGTCTACGATCCAGCGTTTACTGTGAGAATGTGTTAGATTAGGGAGAATACAGGAAATGCGTGCAGCGCCTACTTGTGTGAGCTCGCCCAGAAGTCGGTCGCCATTGAAGCATGATGCCGCAGGCCAAAGTGTGTAGCCGCAATATTTGATTTGGAAGCAGCGCTTGATTGCAGACAACACTGTCATTTGCACTCTCTCGGCACTACAAAAATGCCTACAGCCAAGCCAACGGCACCACGAAGGCGTAATAGAAAGCGCAAGCGGCGCCTGGCATCGTCTTCCTCATCGTCTGGCTCTTCAGATTCCTCGTCGGATAAAGAAACATCTGTCAAGGGGGCGCCTCTGAAAAAGCAAGCCACACCATCTTCCGCGGAGTCGTCCGCAGAGTCATCGTCATCGTCATCCTCCCTGTCTTCTTCTGCACCCTCATCGTCGGATTCAGAAAATGATAACGACATGCCCCACGTTGTCGGTGAACACGTCACCGCTCCCATTCCTTCCGCAAAACCGCGACACGACGACTCGGGGCCTGCCACATCCCGGCCTCGGTCGCCCTCGCCATCACCACCGCCGGCTGATGCTACGCCACCGTTTCTGCCTCCCGAAGGGTCCGGTAGTGGAACCCAGGACGAGCAAGCTCTGCGGAATCGGTTCAGACAATTCTGGATGGCGTCCGTGGCAGACGCGTTTGGGGACGATCTAGAGCAAATTCGACAGGTGCGTCGGCAATCCGAAGTTCCCCCCACCCCCCTCTCCGCCCCTTGTCCACATTTTTTTAACCCTCGTACGCTCACGCCCGTGTGAAGGAGCCGGATATGACCAAATCCCGCCTAGCTCTGTTGATCGACTCGCTCGCTTCTGGCGGCGAGGTCTTCTCGTCCCACGCGGGCGAGAATGGGAGACTGAATGAAATGGATGTTGTCTTGAACAGCAATAGTGACATTTAGTCGACGAGCGCTCCTGAGATGTCAGCGGGATATTGTATCACACTCTGAAACGGCCACCATGCAGCCATCGTCGCATCATGGTCGCATCATTGTGCTTGTATGAATGGAAGCAATCCGAGGGACGTCCTGTGCAATATCTCACGCGGCAAGGCTGGAGATCCATAGCAAAATACCGTACATCGAATCACTCAGGTGCTGTAGGGCCAATTTGTTTTGTGGGATTTGACATTGTCCTCGTCGCATTAGCTGATCAATGTATGAATTACGCTAGTTGCTCATGGCGCTATAGTGTAGTGGCTATCACAACGGATTCTGACTTATGTGGGGCTTTCCGTTAACCCAGGTTCGAACCCTGGTAGCGCCTTTCTTTTGCTGTTTCGTTTGGCTTGAGCTTATCCAGATGCATTCAATCGTTCGACTTGAGATGGTGCGAGCACTGTATATTTTGCTTCAAGTCACTAGATCGTCCTCAAATGAGTTAATACACGTCGTTCCATGAGTGCTGGTGAACCGGTAGAGCCTTGCTGAGCGTCTATACTGTTGCTTATAGAAACCTTATTTTGAGTGATGACAAGGGATTTTTTTAATGGGGGGAGTCGGGAGTCGGGGGACAGAACAAAACATATGATATTTCAAACAACAGAGTTTGTATGTATGCTATCGCTATTGTCCATGCGACACCGCTTGACCGTCTATGTTCCGCATATTGATATCTGCACCATGCTGGAGCAGCAGCTCTGCGAGCCTGACGCTCCCGCAGAATAATGATGCACTCTGAAGGGGGGTTGAGTGATCAAACTCATCCTGGGTGTCCACATGCGCTCCATGTTCCAGCAAAATCCGTGCGACTTCGAAACAGTTATCATCGGAGGCCTCGCTATTGAGGCCAGTTGTCGCTTGGTGTAGTGGCGTCCGGCCATAATAATCCCGGGCATCGATGTCTGCATGGCGCTCAATTAGTATGCGAGTGATCTCGGGGAGTCCACGGGACACTGTCAGGTGCAGGGGAGTCACGGCAGCAATGCACCGAAATTTCACGTCTACGCAGTGACCAAGTAACAGCTGTGCGACATTGGCATGTCCCCCACGTAACGCTGCGCATAATGGAGTCCCATTTTCACTTCTGGCATCTAGATCCTCTGGGCACTTTGAAATGAGATGATCCGCCATGCCGCGGAATCCAAATCCGGCAACGTAGTACAGGGGAGCCAAATGTGATTGAAATGTGAACATGCCCTTGCGCACATGCAACCATGCAGCGAAATGCGGTTTGTCTGGGTCAAGGAGGTCGTCGATCCCGCCCTGCAAATATGACAACACATCCTCGAACTCCGCATGCTCGCCGAAGTTTGCAGCAGCATATTGAGCAAGAGGAAAAGTTCTCGATGGTGGCTTCGCCCGTTTGGGAGTCCAGACGGAGTAGGACACCGAGACAGACTTGCGCCATGATCGTGTGCGCGCGTTCCAGACTGATGTGGTATCTGGAGCCTTCAATGTTTGACGTAGCAAGGCGATCCGAAGTCAGGAACTCTTTGACGGAGAAATGCACAAATTGGACCACCCGGGAATCATTGTCGTCGATAACGGCAACTAAACTGGAGCACGCAGAGAGCACAGCCTGCTCTTGATCCTCCCACCGCATGTCTTCGTTCAGTTCCGATATCCCTCCCGCTGTGTCAAATTCAATGGCCAGAACCTCCGCTAGCTCGTCAGCACAAAGCGGGCGAACGGCCACAGCGAGGCACTGCAATAATCGATGAGCATGCACCCGGTTCGACTTGGGAATTTCATGTAGTATCCGTTCATAGGTCTCGTCCAACGTTTCGGGCAATTCACTAAGAATACGTCGCACACTCGGCGCGAGACATTGCCGCAACACTTCCAATTGACAAACGGCCCAACGGAACCTGAGCAAAAGTATGAGCAAGCGATTCTGGCCATGCAACTGCATCCGTACATGCCGTTGGCTCTCTCCGAGAGTGTCTGAACGACCAACTTCCTGTCTTCATCTCGCCATCTCCGCATGTTCTTGTTGGAGTAAACGACAGATGTCACGAAGTCGATGATGTCCTTCTTTTGTCCGCTTTCGTCGTGAAGAGACATCCGGTTAGGTGCCAAAGGTTCGAGGACTGTCCGAATGTCCACCTCGGGCCGACTTGTAACGCATAGACGTAAATTGGGAAGGTTCAACTCGACAAGTTTCTCTACAAGTGTCAAGACCTCGTCGCGCGATGACGATATTCCCGTCGTATTGGGACACTCATCGAGTGCATCAAAGATAAGATAGATGGGGGCGTGTTCTGGCACCTTGACCATCTCCACGAGACATTGAGTAAGCGCGCGGTCATTAGGTTGTTGCGAGCCAGATTTGTGGTTCGAATAACAACGAAAGAGAATGTCGCAGAAAGGATCGGAATGATGGCTGAGTTGGATAATGAGTGAAGAAAGTAAAGCGCGGACATCTTGCTTCCTGTCATCCCTAAAATCGAAGAAGAAATAGGCAATGTGAGCTGATCCTGCGCTGGAGATGCCTTCGATATCTTGAATGATAGATGAGCTGGGAGGTGGTTAATGTTATGGACCAGAAAGGTTATGGGAGTGACGAACCTAAGGACACTCTTCCGGATCCTGCTGTGGAGACGGAGATTCGTTAGTGAGGGCGAAAGAGTAGAAACTAGGGGATTGTACGTTTTCCGTGGACCCACAACAATGACGCAGACGCTTTCCAGTCCATGAATGTATTGCCTTGGATGAACCATAGGGCGGTGCCTTCGTGGTGAGCACGGCTTGCAAGGTTGAAATTGACAGATGGATCTGGGGGGGAGAGCCAATTGCTGAGGTCCCGGCGTATTTGATTCCTGGGAGAGCGATTCAACGTTCATAGCCAACGACATGAGGGTGCAAAATAACCAACGTTTCTAATCGCCTATGTCATCTGAGACCTGCCGTGTTTCTTCTCTCACTTTCTCAACACCTAGCAGAACAAATCACTGAGGACGGTGTGGGTGATTACTCAAAAATGATTTGCGAACCGTCCATGACAACATTGAGTTTGTCGTTGACGCCTTGAGTGGTTTCCAGGCCTTGTGCGGCCGCCATCAGAGCTTCCTCTTGAGTAAGTCGATCAAGTCGACCCAGCGCATCCTCAACATCAGCCCTCCCCACAAGCTTTTTCAAATACTTTTCTAAATAGCCGTAAATCGAAAGGAAAGGTTCATACCACAAGAGATCAACTCACTCGCTCTGCTCTGCTTAATCTCCTTCGTGGCGATGGCAAAAATGGAAAGCACCTCAACGATAATCTTCACAATCACGTCCGTCATCCCGGAAGTCGGTGGCAATTTGATGTAGGTGTCCAACCGTCTGAAGAAGTTTTCTATGCGCTCGAAAACGCTAGCGAGTGCAACCCGGCCGGCGGAATTGGCCTTCGCTGCCTAAGAAAGACGTCAACAACAGCTCGGAACATGAAGGAATCAAAGATACTCACAGAGAGAAGAACGCCTATACCAGTGAAGATCACCCCCGCGGGTGGGTATACCTGCATCACAATGAATATTGGATCCTGGACGAGTCAACTTGGTAACGTACCAAACCAATACTCCCGCCAATGACATCGAGGAAGGTGTAGAAGACGTTCACAGTCGGATCGAGCCATTTGGTTAATCTATCATCAGTACTACGAGAGTGGTTAAGCGCAGGGATCTGCTCTCGAAACACAGCGAGGACGGCATCCGGAGAGTTGCAGGTATCCAGTTTGGCAAACATTGGGTGGGAACGGAGATCCTGTTTGGTCCTCTTCCTGTACGCTTCCAAGGCTTTGTCGAAGATGGATTGATAATTTGAGCTCGAGGAGGTCGTAGCGGGAGTATGGGACATATCGCTGGCAGTTGAAAGGTGAGAGGAATTGCCCGGGCCTCGTCGGGGAAGGGGGTACTCTCAAGGACGTTGCAGGTGACCTTGGCCTGTGTATGAACGACGGCTGCACGTGCGCGGTCACGTGTGGGATTGGCCGGACGGTGGCCGGATTCGAAAAGGGGGAAGACCCTGGGAATGACGAAGTTCCCGGGTTAACCACAACCAATATGGCACCGATACCCAGCTCCTTAATTGGCTATCGTGTTTCCTACGAAGAGATCGAACGATATCGCGCTCTAAAAACGCTACCTGAATACAACAACCGGTTGCTTATCCAGGACCTTGAATCCAAAATCGGCATCCCGCTCGCGCTTGTTTGTATCGATGATCAAGGCGATGATGGGGCTGAATCATGTTACTATCTCTGCTGCTTTGCCGACTACAGTAGCAGACCATATCGCTGCGAGGATCTGTTGGCTGTCCCCGTGCCACCTGCCTTCCACCAGCTTCCACAACTGATCCCCGTGGAAAGCGACTTGCACCGGCTGTTTGCACCTAGGACGATGATTTTTTCCAACGGTCAGTCGGGCAAGTCCAGAGTGATTGGGCAGGCGTTGCCCATCGGAGGTGGACATGTTTGAGTGGTTTGAGTGGGTACATGTACTATGCTTGCAGGCTCAATTGACTCATCACCCTTAGCTTGGCCATGGAAGACACGAACGGCCTCTCACTTTCCGTGGTTTGGTGGGCATAGTCGGAGTGTGTGTGTATTTTTGCTCATTACATGTTGTACCTTTCGCGGGCAATCTTGTGCGGAATCCTGGCCATGAAGCTCGTCCACCATTTTCCCAGAAATCATATCGACATTTTCCCTAATTGTTGCTGTGTAACCGAAATGTAGAAAGCTACATTCGGACCACCCTAGTGTAACGTGAGTTATACCGCTGCATGCGGAAAGCCCTCGCGTCTGTCAGCCACGCGCCTCCACACTGCTCTTGCGTGCCCATTCCACCACTCAATCGCCACCATGTACCGCTTCCACTCATGATTTCCCTTTGTTCTCGCTGCCCGGTGTTCTTGCATACTTACTCCCTGGGAATGTTCCAACAACAACCGCATCAGCGCCTCGTGGCCATTCCTCAACGCAACCTGGACGGGGGTCTCACCTTCGTTATTTTGGATATGGACATTCGCGCCATGCTGGAGCTGGAGCTGGGCTGCTCTAACGCTGCCCTTCTGCGATAATGTCATGTGCAGCGGAGTCAAATGGTCGTTGTCCAGCGCGTCAACCTCCGCACCATGCTCTAGTAAGAACCGTATGACATCGAAAAACACTGGGCGGCGCATGCTGCACATCGTTCTGAGGAATGACTCACTGGCCGCGTTTCATCGCCGTCGTCGCATGAGCGCCTCCTGCCACTACCATTCGTTCTGAAACGCCGATATAATAGCGCAAAACGGTAGAGTGATTATGAGCGCAGTCCTCAGAAAGAAAAAAGATGGAGAACGTGCGAGTCGGGATGCACGGATGAGATGAGCAAGCGGGGACTTAATCTGATAAGGATAAGCCACACGTGTACAAGGAGTGGGAGAGGAGGAGCGAGGTGAGACGAGGGCGGAGCGAGGAGTCATGCAAGGGGAGTTTCGAGATTTCGTGTTCATCTCATTGCCTCGTCACCAGAATACATGACTAAGCCCCAGTACCGCAGGCCTCAGTCCCTCAGGCTGCGCAGGCCCCAGGGCCATTCATGTTATATCCATAGTACATTCAAACCCCCGGTACTCAGTACTCAGTTCTCGTGTGGATACTGATCGTGTTCTTGTCTGTGCATGCCCTCAATATCTGGATCAGCTCTAAGATTGCATCAAACCCGTCAGTCCCACTCAACTTGAAGGACGCCGTTGTCCTTCATTTCTAATCCCCTGCCACTGGCAGGTTGATTACATTTTGTGTCGCTGCAACCCGTTCTAGTTCCCTCAAGACGAGACTGCCAATGGGACGATTTGATATCGTTTTGGCAGGTCAAGGAGACCAGTTAGTCAATTAGGACGTTGACTCGGAGGGCGTTAGCACAAATACCTTCAAGTTCGCTTGCCTGTACAGAAACCTTACGACAGCAAGCGACTCGGAAGGTTCTAGTATCCGCGGTAATGAGGAACCAAGCTATTCGCTATTTCTATTCAAGCGCAACGCAAGAGGGCAAAGTGCCGAAACAGCCAAATATAAGTCAGATAACGTCATCGTTGTTGTCCACGTTCCACGACCATAATTTTACCTTGACAACCTCCACCATCTGATCATTGGCTTAATACATCAACTCCGTTTAATCGCACCCTCGCATACCATCAAATTTATAGAGTTGGCCACAATCTTCTTCCGTGGATCACCACGCTTGCCGATACGAGCCACACGCGCCTGGTTGCGTCAATTCTCTTTTTTGCCGAGTACAACCCCCGTCCCGCCTCGACCACGAGCGATGTCCGAGGCTATTACCAAGTCGATCGAGTCAAACCCGATACCAGAAGATATCTCCGTCTCCGACTTCCTTTCGGCACAGAAATCTGGCTATCTCCGAGCCGTGCGGGAGGACTCGATGCAAAAAGATGTATGGACGATCTCTATGGGCAATGAGGCTGGCGGTTGGTTTCGAACCATGTTCGTTCCTACGTTCGTGTTCCTGATGACTTCATCTACTGTACGTTTAGATCTGGACTCGATGGCGAGTGCCATTGCTTATGCATGGTATGCCACCCGCCACCTCGGCCAACCGACGGTACCGCTCCTGCAAACTCCCCGCACCGACTTCTCTCTTCGCGCTGAAAACCTCTACGCCCTCGAATTTAGCGCCATCGATCCCATACATCTGCTCACGGGCGACGAACTCCCCTCTGACTCTCCACCCGCGATGAAGTATGTACTACTGGATCACAACACTCTCACAGGGCGCTTTACGGCGGACAAGAGCGCGCGTGTTGTCGCCATCGTGGATCACCACGCGGATGAACACCATCATCTGGGCGCATCGCCGCGCACTGTCGAGGTGCCTACGGGATCGTGCTGCTCGCTCGTCGCGCGGCTGGTCCAGAAAGAATGGCCGGAGGGTATGAGCCGTGCGATTGCGCGGTTGTTGCTTTGCGCTATTTTGAGCGATACAAACGGACTCAAGGCCGGCGGGAAGGCAGAAGATGCCGATCGAGAAGTCGCGCCGTTCCTGCTCGAGAGAGCGGGACTCTCGAACACGAGCGCAAGCCCAGTTGTGGACGTTCATGACGTGAGGGAGGCCAAGGAACTAACGCAAATCCTGGCAGTTAGGAAGTCCAGCGTTGAGTCTCTTAGTCCTCGTGATCTCCTTCGGAGGGATTTTAAAGAGTATCGGTTCGTGCCCGTGTGGAATGCCGAAGGGACTGTTCTCGTTGGACTAGCGAGCGTGCCTAGAGGCATCAAGGCGATCACTGGGGGAGACAAGAATGGTGGAAGGGAGCTGGCAACAGCCTGCATTGCATGGCTCGAGGAGAGAGGGTCGGATGCGTTGGGTGTGCTGACGAGTTGGAAGGATGAGGGGAAAGGAGGAAAGAAGGGAAAACATCGGAGAGAGATGGTATGGGTTGTTCGGGGTGAGAAAGAGTTGAAGGATCGGCTGTGGAAAGGGTTAGAAGGCAGCAAGGAGTTAGAACTGAAGCGAAAGGAAGGCAAAGAGTATGTGGATGGGATGGAAGAGGCGGGTGGCAAAGATCTCGAGATTCGAATGTATGACCAGCGAAACGCGCAGGCGACGCGGAAGGTCACCGCACCAGTGGTAAAGGCAATAATCGAATTTGAGATTTAGAGATTTAGATTGAGATCTGGACTTGGACAGACTATAAATAAAATAAATAACTAAATAAATAAATAGACGTGATAGTTGTGGCGAGGTGTACGTGATTGCACTGTTTGATATACGTAATCAGCAAAGAATTACCTCCTTTAATTTAATTTAATCTTTCTCTGAGCGTCTCCTTTACCCGCCCTCTCTTCTCTTTTCCACCCGCCATCTCTTCCTCTCCTGCCACTTTTCCCCTTCCGCCTTCCTTTTCTCCCTGCGGTGCAGAGTCTCCTAAATCATTTATGGACGCACCGTCCCCAGTACCAGATGATTCTACCCCCATCTCTACCGCACCTTTGGCTGCCGCCTCCACTCATTCCGTTCAACAGTCCTCAACCCCGAAATTCTCAAGTGGACTGTCAGTTCTCCACCTCCTCTCCTGGTCTATCTAATGCGTCCTGCGTCCAGGCATATACGCTCACGTATAACGGTCGTTTGCGCAGAGGTAGGCTGGCGTGCCATGTTAGCCTCCGTCGCCGTACTAAGATGAAATTAGTGCAAGCGCCTCAAGCTGAGGTGCGACAGGCGCAACCCCTGCGGCTCTTGCGTAAAGCGGGATACCGTTCAGCGGTGTCAGTACACCGCTGCCGCTGCAGAGAAGATGTGTGTCCTTTTTCCGCTCTCATCTCTCTCAGACTGACCGTATATCCTTAGTGACGTACAGTCACTACACAACCGGCTACAAATCGTCGAATCTCAGATATCCCAGATATTTGCTGGTGGATTTCGTGTCCCAACCGCGCTCGCTAGTGTCTCCTCAGACAGTTTCCCTTTCCCTCATAATGACCGAACCATACTGGCCGTCGGTTGCTCGGGGTCCTCCGTCACTATCTCTCTGGATGATGTCACTGCTCTTTGGCTAGAGCATCTCGACTTTCCTCGGTCATGTCCGGTTGAGATGAATGCTTCGTATTCATACACCTCATTGCCCCCCACACCTGTCCAGCTGGAGCCTTGTCCGACAGACCTGGCTGTGCACGATGAGCCCGCATTCACTGTCATTATCCCGTCGTTTAGCATTTATTATCCGACTTCCACGTCTCGAGCTGCTGTCACACCCCCTCTAGTTGCTTTATTACCCTCTGCCTCCACCACACGGTCACGAATCACCACGGCTATTGAGGAGACCATGAAAATGCGCCCATGTTTCAATATGAAACATTTCCGTTCGCGGGCCGAGAATTTGTTCGCCTGGGCCAAGGAGGAGGACGGACGGAGCACTACCGGGGCAAGCGCAAATAACTCAAATCCAAAAGCCGATCTTGCGAGGTCCATCTTCTTCCCGACATCGTGCTCCGCTTCACAGGTTGCCCCGGTCCCACGAACTGCGCCGACGCTTTCATTCTTCGCTTTCGTCTCAGCCGCATATGCCCTAGGCGTATCAATCTGTAAAGAGAATGAGACGGCCAATGATGTCGACGTTCAGAAGGCGAGCATGGGACCGAAAAATCCTCGTTTGGAGGATGATCGTACCGTTCATTCCCAGAAAGCGGCGGCATGGAATAAGTATTCCGCTTCAGGGTTGTTTGCCTTGTCGAAACAAGCTATGGCAGCCTTTGAGCTGGCGCATACGTATGACCTGGATTCTGTGGTTGCGTATCTTCTGCAGATTCTTTATCTGCTTCATGATAGCAGACCTCGTGTCGCACACATCATCTATCCTCTCTTGGGCAAAGTGATCAGTATTGCTCATATGATGGGCCTTTCCACTGACCCGGATGAGTTCCCTGGCAAGTACAGTCTTTTTGAGGCTGAGCAGAGGAGGCGAGTTTGGTGGGACATCTATTATTACGACGTGTAAGTCGAAGACTTCTCGCTTCTGTGCCTCGCTTACGCTCCCGCCGGGCAGGTTCATCTCCGATGCCATGGGACAAGCGCCTTCGATACAGGATGGCACGTTCACAACGAAGCTGCCTGCCGACGTAGATGAGGAGCAGTTTGGGCCTTCCTCGACCTCTCTGCCACTTCCTCTTCCCCGCCGGGTCGGCGGAGATCCAACGGAAGTTGGTTTTGCTTATTTTATTCAGAAGTGTCGGTTCGTCATGGCCCTTCTGACTTCTATTCTTGGTCCCTGATCTCTCCTCAGCCTTGCACAGCTTGTCAAGAGCATCAGAAGGCGATGTCATCGTGACAATCCCAACGACTCAGAGTCTTCAGTCGAGCGTGCAGAGCAGTGCGAGTCTGAAGTTAAGAATTGGCTGTCGGAGCTCCCCAAAGTATTTCGCTTTGACACCAATAACACCGATGCTACTTCATCCTCCAAAACCTCCACCTCCCCGAATCTTCAGGCCCAGCGTTGCGAACTTGCAATTATCGCAAATCAACTTATCTTGAAGGTCTTCCTTCCGTATATCAAGAATTGTACTGGGCCATCTCCCGACGGTCTCCCACGGCGTGTAGTTTCTAGCGTCATCGATGCAGGGCACACAGTTCTTCAGGCTGTGCGCATCCTCCACTCGACTTGGCGGCAAACACAGCCCGCTGCTTTCTTATTCTACCCCTTCGGGCGCACGTTGTTCGACACGGCCGTAATGATGGCTTGCGCGATAATTGCCCATCCATTTAGCGCATCCTCCAGTGTGGCGATCGCCGACGTGTCTGCTGCCATTGACATCATACAAGATACGCGGTTGGGATCTGGGAGAAGGTCTAAACAAGAAGATCGTAAGGAGCTGCCGGAAGCAGTGAAAATCATCACGCTTTTGAAGACGAAAGCCGAGGCGAAGCGTGTTGGTGACGATATCATCGCCAGTCCACCTGTCGTGCTTGGCTCGAAACGGAAGCACGTAGAATCTTCTGATTCTAGCAGCTTCGCGGATGATTTTGAGCTGCCCTATGTCGGTGCTGGTGTCAGGGTGTCTCAACCGACCTCAGGGCTTTCTGTCGAGACAACTCCCAAAGCTCCAACATCTGTACAAAAATCCAGAGTTAAGCAGCGCTCGGGTTCGGGAATGCCACCAGACTCGTGTCGTGCATCAGAAGGGCCGCCACCAACAGAGATGGACGCGGGGCAGGTCCCTGTTCGTGGGCGTCCACGCACAGGTGCTAACGTACAGCACCGTAATATGTCATCAAAGAAGTACACCACTCCTACAGCTTCCACGCATTCTCAATCTGGCACCCCAGCCCCGGATCAACATGGCTTCCACTCTTTTCCCGACGTCACCCAACCTGAGTCGCGACCTCAGATGTGTCCATCAGATTACGATACTGCAATCTACACACCCGCTTCTTCCACCACCTACGAATCATCAGCACAGCTACCGCCCCATTTTTCCATCCCACCTTCCATGCCACTGCCCCAAACAGCTCTTATGCACGCCAGTCCGAGCTACGCAAGCTTCAGTGGGAGTGGCAGCTCGTCCCAATCGAGTCCGGCGTACTCACAGGGACCCATACCATCGCCACACGCTTTTGGGCCGCCAGGACAGGAAATATATAGTATACAAGCCCCTGCAACGCCCTCGTATGATTCACCATTGGCTGGTCTCGGCATGACCATGGGCGAACCGCAGCCCCATCATAGTTCGGTGCCACCGGAAGAGCCTCCGTATATGAATGGTTCAACCGACCCCACTGTCCGCCGAGTGGCTTTCCCTCATCAACAGAATGGGTCTATCGGGTTGCAGAATCTTCCATCATCGTTTGGCTCAGAACCTCATGGTTTATTATCCGCCTCGGGGTGGCAACCTAGCGATGGCCTTCCTTTGCGAACGAATGCCGGTGATACATGGCAGGATTTAAGCAAATTTCATCATTGAAACTTTGTTTTGTATTCACATTCTTATCCATCCATTGCTCCCGACGCGTCTCAGCGTGAGGCTCATTCCCCGGCTTGTCTGCTGTGCTTAGTGCATCCATCTACCGTCTTTGCCTTCCCTAGCTTAACAAACACCACTATTTCGTCTGCCATTCCAATTGTGCTATATTTAACGTATTTTACTTGTTGCGGACATTGTATCACTACTCTGCGCTGTACCTTTTGCTATGACTTTCACGAGATCCCACTTGTAGCCATGTTTCACGATATATACATTCGATATTACATGAATTCCAGGCTCCATTCGGTGGTGTTGGTAACACAGCAAGCAACAGTGAGAAGACAACGATAACCAACTCAAGACAACAGATCCCGTTCCAATTCTAGCAGTTGCCATCTCATTTACGAAGCTTCCACGCGCCTGATCATGCGCCTATCTCGCTCCCCGACAACCCTCACCAAGCCATCTGCTTCCATCGCACTGATGACCTCCTTGAACTCGCCCGCGTCGACACGAATGCTACTCTGATTCGCGAGCTGCTGCATCGCGTCGGCCCAACGGATACCGCGCGACGCTGCGGCGGCTGCGGGAGTCGCGGCGAGGAGTGCGAGAATCTCCTTCTGCATGTCCTCGCGGAGCTTGCGCTGCTGCTGGCCCGTGCCAGTGTTGAGCAAGCCCATGTCGATCTTGCCCGTGGTCGGGTCGAGGGCAGACGTGCGGATGGCGTCGCGCATGAGGCGGTATGCCTCTTGCACGTCGCGCAGCTCGACGAGAGACGAGAGACGCATGCGCGCGTGTGCCTCGGAGAGCCGGATCATCGACTCGAGCTGTCGCGTCGTCGCGGTGATTCGCTTTTCGGCTGCGCGCGGGTCGTCGCCTACGCTCCGGAGCTTCAGGTACGACTGCACGAGCTCTTGCGAGGCTTCTTCGGTGATCGTTGGGTGCACGCGTGAGCGACCGTAGTCTATATACGCGGACAGTTGGTCCAGCGGCTATAAATTCCAGTTTTTTGTTTTTGTTTTCATGTCAGCGGTATGTTGGAATGTGTGTGTGGTGGACGCGCACGTACCAAGATGTCTTCGCCCCCCGTGTGGGGGTTGTCTTCGATGTAGAGTCCGACGAGGTGCTGGGCGAGTCTACGGTCGAGGGTCTCGTTCACCTCGTCGAGGACGAGGTAGAGGAGGTCGAAGCGAGAGATGAGCGTCGGTGGGAGGTCGATGTTGCGTGTGACCGGGAGGTTCACGTCGTACTTTGATCCCACGGGATTGGCGGCCGCGAGGAGGGACGTGCGAGCGTTGAGGGTGGTTATGATGCCCGCTTTGGCTATCGACACAGTTTGTTGTTCCTTGAGGGGAGCAATTGGTGAGATACTTGTATGATGGGAACGACTTTTTAGGCCTTACCATCACTTCATGTAATACACTACGTGTCGCATCGGACATCTTGTCAAATTCATCAATACAACATACACCGCCGTCACTCAAGACGAGTGCACCACTAGCGGCGATAATAAGCTCTGAGCAAGATTGGACAAACAGTCATGCCCACCTCTCGAGTACAAGTTGCTTCGAATCGGGATCACGGGTAACATAGGCCGTCAGACCAACAGCAGAAGATCCCTTTCCTGAAGTGTAGACGCCTCTGGGCGCAAGTTTATGCACATACTATCGTGGGGGGACAAGTTGAAGACGGCCGCAAGGTGGATAGGAAGGTGGGGGGACAACTCGCCTGCAATATCTGGGACTTGCTCGTACCGGGGTCTCCGACCAACAGCACGTTGATATCACCGCGGTAGCGCGGGCCCCCGCCTCCTCCGCCCCTCGCAATATTCTTGTTAGTCCCGCCAAAGAGCTGCAGGAGAATGCCTTTCTTGACGTCATCCATGGCCCACACGCTCGGCGCGAGCGAGCGCGACAGGAGCGCGTATATGTCCGGGCTCTTGCTCAGCTCCTTCACCTTCTGCTCCATCTCGGCCTTGCGCACGATCTGGCCCTCCTGCTCCTCCTGCTCCTCCTCGCCGACGCCGCCGCCGACGCCCGGCACGCGATCCCCGCCCGCAGGTCGCGTCGACGCGTCGAAGCCTAAGCGAGCGTCCTGGCCGAGCCGGACATGCACGACATCGAGGAATGTCTTGAAGAGGCTCTTGATCGTCCGGCGCCGCGGGTTCACGCGCACGGGCACGCTGCGGAATATCCCGGTGACGACCAGGCGGTCGCCCGGCTTGCTTACGTCCACGAGCTCATCGTACGCGCTCAGGGAGACCGTGTGCGGCGTTTGTCCGTCCGGGACCGCGTCCGGCGTCTCTTGCAGCCGGATGACTTGGCGGTCTGCGAACTCGCAACGGTTGTGGACGAGGGACATCGTGCCGACGGACGCGCAGACGTCGCGTGGGCATGCCGCCGGCTCATCGATCTTACCGCGGTCGATTTCAACTTGGACGGTGTGGTTACAGGTGAGGCAGCGGAAGAAGGCGACCTTCATATCGGGAATGACGGGAGTCGCCCGGATGACCAGACCCTTGATACAAACGAGTTTATCCGTGTCTGACGGCGGAAATCAGTCCCTACTACCAACTCGTGTCGGGGCGTGGGGCTCACCTTGTGGGTTGAGGCTGCGCATGTTGACAGCGGGCAAGCCAAATGGTCGAACTTTGTACACCTTGCTCATGATATCCGCAATCTCCTCTTCGCCCTCTTGGCCAAGCATGCCTTCCACGCCCTCCGCCTGGTCTTCTTCCGCAAGCTCGAGCATGATATCCTTCAGGACCTGATCCATCGCCGGGACGACCTCCTGCGGATACTTGACGAGCTGACCATACAACTTCCGACTCGGGGGGAACGCGCGCAGGTTCTCGCAATCGAGGTTGAGATTAGCCTCACCCGTGACGCGCATCCTCCTTAAATAGCCCTCGTACAGCAGCACCTCCACCATCGCAGGGGAAGACGCGGCTTTGGTGGGCAGGCCGAGCGAGCGGTCATGCGCGACGCGGTACTTGGGCTTGAACCCCTTGATGAACTCCCGGAAAGCCTTCATTGTATCGGCTAGATTGACCGTCGTACCCCAGATCGCGCGAATCTCGTCCGGCTCGTCCTCGGTCGGCCGCGCGGGAGCTGATAGAGGAGCATTCGAGGACGCAGGGATAGAGAGCCGGTCGGCATCTGAGGACAGGTTGGCATTATTGGAGCGTGCGTGGGTAGCACGTGGACGCGTCGGTGTGAGGCTCAGAGACGAGTGGATATCCCCTCGTCTATTTTTGGGTGTCGCGAGTCTCGTAGGGCTCCTGTGATAAAACAAAAAATCGGTTTTGAGTTGAAGCCAGATTGCGTTCGTCTTGGGGAGTGGTAAAAGATGGAGACTTACGAGGGAAAGTCGAGAGGCTCAGAGTCCAGATTTGAACCAGCCCTGCTCGAACCCCTTCCTCCGGGGGTCCTATACGCGTTTTTCGCGGGCGACGACGACGAAGGAAATTGTGCAGGGCTGGATGAACCAGCTATAAGACGAGCATGTCGGGTGTCAGATAGTACAAAGCAGCCATCCGGAACCCGATCCCAGATCCAAAGATGTACCACTTACGCGCGAACAAAGGCGACCGCCCGGTTCTTCTCGGCGTGCTATTCACCCCGACTGCGCGACGTGCAACTACACCGCGAAGTGGTGTGCCTGCTTGTGTCGAGGGCGTTCCCCCGAGAAACAGTGGGTCTGCGGGCGGAGCCTGGCTCATCGAATGGCCACCATGCGGCGTGGGTGTCTGCGGGAGCTCGTCGTCGAGGGCCATCGCGACATCGTCATCGGAAGACGGGATTGGGAGAGGTGATGAGGACATGCCGTGTGGTGATGGTCAACGCAAGGAGGCTGATGTGGAGAAATTAGCGCGTCCTGACGCGCTCGTCACACGTCACACTTGTGACGCAACGCGTCTACATCGGTCGCTTCCTACGAAAACACACCCGCTCGCTCCAACCTCCCCCAAGACGTAGACACGCATACGCTGTCCACGCAATTCAACCCATTCTCAAAGCAGTAGCATGCAAAATAATTCGAGTTTAGTCTTCCCGTTCAGAATTTCCTCTTTTTATCAAAAGAGGAAGGGGGAGCTATCATTATTAGCGAGTTCCATGAATGATCAGCATCCTTCACAAACGATGTACCCCGTGATGAGCGCCCCTGCTGTTTTGATACAGCGGCCTTCGCCCAGTGGATCTGGCGGAACAGGGATGACTCGGAGGGTGCACTGGGCATGTGGTGGGTCGCGCTGTAAACGCGGGAGTGAGAGTTATGTAGGTTTGTCGTGAGCAGCCGCGTTCATGTGGTATGGTAATGGTCAAGGAGGCCGAAACGAGAACTGTGGCCCGACGCGTCCGAGTCTGTTGCTGCGATAACAAGGACCAAAAATACAGAGAAAAAAGTATCGTTACAGGGAGGTCGAACGACGTGTACACTGGGAAGAATCTGCTACAAACTCACGCTTCTCTTGGTCTCTCGAATCTCTTGCTCGGTCACCGCCTTGCCCTGCGTCTGTCCCTCCACTTCCTTCCCCAACTCTCGGACGCGCCCCTCGTCCTGCCCGATCAACGAAACGAATACGCCCTTCATGAGGAACGGGTACGAGCCCACGCGGATGCCCTCCTCCTTCACGCGTTTTTGCAGCTCTGTGAGGTACGGCGCGATCGAGGATTCCGGCAGACTGCATGCACACAACACATCGCGTGAGATGGAGATGAGCCGAATGCCGGGGGATAAATATGTTTGTATTTCGATACCCACGGTGTGAAAATCTGATGTCGGAAGGGCCGTGTCGAAAGAGGCGGCAGTGGCAAGAAAGCCTTCAGTCCGTCGAGCAACTTCTGGAACAGGCTCGGTATGCCCGGAAGGACACAGAGCTTCCCTTCCAGCCGCACCACCGGCTGAATGTGCAAGCAGGAAGTTAACAACAAAAAAAGATCCATTCTTTTGACTCCAGCCACCGAAGGGTGTCTGAGGGGGGGAGGGGGATAGGGATATGGTTTGCTTACGACCCAGATGTCCGGAGCAACGAAGAGCGTCTCTGCGTTGGCCGGGAATAGCGCCATCCTTTCTCGCGCACATTTCTGCTCCTCGTTCTGCGCGTGTACCCACGACCAGTGTTTGATCCATTCGGCCATGCGCCGGAGCGTCTCCGCGTGGTGCACGAGGGGCTGGTTGAAGGCCTTTGCCAGGGACGCATATGTGATGTCTGCGCAGATAACGTGAAAATCGGGTCAGCGGAAAGGTGCTGTTAATGAGGGAGAAGGTCCACGGTTCCAGTGTCTGCGTACCATCGTGCGTCGGTCCTATCCCACCACTCGTGATCACAAAGTCATACTTTCGAACCAAACGCCTACTTGCTTCGATTCTTCAAACACATATGCAAAGACATCGCTTCGTCAGTGCAGCAGCCTCCACGTCGAGAGGGGACTGGGGACTGGGGGGGGGGGAAGGCCCAAACTGGGGACAAACATTTCGCCCCCTTTCGCTGGGTTTCACCCAAATCGCTCCCTGCGGAAAAATACACGGAGCTCGCTCCAGCCTCTTCAAGACACAAAGGACGCGCACACGCCGTCCACGTACAATTCAATCCCATTCTCAAAGCAATACCGCGCGAAATAGTGCGAATTTCGATCGAGAGTCTTCCCGTTCAAAATCTCGTCTCTTTAGCGAGCGAGAGGGAGGGAAAGGACTATTTTCAGCGAGTTCCCGTGGAACGATCGGCACCCTCCAAAAAGACGACGTACCCGATGACGAGCGCCGCTGCCGTTTTGATCCAGCGGCCTTCGCCCAATGGATTTGGCGGAACGGGAGACAGCTCGAAGTGTACATCGGACGAAGGTGCGCTGTACGCGGCCGTAGTGCGTGCTTCCGTTATGGTGGATGACTTGGCGATGGCTCTCGTGACAAGGTGACTTGGACGTCTTCGAGAAGGGACAAAGAGTTTATTGTTAATGCGAAGAGTCGACGGCATGAGCGGTGGGGTCGTCCGAGGCGCGGACCGACATGAATACGGCGTAGAGCCAGAAGTGAGTCGGGAAGTGCAGCACAAGACCACAAACACAATTACTGTAAACTACAGTACCTGTGAAAGTTTAAATCACTCCGAGTGAGACGCTGGCGGAACTCTCACAAGAGTCATTCACCGGGAAAAAAAAAAAAGACATTCTATAGACTGTACAGGTAATTTGATCCTTGCTGGTGACACATACAAACCACATAGTCCACGAAATTCCCGGCCATAGTTGTAGATAAGTTATGAAATCAAAGCGCCCAATAAGAAAATCAGTTACTACTTTGACCCCTCTGTTGTCATACCCAGCAACGATCCAGGTGTTTGCACACGGATCTCATCGACGCCCGTAAACCGACAGTTGGGTGCTCCAGGAGTGGGGGCGAGTAGGTCGCTGACACTTGCGACGTGTTTTCCGATTTTGGGGGAATTAGATGTCTTGATCCTGAGCAGCAACGATGCCGCAGATTCGTCCTCCCGCGTCCACGACGGGGAAGATAGTGCAGATGCGGGTAAAGCCCTGACCGGCAAACTTGCCATAGGAAGGTCGAGGCGGAGTGTCGGCGGGACTTGTGGGCTCACGATAGGCCCAATGACGCCAGACGCAGGTGGAGTCGGGAGCTGGATAGGGTTGACGGATGGCGTATGCGACTCTAGATCTGCGATAGATTTGGGGAGCCAGGAAGAAATGGATGGAAGACGAGTGCCCGGGGCTGGGACTGTGGGGATGAGCGGGAGGATAGATTGTGGGGAGGCTGTGAGACGCTTCGTGGGCCTGTCCGTGACGGGATCCAACGAAGAATGGGAGTCGTAGTCATCGCTCGATGGCATGGCCTCATGCTTACGCTTCGGCCGATGGGTGGCGGACATGCCTACGTTCGAACATCGTGCGCAACCCCGGGCCTCGAGCACGCGGACCTTCTCCTGCAGTTCCTGAACGTAAAAGACGGCCTTCTCGAGGATCTCCAGCTTAAATTCCTTCTCCTGACGCTGCTTGTTCTTCCCAGGCTTTTTCGAGTGCCGGGAGCTGCTTAACTCCTCGTCGTCCTCGTCGTCATCATCGTCGTCCACGCTTTCATCGCCGGTAGCGATTAGTTTCCGCCCGGCATCGGCGGGCACGAGGTCTCGCAGCATCGCGAGGGCATCGTTGATCTTTGTGCGCCTGGCCTTCTCGATGCGGGAATGGTTTTGGCGGCGCATAGATTCGCGCGCAGCACGTGACAGGGTGCTGGGCTTACGCCCACGGCGTTTTGGTTGAGGTACGTCGGCGATCGAGTCGTCATTATCGGGGGGTTTCGTAACGTCTGAGGCGACGGAGGGGATGGCAGGGGCGAGTGGAGGGAGGGAGGGTACGGGCCGATCTAGGAGTGGGAAGGTGGATCCGCTCGCGCTCGGTCGCTTGGCCTTACGGGAAGGGTTACAGCTGGCGGTATACGGAAGGAGGGAAGGGTCCATTTGGGTGTAGGGGGTGAGGATGGGAGTGGATTTGGGGGGAAAGGGAGAGAACGGTGGACGAGGGGGGAGAGAGGTTAAATCGAAGGAGGGAGGGGTGGCAGGAAGTGGGATCAAGCGGGGTAGCATCGGTTAAGTTCACGAAGATTGGATTTTACGCTCGTGTGCCTCCGAAAACGTGCGTTGCCGACGAAAAACCCTGGCAGACGACCCAAATGGCGTCGGTTGATTGGTCACATCTCACACACGTGCGATACCCTCAGAGTCCAGGCATTCCAGTTATTCCGAGACCCGGTCAGAGGTGTCAATGCATGTCGTTAACTAGTGTCGCGTGATGACCCCTCTCGTGTGAGTCAACCGAACGTTGGACTCTCTCACGTGGAAGATCGGGGCCCAGCCCTCCATACCCTCTCCTACGCCCTCTTTTTCGCGTACACGTGCATAGGATGATATCCCAACCCTGGCAGTTCTCGTTCCCACCACCCCGTTCGTCAATACCCCTTAGATTGGGCACGCGAAAGGGTGGTATCGATTTTCCAGGTTCACGTACCCCCCCCGAACCGATTTCGTTCTAATTTTCTCATGACCACGATGCGCCACCGATTCCGGCGTCGACTGGCCTTCCCCTCGGTGCCCAGCGAGACACAAATCGCCGCTCTGCTGAAACATTTACCCATCGGAGTTGTCGCCCTCGGAGCACAGCTGCTTGTCTCCCCCGTAACCATGATCACTCTTCGATAGTTGCCAGCGCTTTCAAATGTTACGGAACTTGTCAGACACTCGCGCTTCGACTTATCCGGTGCTGATAAAGCTAGGTTTAGTGTCCACACCATCCCAGTACACCTACAGGACGATGACATAGCGTTACAATCAGTATCACTGAATATACCACAATGTCATCGACCTGCATGTGCAGCCATTGGCCACCGGTCCCGGGTTCAGCCAACTGCTCTGTGGTAGATCCCCAAGTGGCGCATCAATGATTCCCGATGTGTGCGCAGTAGCGCGTTGGCACGAATTCAGTGTCGATCTTGATGTGACTTTTTGTTCACATTGTTTCACATTTAATACCTTTTACCACGGGCAGCGTAAAAGATATCATGGCCACTTCATTGATTTTTCTCGAGCTCCAGGTACTATGCATGGCTACAGTACAGTATCAGACGCTCCACGCTCCGTGTCAACGTTAACCATCAAAATTTAGCAGGAATGTATTCAAGGTCCAAGCGCCGTCACAACTGTTATCTTTACGTCGCCGTAATCGCTCCGAAGGTCCAGGCCAGCCACTTATCTTGTGGAGCGCGCAAGGTCTGGATGGCCTTCGGAACGTCAACTTGCCAGTCCTGTCGTTAAACAACGTTCGAGGGGGCCCACACTACTAGTACTGTACTGTTTGCCAGTAGGTTCGTACTACGTCATGTCTCACGTGGCAGCTTTTCCACCCGAAACGGTGCTTTCCCTGAGCTATGTCGAATGGCGTAGTTGGCCGAATATATTACGTTTCACATTTCACCAGCAACACTGGGCAACAATGGCCAGCCAAAAATATACCCCATGTTTATACTCTGTTAAGACGAGGATGTGTACCGCCAAAGTGATGATGTCTGATCCGCGGCGCTAAGTTGTACAGTGCAGTGTGCAGCTGCAATGGTCTTTCTGTTGATTCCTAACTTAGAGCGTCCGAATATAACTATGATGCGATAAATACCCGAAAGAAAGACGTTCAATGATGAACGGGCAAGGTAAGCGGTTGCGAGGTTGCCCTCGTAGGTACTCATCGATCAACTGATTCTTATAACCAACATGAAGACCTTATAGGATCCCGCATGCGCGTGCGGAGCATGACCAAACAGCATCGCAACCCGCGACATCACGGACGCGGATATACTATCTCCGACTTAGCCATTCTTGGGACGCTTCGGATTCTGCGTCGTGGCCAGAGTGCGCCGAGTTGATCACGTCCCGCGCCAGCTGCCGCAGCTGCGACAAGCGTTCTGGCGCACGCGTCTTTGACGGCGAGGAAGTGCCCAGCGTCGGTTCTGCCTCGAGGCGCGCCGCCGACTAAGAAAAAAAATTATGGAAGGAAGGAAGGAAGGAGTTTGGGGTTTAGCATGTTCGTGAAAAGCGTTGTGGCGCGGGAGGAGGGACGACTGACCAACTCGACACCGTACCATGCTCGGAGGGTGAAGTCCTTCGGCGGGGGCCGGGGGACGACGTCATCGTTGTGATCTTCGGCCATGTCGATGGCCATAAGGAAAAACCTCATGGCCAATGGAATGTCCTGGGCCGTGTAGGCCGTTTCCGCGGCCTGGAGCACGTAGAACGGGTTCTGTGGCGTGAGCAACAAGACGTGGGACAGAGACTGTAGAGCCGAGGCATATCTATCTCCCGGGTGTCAACATAACAGTACTGAACTTCGGTTTGGCGAGACTAGGACGCGTACTGGTGGGCTGAGGTGTATATGTCCGCGAGCTCAAGCCAAGCCTCCACGTCTGTGTAGAACGTGTCGGCGAATTTGGAGAGCTCTTCCACCGCATTGTCGATTTTTCCGAGTTTTCTGAGCACAGAGATTTCTCGCTTCCATAACGCCTTTTTTCAATTGTTTTGCGAATCCATCTCAGTGACCTGGCACGAAGGCTCGAAGGAGGTAGATGGAAAAACCACACACACCGAATTAGACGGGTCCGCGTCGAGCAGCTGTTTGTAGAAGCTCAGAGCAACTTCCGGACCAGCCGTCACCTCCTTCAATATGCCCTCGAGGCACCGCACCCGTGGCGACTCCGGGAATCCGGCGGATAGGCGTGTTAAACAGTCCTACGTTTATAAATCGGTGTTTTGATGAGCCGCCAACTTTACCAGATACAGGGATACTGTGGGTTTGGGCGACAGTCACTCACTTCGGCAACATCGATGCGCCCGACATCGATAGAAGCTAGCGCCAGAGATTCTAGGAATTGCCAACCTGAAATGGAGTGGTCAGCAGAGCGCACGATGGAATGGAGGGGTGGGTAGAGGGCGCTCAAAGAACGAGAGGTGTGGAGGGAAAGAGGGCGCGCACTGTCGTCTCCGAGTTTGCGCGACGCATCGTTGCGGATAAGTATGCCCGCCTCGAATATCTCGCGCGAGGCACGGCAGTTCCTCTTGCTGTAGTTTGCTAGTCGTTGAATGGCTTCGGCGGTGTCCATAACTCGATCGATCCACGCGGCGTGAGTCCTCAACGTGGCACGTACGGCCTTGAAGAGCTGCTCAGCAAGCGGAGCAATCGGGCCGGACGTGTGACCAAGACGACGATGTGGACACCTGATACGAGGTCAGCGACTACGCGCCTACACAACACAAAACCCCTGATTTCTTAAAAGTACATCGCATGCTGCCAGTGAGCGGTCTCAGTCTAGCCATGATACCATCCGTGTCCGCCATCTGCTTCTTCTCGCACACGTCGGAGACGGCGCGCAATGGCCCTCCCCGACATCCGCGCCAGTGCGACAGCCCGTACGAGTGAGCATCAGCGTTCCGCACGACCTGCGTCGCGCGGCCGAATCCGACGACATCTCAAAATCGATCAACTACGGCTCGCTCTCGAAGCGCGTCCTTGCATCCGTCGTCGATTCGGATCCAAGTACGAGTACGAGTCAGAGTCAGAGCTGCCAGCCTTCTTTTTTCCGCTGCATCGAGCGGCTCGTGGACCACGTCTTTGCGACGTGCTTCGACGCGTTTCCCGAGATACAGCGTGTCGCGCTCGACGTCGTCAAGCCCCGCGCGCTCACGTATGCCGATGCCGTGCGCGTGCGCTCGGAGCGCGCGAGGAATGGATCTCGTCTCGCGCCGGATCGCTTTTCGATCGAGCGGCTTTCGTGCAACGTCATCGTCGGGCTGAACCGGTGCGAGAGGGAAGACAAGCAGCTGGTGTGCTTCGACGTGGAAGTGTCCACCACTGTGCCGCCTCCTCCACCACCATCCTCTCCGACGACATCAACGACAGATGCGACCGTCGAGCCGAAGGATGACGACGCGATCGACTTCCGGCGACTGGCAAAGGACATACGTCAGGTGCGCACGTCTACTCTCCCAGAAGAAAAGGCTCGTCCGTGGGCCTCGGACAAAAGGGAAGGGCTGATCGCTTCGGTCAGGAAGTCGAGTCCTCCGAGTTTGTATCCCTCGAATCGCTCGCGTCCTTAGTCGCGAGAATTGCGCTTCGCCACGCTATCCGACCGGATGATATAGTCACCGTTCGTGCCGCGAAGCCCAAGGCTCTCGTATTCGCAGATGCTGCCGAGGTCGAAATCGTTCGAACGTCTCGCGATTACCCGGCTACAACCCGTGTTGAGGCATCTGCCCTTGAATCGCAGTCACTTGGGGTCGGCCCTCCGCTTGGCCCGTCAGCCCTGAATCTCCTTGGTCAGAATGTGATGCGTGATCCGAGCTCACTGTCTGGGAGTTCCCCACAGGGACAGCACTTAGCTGCCATCGCTCTTGGATCAAACCTCGGTGACCGCTTTGCGAATATTGAAGCCGCTCTTCATCTCCTTGATCACCCGGAACTTCTGGATCAAGAGCAAAGAACATCCCGGAGTGTAACAGTCGTAAACACGAGCTTCCTATACGAAACGGCGCCGATGTATGTTACTGATCAGCCCAGTTTCTTGAATTGCGCTTGTATCGTGCGTTCCCTTTCAACAACACCCTACTGGCTCTCATTCTCGGTCCTTCAGATCGGAACTAATGTTGCACCACCTACGCTCCTGGAGATCCTCAAGACCATCGAATATACCGTGGGGCGCGTGCCTTCAATTCGCAACGGTCCGCGAGCTGTCGACCTGGATGTTCTATTCTACGATGACGCGCACATTGACACCAGATCCGAGTCACTCAAGGAGACCCAAGAAGATCTCGAGGGTCATTTGGTCGTCCCACATCCCCGAATGGCGGAACGAGAATTCGTCCTGCGGCCTTTATACGAGTCAGCATTTGCCCCCCCTCTCTAAAAATCAGCCTCTGATCGTCCGAGCAGCATGGTTCCAGACTTTGTCCATCCAGTACTCCGCAAACCGATCCACGAGATGCTTTCCGACGTGCTAAAAGCATCGCCCGTCGGGTCCCCGGCCATGATCAAGGTCATGCCCTTCCCCACATACCCCCACAATCTCTACGACGCACTACCAGTCCCGGATGTTCTCCATATCCCGCACACCGAAACGTACTGGGAGTTCCCGCCCGCCCCGTCCGCGGTCCCCACGGGACAGTCAGCTCCGCCGCGCCGCACGCGCCTCATGGCGATCCTCAACGTGACACCCGACTCGTTCTCCGACGGCTCGGACCACACCGCGCTCCCAGCCGCGCTCGCCTATGCAACTTCTTCCGCGGCTGCACGCGCGGACATCGTCGACGTCGGCGGGTACTCCGCGCGGCCGGGCGCAGCGTACGTCTCTCCGGACGAGGAGACGCGCCGCGTGGTGCCCGTCGTCGAGGGGATACGCGCGCTGGCCCTCGACAGGCGCACGGAGGACGTGCTGATCAGCGTGGACACCTTCCGTCCGGACGTCGCGCGCGCGGCCGTCCTTGCCGGCGCCAACTGCATCAACGACGTTCACGCGTTCACAGGCCCAGACTATCCGCCCTCCCTCGGGTCGGCATCGGCGTACTTGGCAGACATGAAGCGGACGGCCCGCGAGCTCGCCGTACCCGTCATCTTGATGCATTCGCGTGGCGATGCGGGCGCAAACAAGGACTACTCCCACTATGACTCGGTCGTTCAAGGCGTGGTAAAGGAGCTGGGCGAAAAAGTCGAGGCGGTGGTGCGCGGCCCAGGCGGCGTGCGGCGTTGGCTCGTGATGGTCGACCCTGGTATTGGCTTTAGCAAGTCACTCGACGACAATATTCAAGTGCTGCGGGATTCTTCCTCAATCACCGCAAATGAGCGTACAGCAGACGGTGCATGGAATCCCCTGCTCGGATACCCGCAACTCGTTGGCGTCTCGCGCAAGTCATTCCTCGGGACCATTCTTTCACGACCAGACGAAGACGGGAAATCCCTTGGCCGCCAGACGACACCGAAGGAGCGTGGGTGGGCAACAGCGGCCGCGGTCGCATGCGCTGTACAGCAAGGTGCCGCCGTTATCCGTGTGCATGATGTTGCCGAACTTGGTGATGTAGTGAAAGTAGCTGATTCGATCTGGAGATAGAATGTATCACAACACAGACTTGTTATCGCCCTCATAGTCTCAAGATCGAACATGCGCAGGGTGTAAGTTTTTTGAGTGCCTAGTTCATAAAATGGGCATAGGGAAGAGGCGTGCATAAAAGCACAGTGATGTGATGGAGGAAATGCGGATACAGTGACCAAACAACAACGGCACAAATGCCCTACATTCCATCTCTGACGCGTCAACGGAAGAACTATCCTCCGACGCAGGTGCGATGGGCTCGGGCTTGGTGATTGGAGTTGTGGCTTTACTTCTCGGGGTTCGGATTCCTGGAAGAAAGGGGACTAGTTAGTACCACTGCACTGCTACACTGGAGATCGGGAAGAAGGATGATGGGAATCAGATAGGAGCGAAAGACGATGCATGTTTGTCTACACGATAGTTTCGGTGTGAACTATGCTTGTAAGTTTTGCTATTCATCAGACGAGGAGAGAGGTCGGTCGAGCACACCGAGAAACGCGACGCGATGACAGTCCGCAGTAACACAGAACGAGAAAAAATGGACCCACATTCTCCGCTTGCCAGGAAGAGTTGTGACATTTACGAATCTGAAAACGAACCTCATTCAGCCAAGACCAGAGATGCGCGGGTAAGGGACTACGAACCGGCGGTTGTAGAGCATCCGCTTCTTTGCACGACCTCTGGGATTTTTCTTTTTCTCCTGCTTGTCGACTTTGGGTGTCTGTGACTTGACTTTGCCAGCGCGCGCAAGAGACCCGTGTACTGAACGTTCGATTGCATATCATGAGCAATGAAAACACCGTAATCTCGCGGACACCTCGGACGCACCTTTTCCCATTTTCTTCGACGTTGTGAATCGGCAGTGAGCACCAGCTAATCATCAATCACGGTCAATTCTGTACAGTACTGAAATTAAAGTTCAATCTCCGGTCGAGCCGGCTAATGGTCATGCGCTCATGCTACACATGGGTTTGGCAAGGCAAGTACCAGTGAGCGTAGCACCGTATGATACAAACGGTGACTTTTGAGTGATGTATACTAGTAGGCCATAACTGCTCAGACATCGTACAGTGCATAGTAGTCAGCTCTAGGGTCGCCCATGCACATATGCCTGTCTTTAAGCTATGGCGATGAGAACAAGTGGGATGGAACTATCCAGTGACGACCGACCAGCGCGTGCGGGCGACACAAAAAATCAAAATGAAAAACACTGTTCGGACTGCAGCTACCCTCCATGATACCGTGCATCGTTATGAAGCATCAGCGGCACCGGTCTCGGCTCTCGCAGCACGGCGTGCTTTCTTCGCGGCATTGGCAGCGGCGGCCTTCGCCTTTTTTGCTTCTGCCTTCGCAGCCTACAATAACCGTCGGTGAGGGTGAGGACACTATACACAGTGCAGCACACGGACCTTCTCCGCCTCTTCTTTCGCCTTGGCTTCTTCTTCCGCACGGCGCTTCTCTTCCTCAAGCTGCGCCTTTGAAGGCACTCCGCCGGGGCCAGCCTTGTTTTTGCGCTTCGCCTCTCGTGCTTCCTTCTCTTCCTGCTTGATGCGCTTGATTCGGGGGTCAGCCGAAAGGGCGACATCCACGATATTTCGGACGCGAGCAGTATCCTCCTTCTTGCGACGGGCACGTTCAGATTTATTCTTCTTTTCTGTGTACCTCTTGTCATCACGGCTGTTTGCATTATTAATGAGTCATTATATAGCCCATCAAGAGAGGCTCGTACTTATCGCTGCCTTCGTTTACTTCTTTGTCAAGGTATTCAAAGCTGCGCCAACTGTCGAAATTGTACCAGAAGTCATAGAATGCTTCCACCTTCTCCTTTGAATCTGAATATTTGCCGAGTAGGGGAACAGGCTGTATGCGACTGAAGCGCGCCTCCCGTTCGAATACAGGTGCGAAGAGTCTGAAGAACGCAGAATTCGGATCCTTCGCTTTCGTGACTTGCTGTTGAGTGGGAACGTCAGACTCGAGAAGCTCATAATGAGGATCTACTGAATCAAATTGGCGGCGTTTCTCCGCGTTAGTAAGGACGTCATTTGCTTTCTGAATGCACTTGAAGAAAGCGTCATCATTTGAGTCACCGACGGCGCCGGCCTTTTTGTCAGGGTGGTGTTTCAACACCTTTTTGCGGTCTGGGTCGATCGAACAACGTGAGAGGCAGAAGAAGGTTTTCAGAGACATGCGTACGGGCAATTTTGATCTGCTCTGGAGTGGCTCTATATCTAAGATGGGACAGCCCAAGGACAGCATAATTGTCTTGTTTCTAAAAAATACAGGACGGGACATAGAACCATAACAGTCAAAAGGGAAATCTTGCGACGCACCTTCCATTCCTTAGGGTCTAGCGATAAAAGTTCTTCATTCTCTTCCTCATCGCCAACTCCGAGATCATCCTCTTCACCCGCTTCTTGCTCGAGGTTTCGCTGTCGTTTTTGTTCCTCTTCTACATGTTTATCATGTTCCTCGAAAGAAAGATCGTGCACGACTCTCCGAACATGGGCCAAATATGCAGGCCCAACAGGAATGAGTTTGCGCTCTGCAAATGCTGTAACATATCTAGGTTATAAGATGGTACCAGCCGACGCCAAGGTCACTCACGCGAGATGGAATTTCCTTGAGAGGGCTCCTGTTTCCAGTCGGCTGGAAGGGGAGGAGGAATAACAGGGAGAGTGATAATGTCTCCCATGATGATAAAACTGAGGTTTCTACACGCATCTTTCAGTCGCCCGTCCTTTTTGCCTGCCTCGTTTCCCAAAAATTAAGCCCGTGGGAAAATGCGTCAGTAGACGGACACGTGATTGACGCGTTTCGCGTCCGTTCGGATCGACAAAATTGGAAGTTGGGTAATGATCAGGGCTGTCTCCGTCATGGCTTCGCGTTCCGGCAGAGCACGGGCCAAGTTTCGTACTGAGCCAATGTCGGATACAAGTGGCCAAGTCAGGCTTCCTCAAAGACCTGCCTCGACCTCCAAAGTCTTGTGTGCCCTGGATTCGGATTCACACTTCCCGATGTCAGACTTTCGGCCGGACAAGGACGGTACCATTGACCTCACCACTCCAGAAAATAACGCGCTTTATGATGCTGTAAGAGCTCAACTGACTGGCAGTCGTCCCTCGAATACGGGTTTGTGAGTACTGAAACAACAGGATGTATCACCAACTGATGACCACAGCGTTTTGCCTTCAGATCATGATGAGAACCGTCGTTTGAAGAAGACAGATTCTCTTCAAGAAAATGATGGGACAGTGGAGCGAAGCCGGCCACCTGTCGGTAGAGCTACTAAAATCTCATCTACCTTGGCATCTCGCCCAGCTTCTATCAATTCTCAGGGCTCTGGCGCCGTAGCTAAGCCTCGGGCAAAACGATCAGAACTGGCGTACCCACTCTATGACTATGCAGACAACGTCCCGAGGCCGAAAGTGATTTACATCAGGGATGAGGACCAGGCGAACGAGATGATTGCCGGTCTCAATGGGTAAGTGTACAGCTCAACGTTTGTTCTGTTGCGTCAGCATCATGCATCATGGATTACCTACCTAGTGCCGTTGGTCTTGATCTCGAGTGGCCTTTTACTTCAAGTAGAATTGGTGGCGTCAAGGAGGGAAAAGTCGCTCTAGTTCAGCTTTGTGATGCAGACATCATTCTTCTCATTCAAGTCAGCAAAATGAAACGTATGTGAACCTAGGATTTTTCTCGAGGCATTGAGTAGTGCACTAATTCTGTCACAAGGATTTCCCGAGAAAGTGAAAGTGCGCGGGTCCCCCTCATTGAATATTACAGCGATATTTAGGATTGTAGGAGCTAATCGAATCCTCGAAAGTCCCGAAGGCCGGTGTCAACATTCGTAGTAAGTGAGCCTACCATAGTTCCACACGTTGGACTAAGGACACGCGGATAAATTTAAGATGACGGAATGAAGCTCTTCCGCGACCACGGCATCCTCGCCTCGAATCTTGTCGAGCTTGGCGCCTTAGCATGTCAAGTCGATGAGAGCTTTGCGTCGATTTTCAACAGACCGATTGTATCACTTGTAAAGGTCGTGTCCTATTGTCTGCACAGAACACTGGACAAGGGCCCAGTGCGTACAAGTGATTGGAGCAAAGATCTTACGCGGGCGCAGATGAAATGTACGTATCCGGCAGACCTGGTGTGAGCGACGCGACGATCTCACGTACTTTAGACGCCTCTAATGATGTCCACTCTGGGATGATGGTTTACAAGTCCCTCATGAAGACTGCGCGCTTGTCGAAGAAACAGCTCATGCCCGAGCGCTACACTGTAGACCTCGCAAAGGAACTTGAAGGGAGAAGCGACATCGACCTGATGAGTCGGACTAGCCATGACAGCGCGCGGACAGCTTCAGAAGATCCTCGGCATGCATATACGCTCTGGCGCCAAGGTCACGGACTCTTGGATATCTGTATCAGGATGCGAGACCGGACCAACCCACAGAGTGAGACAGTAGTTATGTGCGTTTGCGCCAGCTGGTGTTGAACAGGCGGGATAGCTAACTTGGGACATCTCACAGCTCGTATATTCTACGTGCACTGGCTGAAGACCCAACCCTCCCGTTTTCTATCGAGGCGCTTATTTCCTTGGTTAGGCTGGACAGTACATCCTGGGCCTATCACCACGAGACTATCGAATGCTGGGCTCAGGAGGGCCGCGGTTGACGGATCCTGATCTTGGGACAGCTGGTCGTACGACTCCCGTAACCCACTCTTGTTTTATCTTTGAATACTCAGAGGTGGAAGGTACAACTACTAATAGAAGGTGATGATGGTAGACCAATTGTTAAGGGGATATGGAGGTGCCATCGAGAAAAAGTACACATGCAGGCAGTATCCGTGCTGCCACCTGCGACGACCCGCACGGCTTGATCTGGGTTCCTATACCGGGCCAAGGAGAAGAATTAGAGGACGGGGTGCGGTTACCGTGTCATGCCTCCCAACGACGGCAATTTATTGCTTTAGGGGGAGAGGTGACTACCATTACCACCATGGCCGTGTTATTGGCATCCTGTGGCCAGTCGGTGGGGCCTAAGCAACGGCAAAAGTGCCACGGGTCACCACAGTGCGGCGTGGAGTCGTTCCTTCTCCCGTCGAGGCTCGGCGGACGTTACGATAGCAAAGGCGCGCATCGTGAACCTGCTGCAGGGCTGTCCATCCCCATCTCAGTTTGATGCGGTCGAACATGAATACAGCCCCCGCATCACAACTTTGGAGTGGCCTATCACCTGGTCTGCGTTTGTTATCTCGCGCGCTTACTGCCAGAGGATTTTCAGTACCTCACGTTGCTTCGTGCCTTCATACACCAGGGTTTGTGATGGCGCTTTCATGGATTGTGGGCCCACGGGCGTATCTTTAATTCCGACAGGAAGTACCACATGATTGAGCGATTTCAGCCCAAGCTCTCAGTAATCGCTCTTCAAGTTCATGAGCAGGCGTACTCCATTTAGATTGTGACGGGAAGTGCGTCAAGGGATAATCGATAACCCCCCGTTCCGCTTGAGTTCAATCGTGATGTACTAACGCTCGGCACTAGTCTATTGCTGAACACGATCACTGCTGAAGATAGTCTTGCTATTGCAGCGGTGTGTCATGATATATTCTGTTTTCAGGTTTAGACCTCTCGTATATTTGATACCAGACAAAGCCTTCGTTGTTCCTTGCCCTTCGTGTTTGGTCTTGCGATCACAGAGGGGCCCTGGCTCAGAACTGGAAGTCATCTTAGAGATAGAGTTGTACCGTAGTACGGCAAACTTCAATTGAGCGCCCTGGCACGGCAGGCACGTGGAGGCAATGCAGCACAAACACCAGTACAGCACTCCCATTGAACGACACACTCTCCCCAACACCGCATCTTCGAGACTAAGACGATGTCCCAGGTTCTCCCAACGACATCCTCTTCCACCAACTTCCAATCTTTTTTCAATGCTGCCTTGGAAGCATACGAGAATAAGACAAAGAATAAACTTCTCACCCACCCTCTCGCCGCCAAACTTCAACCCTGCGTTTCACCCGCCGCCGTTCTGTCCGTGCTTCAGGAATTAGTCCAACAATTCGACGAAAACCGTAGTAGCAACGATAGATTTAAGAAGTGGCTCAACCCAACAGTCAACGTTCTCTATGCCTTCTCCGCGACAACTTCTGAGGGTGTCGGCTTGGTATGTCCCAAAGTTGCAATAATGTCTGTGGTCTGATTGCACTTATCAGGTGTTCTCCCCCGCAAAAGTGATATTTGCCGGCATTGGCGTCCTTCTCTTGGTGAGCTACCTTCTCGTTTCGTCGGTACAAGCTCTTGTGATGCTAGCGTCTGTTAGGCGGCTAAGGACGTCGATGCCAACCAAGATGCACTTGCTGACCTTTTCGAGCGCATTGAAAGTTTTTTCAAGAGGCTCGAGTCGTATACGGAAGTGTCACCGACTGCGGCAATGATGGAGACCATTGTAAAGATCACAGTTGAAGTATTTGCCATCCTTGCGATCGCCACCAGGGAGATCGGACAGAGCCGACCGAGTAAGTCTACCCAGAACAATCGGCCACCGTTGGCTCATGTTACTCTAGAGAAATATCTGAAGAAGCTTGTTGGGAAGAACGATATCGAGGATGCGCTGAAGCGGCTAGATAATTTGACGCAAGAGGAGGCTCGAATGGCGATGGCTGAGGTGCTGAAGATTACGCACAGTGTTGATGACAAGGCGAAGGTACTCATCGATGGTATGAATCTGAGTTAATCTAGTCCTCCACCCTATTCTAATTCTTTATACAACTCAGCAAACGAAGTTTTGCAGCACACAGCGGACGAGACAAAGGAAATTATACAACGGACGGCAAGCGAAGCGGCGGTGACAATGCAACAAACGGCAAGCAACGTAGATAACGTTCAGCGTGTGTCTTTCCCAAATTTATCGTCATTGGAACACTGTTGAGGCTCAATCATCCACACATAGAGAGTCAGTTGCGTGAGAAAATCCAGAAATGGCTGTCCCCTCCGGATTCCTCTACTAGCCACAACATTGCCCGCAGTGCACAGCATGAAGGGACAGCGACCTGGTTCTTCCAGGGCGGAATATACAAGGATTGGAAGTCGACTTCTTCTCTTTTGTGGATTCACGGCAAACGTGTGTCTTTTCTTTCCCATCACTGCTCTGCCCTCACGCAGCGGCCATTCCTATCTTTGTAGCCGGCTCGGGTAAAAGCGTGCTCTGGTTAGTCACTTGTCTGTTGTTGCCTATCTCGGCTGAAATTATCAACAAGCTCCTCAATAATCCAGGACGTCATGGTTCTATGTGAGACCGGATCGGCGTCGATGGCGTACTTTTACTGTGATTTTCGTGATGAAGATAAGCAAAACCGCCACAACATACTCACCTCTATTCTTTTCCAACTCTCCGCTAGCTCCGATATCTGTTCGGACATACTCTCTCACCATTATTTGGCACACAATAAAGGCGAACTGAAACCCAATGATGGTGCCTTGACTCAGTGCTTGAAGGAAATGCTCTTGATCCCATCCGAAGGTCCCGTTTATCTCATCGCCGATGCTCTTGATGAGTGTCCAGACAATTCTGGCATGCCAACTTCACGAGAAGAGGTCCTTGGCCTTCTCGAGGATCTCGTTAACCTCCAACTCCCACATCTCCACATTTGTGTGACAAGTCGCCCCGAGATCGACATACGAACTACCCTGGAACCTCTGACATCTCTCAACGTCTCACTTCATAACCAGAGTGGGCAAAAACAAGACATCCTCAACTACGTCAACTCTGTTGTCTATTCAGATAAGAAGATGCAGAGATGGCGTGAGGAGGATAAGAGGCTCGTTATCGAGACACTCTCCAAAAGGGCCAACGGCATGTAAGTGTATCGCTCTCCATGCGTTTGGTATATCAATTATGTCTTCATACAGGTTCCGTTGGGTGTACTGTCAGTTGGAGACACTGCGGCACTGTCTTCCTCCGAGTATCCGGGGAATCCTTGACGAATTGCCTCAAACGCTCGACGAGACGTACGAACGGATATTGAGGGACATCAATAAGACAAATCGAGATCACGCCTATCGTCTCCTCCACTGTCTCACTGTCGCCATTCGGCCACTGCATGTCGAAGAGCTTGCGGAGGTCCTTGCCGTTGACTTCGATGCGGCACTCCAGGGAGGAATTCCGAAACCGAACCCCAATTGGAGGTGGGCAGATCAAAACCAGGCGGTGCTGTCTACGTGCTCAAGTTTGATCGCGATTGTCGATGATGAGGATTCTCAAGTGGTTCAGTTTTCTCACTTTTCCGTAAAGGAGTTCCTCGTTTCGGATCGGCTCGCGCATTCAAGTGGAGATGTTTCTCGGTATCACATTCATCTGGAGCCAGCCCACACGATCCTGGCGCAGGCCTGTCTGGGCGTTCTTCTCAATTTGGACGGTAGTTTCAACGCACTGAACGCCAAGGACGTTCCTCTTGCCGAGTATGCAGCCCAACATTGGGCTGACCATGTGCGGTTTGAGAACGTGTCGACACGCATACAGGTCGCGGTGGAATATTTGTTCGACGTAGACAAAGTTCACCTAGCAATATGGCTCCAGATACACAACATCGACCGGGGGGCTTGGTTTATGAGCAACCCTGTACCTCATGCACAGCCCCTTTACTACGCTGCGCTGTGCGGGTTGTATGATCTGGCAAAATGCCTCGCCGTTAAGCATCCGGAGCATGTGAATGCGCGGGGCGGTCGGTATGAGACTCCGCTTGTGGCTGCATTACAATGCAAGCATTTCCGGGTTGCGGACATGCTGCACCAGCATGGCGCGGACATCGATGTTCGGGACGGGTGGAACCGGACATTACTCCATCCAGCATCGGTAAATGGCGACGTTGATATCGTACGGTGGCTGCTCAGTCACGGCATGGACGCGAATTCCCTGGGCGAGTATGGCTGGTCCGCACTGCACATGGCATGTCACAAAGGAAGTGCCCAAGTTGTTCAGGTTCTACTTGAGCATAACGCCGATATCAATGCCCGGAATGACAAGGGAGCGGTTCCATTGCACATGGCGACGAGTCCTCGAAATATCGATGATCAGACCCCTATGCTGCAGCTACTACTGGACTATGGTGCAGATGTAAATACACAGGATAACGAGGGGTCGACGCCACTACATTACTCGTCACTCAGAGAATCGGAATACGGCGACGAGTTTTCGGGGACAGTCGAATGCACACGCTTTCTGCTCGAGCACGGGGCAAGCATAGATGCAGAGAACAACATGGGCGAGACCCCACGTCGAAGGGCAATCGCAGCAAGGGGAACTAATGATAGGATCGCAGAGTTTCTAGCAGAATGCAGTGCCAAGTGAACTCGAGTTGGAACACACGGGGTTTGTTCCAGGTATCTATCATGCTCATCTAGTACAGTACTGATACTGTATGTGGTAGATATAACAACTGTCGGACCGGTGTTGACGCTGGTTCTGGTAACTTACTATCATTCCTTGCTCGACTGCATGCGTGTGGAGTGCCTTTGCTGGTGCCTCCTGTTTCGTCGATCTGCATCAGAAAAATGCGAGCGTTCTGTCCAGTCGATAAGGGAGATGAGGTTGTTCCAGGTGCTAAATCCAGGCAACGAGCTAAGAACGTCAAAGCTGGCGCAGGAACCAACCAATGCCATCTAGCAATCAAGCAAAGTCTCGTATTATCTCCAATATCCTTGTTCACGTCTCTCAACAGCCCGTCGGGCGCAGCTTTCGTAAACCGCCTTTCACGTCTCGCCCTATACACCCGCATTACTCGTCGCCCACGCAAACAATCTCAAACGCTAGGCTCTCATCGGCCAACTTGAACACAGCTTGAAGGCTATGATTGAGTCAGACTTCGACTTCGCCTTTTGCCTCCCCGTCCGTAATCCCGTCCGACTCGCCCTCCTCTCTCCTACTCCGGCTCGGTAAAATGTATTATGAACATTACATCCGCGTTTGTGAGTCGCCTTCACTCGCCGTCATTGCCTTCTTTCTGATGGTCTCTTGACAGTCAGGAAGCACAAAGGCGCCACCACCCCTGCGCCGCCCTCCCATTCCTCGCGCTCTTCTTCCGAAAATGAAAACGATATGATCAAGGCCATGCTTCATGAACCTCCTCGAGACCATAGCGATGCCAAGCAAAGAGTAAGGGCCACGTCCACAAATTTACGGTTACAGCCATTCTGAATACGAGACCATTTCTAAGGCTCTTATCAGGGACAAGTCTCGGTGCCTCGTTACCGGAAGGTGCGATTTTCAATCTGTGTGCAAGGACATCAAGCTTGAGAAGGGAGTAATGGTAGAAATGAGTAGCACACAATGCGCACACATCTTTCCTGCATTGACTAATGATAACATTTCCGGCTCTGACGAAGCCGGTGCTGAGGTTTACCTCACATACCCTCTTCCATCGCTATCGCTTATTGTTCATGTTTTTAGCACGAGTATGCTGCGACCTTATGGGCTATCCTGAAGTGTTTCGGTTACGAAGATCTTCCCGAAAGGCTGAATGGTGACGGCATCCCTTGATAACGTCATGACACTAGAACCCACAATTCATTACTTCTTTGATAGGCTAATAATGTGGTTTGAAGCAGTTGTGAGTGATATCAAATTCTCGAGTCCTCTTACGCTAAACATGCGCAGAAAATACCTACGCTATACGTGCTACTCGAGACGTTTGCCTTTTCTCGTGCAAGACAAACCCAATAACATTCCAGGCAGAAAGCGGTCTCGCCTTGCCGAACCCTGACTAT
>Ga0137397_10000246_pt1 | contig 36912 bp, 55 predicted proteins | sample czorhiz116metaG_FD_106658 | JGI IMG/M metagenome (GOLD analysis project Ga0137397, IMG submission 106658) | Vadose zone soil microbial communities from Angelo Coast Range Reserve, California, USA - czorhiz1.16 metaG | ecosystem: Environmental > Terrestrial > Soil > Vadose zone | place: USA... | reverse complement strand
GTTGATCAGGTCCCTTTGGCCCTGATCGATTCTAAACTAACCTGCGTCCTTTGGCCTCTGGATCGAGCCGGTGTCATCGGCTCCCATGCGACTGGTACCCAGACTGAAAGAGTTTACGAACAGCCGCGCACTTAGTACATATCACGCCGTTACCACTTTGTTACGTTGCGCAAGTTCACTCGAAAAGACATCTTCACTGGTATTGCAAGATCTTTTACATTGCTATTGGCGTGATGTACAATGGTTGATAGTGCATACACTTGACCCGCGTTTTCGCGATGGCTTGTCTTAGAGATACATGAACATCCTGGTGGTCTCCCTATGCCCACCTGCAATAGTACGAGCTACCGGACATCTGCTCACGCCGTGGGTGAGTGGGCTGGGTTGCTCTCTCCTTGATGCCGGAGCGTTCGTTCCCGTTCAGCGCGCCGTATCTGCTCTTTGCGATCATCCAAGAAGGCTTCCTTTGCCTAGAATACGACTGAATTCCATGGGTTGGTTTTTCATGGCGAAGAGAGCACACCCTCTTTATCCGGATCTCCTCTTCTGCTTTGATCATCTTCAACTTCAGCCCCTCGTCTTCTTCCTTCTCAGCCGAATGTATCGCTTCCTGCAGGATCACCGCGCCGATACGCAGATCTGTCATGTACTTGCTGTTGAAGGTATAGTACGGTTGGTAGTGATCGACCTGTGATGTGCGCCCACAAATCTCACAATCCGCCATGCGATACATGGGGGGGAAAGAAAATCAAACCTCAGGGCGGAAACCCATCTGCAAAAAAGAAGATCGAAAGAAATGGATCGACATTACAACGGGGAACGACGAAAAAGGTGGAATAAGTGCGACGGACCGCGACCGCATACTCGAGCGCGCCCTTGGGATCTACAAGATCCCGCTTGATGATCGTATTCGTCGGCTTGAACTGACGGAACTTGGGGTTGTCAGGTTCGCGAAGCAGATTCTCCGCGATCTTAGACAGGGTCTATGGCAGGAAGGAGTGGTTGGCGCAAGACACGGCGTCGAATATAATGGTAGGGGAGGGAAAAAAATCATTCCTTCAGTCCGCTCTCGAACGGCAAGGAGCAAAGAGGATTTTGGATTTACGTGCATCGATCTCAAGGCCACTTCCTTTGAATTCGGTCGCATGATACCCGGATCCACCAGGCGGCGAAACTCTGTGCGTTTAGCGTGATTGGCACCAAACAGTTGCGGATCTTGCGGAGTCGCAGCGTCCGAACTGCTCGATTGTGCGGACTCGCCTATCAGCCGCCGCTCAAGGGCCGCCAGTCGCGCTTGACGTGCAGAATCGGAGACTGCACTGAGTTGCTGAGGATGATCGTCCTGTACATCAGAGGGTGAAAGGGGCGAGGTGGAAGTTGGGGATGGAGGATGAGGATCGGACATTACGACACGACAAATGTTGGTTGTGGCGAGAGATTGACGAGATGAGCTGGAGCGAGTCACGTGAAATGAGGATATCATAAAGTTACAGACGATTAATTAAAATTAACAAAAGCGACTGCTCTCCGACAAAAAGTTACAAATCCTCATCTTCCTGATCCCCATCACTGCCATTACCCGCACCAGCCTGTCGGCTTGGAAAGACTTGCCTCACGTCTGGCCGACTGCGCAGCGCAGTAGGATGGTACACATGCCTCGACGGCCCAGGTAGATCTTCGGCTTCGGTGGACGAGCCATCGCTACTTGTAGAACTTTCGCCGTTTCCTCTTCGGAAAAACAGTCTCCCTTTACGGCGTATGGGAGATGTGAGTCCAGGAAAAGATTGCGTCCGCAGGCGCGACAAGAAAGACGTATTATTGGACGTCGAAGGCTCGGGCTCTGCTGACTGCGAAGGGGCGGCCCATCCTTCTGGGGCGTCTAGCGTCCGCGTGTCAAAGTCGTCATCGTCACTCTCATCTGCCAAAGATCGCATCCCATGGGTCATACTATTCTGGTGGCCCAAAGAAGTTGGTGGCAATGGTTCTTTGGAGATACGTCCGGAAGGACCTTGTTGTGCTTTCTTCGTCGTCTGACGACCGCTGTAGATTTGACGTTCCAAGCGCATACGATTTTCGATCATGTGTAACTAAGAACCGGTGAGCAGTCAGTAAGATCGACAGTGCCTAGGAGGTCACGAACCTTGGGCCAGGTCACGAATTGACCTACACGCAGCATGCGAGCCATTTCTGGCGGGTCGGGGTCTGTTAAAATTCGAATCCAATCCTGTTTGGAAAGATGCGTGAGCTGCATACGACTGATGACGGAAATAAAAAGACCATGAAGCGTGTCCTTGGCCAGATTCTATGGGTGAATGAACATTGAATCCAAATGATTGTCGTAGCACATGGCTCACGTTACTGTCCCGTCAAACCGTTGGAGGAAGACGCTAGACCAATCGGAACCAAGCAGCTCAGGTAAAAGGTCTAAATCGCGAATGACCTGAAGCATGCTTAAGTTTTCAAGTCCAAGAGGGAGGGTCGAAAGGACGAACCTTGAAATTCTTTGTGAGTTCCAATTTGAGCCACTGTTCAGCAGCAGAAAGCAAAAAGTTTCCCCGCCAGCCTGGACAGGAAATTCTAACCAAGTAGCAACTCTATAAGCAATTTAATCACACCTTTGTTCTTCCTATGAGCTACCGGTTTACCTGCAGACCCCCGCGGAGCAAAAAAGAACAAGTGTACGTGGGGATTCGCTTGTGCAACGACGGGGTGTGTGACTTTGAAGAGAATTGAGTCAAATCACATGGGTAACATCAGCTCCCACCTACCATTGAAGAGAAGATGCAGAGCTTGAAGGGGGATGTCTACCCTGTAAGAGTCGTAAGCAATGAGCAACCGTGACTTTTGGAGTTAGACTGACCGTAAAGATCCGTCTTTGAATTTACTCCCCCAATTCCAAGGGACTAAGCGGCCAGTCTTAAGCTTTTGCATCAGTACTACCGGGTTCAAGATGCCCGGAACGGCGGCTGTGGCAAGCATTGCGGACCAAATAACGGTGTCAGGACTTGTGATATAATTCAGCACTTTGGTAGGCCTGCCATTCGTTAGAAGGATGGAACGAGCACGCCAAACATGTTCTTACGAATGGCGATCAGACGGAACTACTGAAATGTTGAGCACGCGGCCGGTCTTGTTGTAGGCCTCTCGAAATGTCATTGATCCAAAAGTGAACCAGCACGCCTGCATATATAATCGATAAGATCCGAAAACGAGTGTAGAGATAGTTGTACCTTCCGAGCCCAGTCGACAGCGTCGAATCTAGCACCGGTTTTCCAGAATCGAGTGGCCCAGACACGCAGGGGCTCCTCACAGGCACTGATTTTGTTGGCAAGCTCTGGGACAAGTACCGCTCTAAGTTCTTCATCTGTATGCGTGCATGTCATTGCGGCGATGAGGGCGCCCGCCGATGTTCCTGTTATGACTCGGGGGAGAAGATTTGCATTCAGAAAGGCCTTGACAACACCAAAGTGGTCTACAGAGTATGATAATAAATCAATATGCCTAGTTTGTATTTCCTGACTCTTACAATATGCGAAGGTGGCACCACCAGAGAGACAGAGAGCAGTGAGACCAAAATTTGTATTTGCGTTCTTAAAGAATCGTTTCTTCTCTTCGTTGGATAGAAGTGGAGTCTCGCGAATATATTTCAATGCACTTTCCAGTTCATTGATATACGCTTAGGCCTAAGGTCAGTTAAAGCGATGGGAAAACGTAACCGAGCCTCACATTCTATCAAGTCCTTGGTGCCGTAATAGGTCTAAACAAAGTTGACTATATGCGTTCGAGGAGTTCATGATGTGCCTACCTCGCTATATAATCTGTGACGTCGTCAGTGAAGGACAGCATATACCATTACGCAACGCTTACCTAGGTGATTCAACCCCAGCAAAGTTATTACGAATACAAGTTTCCATGATTCCGAGTACGCCACGGGCGTCGTTCTTCGTTCGCGCCGATCGCAGTGATTGCTTGACCTATAGGCAGCACATCGGGGTCAACACTACGAGAGTAATGACAAAGATCCTAACCTTTCGGATTAACCGCCAGTCGTAGAATGGGTCCTCGTCAGTCTGTTTCCAGTCATCAAATTCTAGGAACTCGTCCAATACTTCAGCTGCATCCTTCCATTCCTATGCCCGAGTTAGCGCGATAATGCTCCCAAGTGGCGGAGACCTACTTGGTATGTCTGGGAAGCCCGCAATCGCTTCCTCAGTAAACCCTTACGACCACGCCCTATGGGAAGCGTTTCAAAGATAGTTCACATGATTTTGTTTAGTGGGCCCAACTGACACGCCATGAGCCACTCCTTCGCATTAACCATTTGGCGAATCGTAACGTAACAGCCAAATTCACATGCAATGAACAAGGCGATCAAAAACTGCATGCGGTCAGCATATCCAGATGTATGGACGAGATGAACGGACGTGTACAGACCAGCAATGGCCATCGTAGTAGGATAAATGTCCACTCTTGTCTCTTAGCCGGTGGACCTGTCCCTCTCCTCCATCTGGTTTGTAGTGGACTGTAAGGAGCAGGGCGATTTTCGAATAACAGAAACGGACCTCTTGACTTTGATGTTGACCGGGGCAAAGTCTGACATCGCAGACACCTTGCGTATTCGCGCCGTACCAGGCGGTTGGGGCATTATCGGGCTACCGGGTAATGAAGGACTTGACGCTGCATAATCGAGGATCGACCTATCATCGGCCATAAGAGCCTCCTCGAAGGATCTCATATGTCTAGAACGAGTCTCAAAGTCCGTTCAGCGCATACTTTGAGGAGGAGCGTACTCTTCATCAACGTAGGGGGATTGCTCGTTCTGTCTGTGGACATCGTTAAAGCTGGAAGGAAAGGTATATCTTCGTTGCAAGTCGGAATGGGACATCCCAAGACGAAGTAGAAAAGTAATTAAAGAGAGTGCCGAGGAGCGAATGGATACAATGCTCTGGAGCGAGGTATCCTGCAAGTGGTGGATTTAATGCTGTCTCAATCCACCCACGTGACCAATATAAGGTGCGTGCCTTGGCCCTTGGCCCGCTCAGCCCCCAGTAGTCTCCAGCGCACTCTGATGCTCCCACTTTGGCAACAATACATGATGATATATTCCTGTGCGCTGGTTGGCGCAACGGCCAGACATTATCGGTATGGGCTATCGGTATCATACAGTACGATCTCGCAAGCTGTGTCGTCGGCGGACCCTCCGATCACTGAGTTAACAATTGCACGCCTTGGATTGGCTTAAGTATACCGCGATCGGGGCGAATGCTCGAGAGGTGCCTCGTCCGATGTCCTCATTGAGTACGTTTGAACCACTGGTTCAATGTCGTTTGCCCAGTAGCGGCCACCATCTGCCTTACGTCCTCTCTCTCCACCATACATTTATAGCGCACGAATTCTTTCATCGTTCCTGCGGCAACTGGGGTCATGCAGGCGAAGACTTTGGTAGCGATCAGATGCTCAAAGGCCTTCAGTTGGCAGCCGCTTCAGGTCAAACCGTCCTGACGGTGAACGTGCAAGCAAAACGCTTACCGTCATCAAAACCTCCTTGCTGCAACGCATCATACCAATACTACCACCACCAAGTTGAACGGGAGCAGATTGGGATGTCCGGACCTGTTTCTGAAAGAAGTCATACAACATCTCAAATGTAACCGACTCGTGTCCAGCAGTGCCAGCATGAACAGAGGCAATAAGGAGGCATGCCGCAGGATAAGATAGATCTGAGCGGATGTCAATACATCACCAAAATCGACTGGCGAGGAAAACGCACTTGAGAGAAAAGGAAAAGGTGCTGGGTACTTTTGAGTAGTGATCACGGCCTTTAGCTGTGATGCATTCGGTAACGGAGCTGCCGAAGATAGGTTCAACACAACCCCCATCTGAACATCGATATCAGGAAGATGTCGCCCGCTCAAACTGAGAACGACTCACCAGAATTCTACTCAGCAACCGGACATCCTTTGCCAAACTGTACAAGTCAGACAACGCCGCTTGGACGGAGCGGTCGCCGAGGAACTTCTCCATAGCTGTTGCCCACCACACCTCCCATTCTTCGTTACGTGGGCTAGGCTTGACAGTGAGAGCATTTCTCGCGATTGACAACCAATCGTCTAGCGTTGTAGGTCCGGCAGTGAGTAACATGCGCCCAGAAAATCGACTCTTTACACGCTTCTCTAGCAAGTTGATGGTGTCTACCCGCGTCGTGACCCCAATCACCGCGATGCCGCTGCTGTCTTTGCCAGCACGGCAGCTCTGCACGGTATCGAGGAGGCAATAGAGCAGCGCCTGGCGGCCGTGGACGGCAAAAAGATCAAATGACTCCAATACCAGTACTGTAGGTCGAGCAAGGGTCGGTAAAGCTGAGATCAATGTCGGCAAGTAAGATGACGGGGGGAGTGGGATGGTGGTGTCAGAAGCTTCGGCGGCAAACCCGAACTCATCTTCCATGTGTAATTCAGCTTCAATATCGAACGATCGACCAGTCTGCCTGGATAGCTGCCGCGCTATCTCCCGCAGAGCTAGCCGGTCGTTATGCTGGACATGTCCAGATAACCGGATGATGACAGGCTGTGATGAAAGCGAAGCGAGTGCCTCGTCTACAAGCTAGAGGAGACGAAGGTGTTATCAAGTGCACTGGTGTCAGGAGTGCAGATATTCACATGAGATTTGCCGCTCCCACGGGGACCAATAAGGAGACAACTGTTTCCTTCACCACGCTCTAACGTTCCTGTGAGGAGTGCCTTAAGCTGCTCGAGCGCGACGGCATTTGCAGAGGGCTCTCCGCCCTCGTCCTCTCGGTCAAATACAGCGGTATTTGGACGAAATAATGCACTCAAGATAGCACGCTTCTGAGCATATAGGCACGAAGGTGGGTATCTCGAAGAGCTGTGAGATAGGCTTGACTCCTCAACATGAGGAGCGGTCTTTACTAACGGCCTTGGAGGACGTATTCGCTTGGTGTATACAGCTTTCTTACGTGTTGGAGATTGCGGTGGAGACGGGGAGGACTTCCGGATCACCCTTGGCCGGGTAGGTGTTGGCGAGGCAGGGTTGACAATGGGATATGCTGTGGGATGATTCGGGGTCCGACGTGCTGGAGACAAAATCTCCACGAAAACGCGAGGTAGTTGAGGGACCTTCGCAGGGACCCTTTCTGATCTTTTCATGGTGGCTTTCCTGGCAGGTAAGAAAGATAGTTCGTCCTCAGACTGTGAGCCCTCCCGATCAGAGATGGGAACGCCGTTCCGTGGTATAGTGTGGACCGCAGAGGACGCTTTGGTTTGAGATCGAGTCAAACGCTTGTCGTCATCTTTTCTCTTTGGCGTTGAAAACGTAGTAGATTCGGGAAGCTGCTTTGGAGGTGATGGGTGTACCTCTTGCGAAAGGGGGTTTCGGGACAGGGTTAGGGACGAGAGACTGGCTGCGGTTGTACGTGTGCGTCGCCTCGTGGCGATAGGCTCATCAGGGTTCTGAGAGACCGAGGCTTTACGTTTTGCGGGCATATCTGTTGGAAGTTGTGTTCAGTTGGTGGGTGATGGTGTGCGTTCAAGTTGTACGCGTTCGCAGTCGCGTCGTGATTCGGATTTGAGACACGAATTGTCACATGTCCGTGTGACGTATGATATGACATGTCACGATATTGTGGTCACAAAGGAGGTGACATCTCATGATTGATTTCAGGTTCACTGCCTCCTTGCTTCCGCCCTGTGCGGTACTGCATTGTTTGAAGATCTTTGAATGGGGATCACAGGGTCGTTTTCTAGATCTACAAGGACTTGGTATACTGACTCCGAAACTTCTAGACTCGCGCGGTGGACGAATGCGCCTACGAATGGTTTGAATCTCATAGACGAGAACATACGACAAAACCACAATGTCTGCACGCTTCCAGAAAACCTTTGAATATTCGCTGAACTTCAGGTCTTCATCAGGGCCAGATCCGTGGTAAATGGCAATTGTCGGCAAGATCCTACCGCTCGACCCTAGGGGCCATCAACGCATCAATTCATGAACGTTCGATGTGCTTGCTTACCATGAACGATAATGTATTCGTCCTATTAGAAGACCCATCGGCACCTACACGAGCCGATCTAGCGTACCACGCGAGCCAGTCTGGAACAGCAATTGTGGAGCCGACACACTACCGCAACACATTCCTGACCTTGAGTCCACCTGGTGCCCTGGAACTGCTACTTTCTCTTCTCCGTGCTCGCTGGATATCCACAAAACAATCTGCAGGAAATGCCGCACAATACAAGCAGACGGCTGCACAGCTGACCGTTGAAGGGAATATATATGCCATAGGGACGGACTGGATCGTCCGAGCGGGCAATGTCATATTGGCCACTGGCGCGGTGAAGGGGATGTTACTGGAGGTAGTTATAAGACAGACGATTGTGCTCGGATGCGTGTTGACACGATCATACAGGCAGAGTACCTTCCAGTGCCGACTATGAGTTCTCAAGAGTCGAGCGGGTCATCGCAACTTCTTTCCAGCCTTTTACTTTCTGTGCTTCCTAACGTGCGGGGCGCGAAGACTGAGGCCGTGACGATTAGCGACGACCAATGGGAGGATGTATTGTGGGATCGAGAGGCCGATGGGCAAAGAAGCACGAAGCAGGAGGATATTGGCAAGGCCCGAGAAGACGATGACATCTTTGTTCTTCCGGAACACGATGTCCCGAGCCCTTCGAAGGGTGATTGGGTGGGAGTGGATAGGGACCGGAGATCGGCCTACCTGATAATTGGCGCTCTGAGGTCTGATGGATTAATTTGAGTCCTTTGTTGTGGACCAATCCAATCCATGTGGTGCTGTACATAGGGATGTCATAAAGGCTGAGCAAATTAAAATGCAATTTGCAACGACAGCGCCATGGGAAATCCACGGCACTAGGCTATTACACCCTACTAAACCCTCTTCCCCTGTTTATTCAACTTTCCATCATTCCTCTTCTCCCCATGGCGGGCCCTACAGATACCGTTCCCCCTCCGTCATATCAGTTGTCGCAAGACGAATTCGATCAGAAGACATCCCGCGCTGTCCAACTTTCCTCCTCCACCACTATCCTAATTGATGAAGATGGCTGGCCGATTTATGATGCGGCGGCGTTCGAGGCCGTCGCTGGGAGTTCTAACCGCTCACCACCCGCATCAACCTCCGCGGGGATAGTTGTTGCGGATACGTCCAGGAATGAGAGGAGGGGGCGTCAGTCGTTTGAGAAAGTCCCAACTTCACCTCGTCTCATGAAGAAGGTGCGATCGTACTTGCCTTACTCAAGTTCCATCCCTCTAATTCTCCCTGTTTACAGACCAGATCTTCAGAACGCCGCGGGCGTAACCCCCGGCGTGATGACGAATACCCTTCTGAGCATCGCGCCGTAACACCGCCTCCACCGTTCACACCGACTGGTCCCTCTCTGGATGGCCCACCATTCGAGGACGTCGTGCGCATGTCCTACGACGAGTCAGACTCGCAATCAGCTTCACCCTTGGAACCTGCTTATTCTCCCCCGGCTCACTCATCCCCACCGCTGCCACCGCAATTGCTTCAACCGGTTGAACCTCTGCGACTCCCGCCCAATCGTAATCGTCATTCGGACTCTCATACACAAACCCCAACGAGCCCTGGCCCTTACCGCCGCTCGTCGCCAATACTGTCAGATATTCACCCCAGACCAAACCCTGCTTCAACCATCACACGCGTTGAATTCGACCCTCGTATGGCATATTCATCAAGCGGCGGCGTGGGCGATCACGCAGCTGTCCAAGCAGGAGCCGCGGCGTTCTACAAGCAAGTTGACTCAACTCACTATTTTGACGTATTTTCTGATTCCGTTATAGTCACTCAGTCGCCTCACAGCTAACAACCCCCACTGCAAGCGCCCCGACACAGCTAGGTCACACGGAGAGGTAAGACTTGGTCATCTGACAAAAGGTAGATCAGTCTCTAAACCTATGCTTCGTAGCAGGGTATCATCGCCGTACTCGACGGAGTTTTCATCAATGACGCTCCGGGCTCAGCATACAATGTCGTCAATTTCGCTTCATGACCCATATGCTTCGCAAGCACAGAGCCCCCGTTTCAGCACACCGACTGCGCCACCACCCCTTCCATACCAGCCCCAGTCGACATTGTCGACATTGCCTGGTGTAGGGTATGCTGGATTGCCGAGTGGCGCAGCTCGTGGGCCGCTCCCACCGGCGCCAGAACCTAGCGTACCTTCGTCTCATGCTCGGTGGTGAGGAAGTATCGTACAACTAGTGCAGGATGGTTAAAGTAAAGGCTACCAATTTCTATGCTCCCCCATTTTTCCCTTTTCTCTCTTTTTCTTCTGTTTCTTGTTTACGTTGGGTAGTATGGGTGTGAGTAAGGTACCAGGACCGGCTGTGAACATGTAATTTCTCGCGTGTTGCCGTTGCTAGAATGCCGTTACCCCCTCGCTTGCTCGCTTAAAGAAAAAAGGTAACGACAGAGCTACAACAACCACCAAACTCGCGCTCTCTCTGATCATCCAAATCCCATGGCTGTGTCCGCCCGTTCCCTGTCTCGTCCCTCGTCCAGGCAGGACATCAAGTCGACAAAACCTTCTCCAACCCAGTCTTCAAAACCGGCGGACTACGTGTACTTTGACAGAACGACCACTGGCTTTTCCGATGAAGCGGTGCCCCGCGCTAAAGCAGCTCAGCTCAAACTCGAGCACTATTACAAGGTAGCAGTGGATGCAGCCATCGAGCGAAACACACGGTTCTCTCCCCTTTCGCTCGTTCCTGCGTCCTTCATCACTGACAACCACCTTCAAGGCGCGTCGAGCTCGAGAGGCGACTGCAAACGGACTCAATGATGTCTGATGAGCGGAAGCAACGGCAGCTCTTGCAGCACGGAAAGAAGGAGTCCACCTTTCTCAGGCTTCGCCGTACGAAACTGGGTCTCGACGACTTCCGGACGGTCAAAGTGATTGGCAAGGGAGCGTTTGGGGAGGTGGGGGCAACCGACCGTTCGTTTTTTCTCGTGATGCTGACTGACTACTCACCCAGGTCCGACTGGTCCAGAAGACCGACACTGGCAAAATTTACGCGATGAAGACGTTGAAGAAGGAGGAGATGTTGAAAAAGGAACAGGTGATGGCCTTTCTTATTGTGACAAATTCACTCCCCAATCCCTTACGCTATTCGGCCGCGTAGCTTGCGCATGTACGTGCGGAGCGCGACGTTCTGGCAGAATCCAATTCACCCTGGGTGGTGCAACTCTTTTACTCGTTCCAAGATCCAGCATACCTGTACTTGATCATGGAATTTCTTCCCGGGGGCGACCTGATGACGATGCTCATTAAGTATGACACATTCTCCGAGGACGTTACTCGCTTCTACATGGCGGAATGTGTTCTCGCAATCGAAGCGGTTCATAACCTTGGATTCATTCACAGGTGAGCAAACAAGGCACTCTACTTCGCCCCCTCGCAACTCGACGCACATTTCATAATCAGGGACATTAAGCCGGACAACATCCTGATCGACAAAGACGGACATATCAAGCTGTCAGACTTTGGCCTGTCAACCGGATTTCACAAGGACCACGACTCTCGTTATTACCAAAAGCTCCTCGAACAAGCCAAAGGCGCGACGTCCCCAGTATCGGCTACCCAGGCAGCGCGGAATAGTGTCATGGTGAACGCTATAAACTTGACGATGACAAGCAAAGATCAGATCGCAACGTGGAAAGCGAATCGCCGGAAGCTAGTACGCAGCAGTCCCCTTCACACATGTTCCACCAGTGTTCATGAATCTATATGATAGGCTTACTCGACAGTCGGAACTCCGGACTACATCGCACCGGAGATCTTCTTGCAACAGGGTTATGGTAACGAATGCGACTGGTGGTCTCTCGGCGCCATCATGTTCGAATGCCTCGTCGGCTACCCGCCGTTTTGCTCCGAGACGACCCACGAAACGTACCAAAAGATCATTCACTGGCAATATCACCTTGCGATCCCGGAAGATGTTCATCTGAGCGAAGAGGCCATAGACTTGATCCGCAAGTAAGTGCCATTTGGGGGCAATCGCAATATCAATGCTGATTTTCTTCTCAGCCTCATCACCAGCACTGATCGGAGAATGAACATCGAACAAATCAAGAGTCACCAGTTTTTCTACGGTGTCGACTGGAGCATCATCCGGCAGATTGATGCCCCGTTCGTACCTCGCTTGCGGTCCATAACCGACACATCGTATTTCCCTGTCGAAGACCTCGAGCAGGGTGGTGCCGATGAAGCTGCGGGTGCCGACGCTGGCGACTCGAGCAAGGACCTAGCTTTCCTTGGGTAAGCCATGTATTTTCTCCAGCGGTCCTCTGCTCGTTGTTGATTCGTCCGTCTTAGATATACCTTCAAACGCTTCAACATCTCTAACGGAGCATAGCTCCATTCATCGTTGGCCTGTCTATCAAGCAGCTGGTCTGCTGCGAAGGTAGCCTGATTGTCCTGATCTAAAGAATAATAATTATCGCTAGTCATACATATATCTAGACTGCAACAGTATACCCCGTTCTTCGTTTGCATGTAGGGTTCATCGTCGGTGAAAATTTCATACCCGAAGGGAATTTGGTCGTACAGCGTCCGTTTGCCATTAAATCCGAGGAGTATAACTATACTCATAAACCAACTCAATCGCTGGTTGATCGAGAGCCAGAAATACCAGCTGACTGTCCATCAAGCCGTCGCCATGGACGTAGCGATGGGCGCATCTACAAAATGAGGACAAATGAAAAAAAATTATATCAGGGGAAAAAAGACAAGGTTCGAATTATGGCAACGCACCATTTCCACAAATATGGGAAGCAACTCGGGAATCTTCTTGAGCAGCGGAGGCTTGAGCGCTTCAGACGCCGCCTGCTTGCCCTGCCCCTTCGGCGGCGCCTGAGACGATTTCCGGGTCTGGTTCGTGGGGTGTCGCTTTTGCGTGGTGCTGTCATTTAATGGCTGAGGGGCAGACGGCGTGGTAGTGCGGCGCACAGGGGCACGGATCGCAGACGGTGATGATGATGGTGATAAGGGTGGGGGTGCCGGCAATGGCTTTGAGTTTGTCCGCTCGGCGGCTAGTGGGGCGGCTGATCGGGACTTCGTGACAGACGGCGGTAGAGGAGGGACAGGGGGAGGGGGAGGGGGAAGCGATGGTAACGGTGGTGCTTTTTCTATATTGTTCGACGGAGATGGGCGTGATGGGTCGAGAGTCATCGATTTCGACCTGCGTAGTGTCAGCGATAACTTGCGAAGACGAGACCCGGCAGAAGATGGAGACGCCACGGTTGGCGCGCGCGATGGCGATGAGGATTTCGTGGGGAGCGGAAATGCCAATTTCGGTTGCGAGGAGGGGACAAGGTCCTGCGCGCGCCGCTGTGGGGCACTAGTACCAGTGATCTGTAGGGATGGCCTTTGAGTACTCCCTTCGGACTCGGACTCGTCGTCATCCGTGGCAGATTCAAATTCGCTGCTCGACTCGTAGCTGTCGCTCGAGTCTTCCTCTTCTTCGGCCGCCACTTCCAGCATGTCCCCCCGCATGAGGTCACCAAGGCTGACATCGCGCACAAACCCATTCACAATGTCTCTTGTGGTCTCATCATCTCCATCCTTGTCCGCACCGCTGCCAGCTCTCCCAAACCGACGGCGCAGCTTGCTCTCGTAGGCGACCTTCAGCTTGTAGTGGTAGAGTGCTACTTCGTCAATTTCTGTCATGATCTCTCTGCGTTCATCGCCGTTGTGTGGGAAAATGAATTCGAGGCTGATGGGTTCGCCGAGGCCCTCGCGGATAACATCGAGAAAAAGCTCGGTCCAACGCATAAGCCCCGTAAAAAGACCTTCGCCTTTGGAATGGACCTTGTGTACGAAATAATAGAACGACTGCTCGTGTCGTTCAATGAGATTGATGAATATCTGGACAGTCTGCTGAGGATCTTCTTGGCTGACTGTAATGAAAATTTGTCAACAGGGGTAGCGCATTGCAACTTCAACGTGACATACGCTCTTCAGTTGCCTCAACGGTCCTGATGAGGTCGTTTATAAAACTCTGGAGGTCCCCAATGGAATCGGCGATGCTTGCAGCCCTGTACACCTGCGCCAAGGGGGAGTAGAATATTGTTATGATATCCTTCATCAACTCTGCAGTTGTGCCCTGTGTAGAAGAGAGATATCCATTAGCTGATGATAACACAGACATGTCCCTGCGTACCTCGAAAATCAAAGAAATGAGTTGTTCTTTGTCCTTTAATCGGGCGTATAGCTTTGTTAGGACAACCAAGTCTTCGAAAAGCCATGCATCCTCATTCTGTGGGCCGTCATCATCATCCGAGTCCGCCAGGGACTCGCGATGTTTCAGGTAATCCTGATGTGCTCGATGTGATCGAACAACCCGTTGCATCTGTGCGCGCGAGAGTGTCGGTTCCTCCCCAGATCGAAGGACTGCGGCGAGGATATGTATGTTCTCTCTAGCTATGATGAATGGGCGATCAACTCTCATGTGTAGCGTTGACTTGATATAACTATACCGGAGTAGCTTTTATAGATTGCTCGAATGTCATTGGGCGCATACACAAATTGGCGGACCTTCTCGCAGATAACAGGATCGTCGACCTTATCCTTTACAGCCTCAATGTCCTCTTCGATGGATTTCACTTCTTCGTTCAGCGAACTCGTGAACATACTACGCATCATTAGTGATCGGATCTGGGGGATGGCCTATCCACGCACCGTTGAAGTAGACTTCGACCGCCAAAAGGCTGTGCCAGGAAAAGGTCAAGAACACCTAAGTAAACCGGGATTTAGTACGAAGATGATGCGAAGGAGAAATGGCGCACTTCGAATCATGGCGACTGGATTGCTGATTCTCAGCGCAGCTTTAAGCATGAAGTATGGCATGTAGCCATGTGTGCGCTTCAACCCAGCAAGTGATTCCGACGCGTCATCTGAGGCGATGAAGTGATGGAAAACAGTAGAAGCCAACCTTGAAAAAAAACATAAGTGGTAAGTTGCTTCGTCAACGGTAGTTCACCAACGATATCCTCCCCCACTCAATGGCCGCGCGTAAATCGGGTGGAAGATCGTGCACATTGTCCGTTGTCTTTATGGCCGCAAACATACGTGTCAAACCATCTATAATGTGGTCAGACTTACTCCACAAGCAAGCGCGGGAGTGTATTTGACCTTTGCCAAGGAGATCGCCCTTCACACCTTTGACGAGGCCCCGTAGTGAGTCAACTCGAGCGGAAACTTCCTTAGAAAATTGCTTGCGACCTTCGTCTCGCGTTCGGTCTGCCTCCTCACGGCGCTCAGCGTCCTCAAGCTCGTCGTTCGTCAGAGTGGTGGGGTCTGAGAGTAAAAACGACTTGATGACAAGAGATGATGCGATAGTTGTTGAAAACATCAATGTATGGAGATACGCTCTCAAAGTTAATCGGTTCTTCTCCCGGGCAAGGCGATGTGAAGGAGAGGCAGCAGGAATAACAGGGGAATGCGGCTGAGGGTCGTTGGTTCCAGATGCCGGGAATTCAAAGGAGGCTGAAGTGTTGCTAGTTGTAGGACCGAGAGGCGCCCGTGAACTGACGTATGTACGATCTTTCGTAGGAGGCGGCCGAATTTCTTCGTCGGGGTGAGCTTTGCGTAGCTGAGTTTGACTCTCAGTGTGAAAGGGACATTGGTGAGCTACGAAACTCACCTCGTTATACAAGGTCCTAAAATCCCCATATCTGCGAGAAACATACACGTCTTTGAAATGTGATCGCCTGGTACGAATGATAAACTCCTGCAGGTAAATGCAGTCGGCAAGGCAGAGTGGTGCGTGCAAATGATGCGAGCGCACCTCATGAACTTTACTTCTTACGCGCCCTTTGTCGACGAGCGTTCTCACACAAACTACATTAACCTCGAACACATCCTTTTTCTTCATCAGCTTGGCATGACGCTTTTGCGCTATCGTCTCTAGTCTGTCTAGGTCTGACTGACTCAATCGCACGATCTCCTCCTTCTCAACGGTCTTTACAGCATAATTTAGGAACAATGCGAAGCTGCGTTCGGCCTTGGAAATGATTTTTGCGGTGCCTGCTGTGTCCACCGATTGGTCGTCAAGAATGGGAATGGAATTGAGGTTCCGGGAGATAAGAGAAGAAACGAATGGTTGCACTTTGTCCGGAAAGAAGTCTTTGGGAGCAGCAGCAAGGAAGGGAAACGTAAGGAGGAATTGACGAAAGAGATAACGCAGGAACGGCAAGTCGACGAGAGGGGCATCCCTTGGAGGTGGAGAGAAAGGGGGTCCGAGATATGCTAGAGTAGATGCTGCGGAGTTATTTGAAGTGATGGCTTGTATCTCTTGAGTAAACTGAAGCTGAATAAGAGTTTTTTTGAGATAGTGAGCTCTTATTGGAGTTAGTTCGAGTGGATCGTGGTCATTGGGACTGAGGGCGGATAGGCCGGGCACTGATGGGGCTACGTCAGACTGCATGCTGTGTGTTACAAGCGCGAAGGCGGGAGATATAAAAGGAGAACTATCACGGCATAACCGGACCGGATGATCCGGTTATCAATCACTATTACAGCGTTATCAGGGCACATACACGCTTTCCCCACCGAAAGTACTGCCGTTCTCGTCTAAAAGCCTCTTCAACCGAGCCGCAACCTGCCTTACAACTTCTCTACACTCGTCCATCCCTCTCCAATTTCCCGCCACAGTCCAGCACTCCGAACATGCTTTGGACGCCGCATTCACCGTTTCCAGCCCCAGTTCTCCACGCGAGTGCAGAGCGGTGAGAATCTCTACGAGCCGATTAAACCCCGCACTCCACGAGGCGATCCCACCGGTGGGGTTCGTGGTCGTGTCGGAAACTAGGTATGAGGACGAAAGCCCTAGGCACTGCCGAAGCGCGGCTTGGTCAATCGTCGACGACGTTCTCGTCACTGAGCTCAACACCTCGACCACATATGTTTCATAGTTGGTCGGCGGCATCTGTTGTCGTTGTTGTTGTTGCTGTTGTACTGGCTGTGATGACTATCACATGTTAATCACCCGTGGTACATTGATATTCGCCTTCTGCGTTTTTGCTCACCTCCATGATAATTCGGTTTGAAAACCGTTCGTTGCCACCCGCCAAGGTCTTGTTACTGTACGGCTTGAATACACAAAGTGGTGCGGACGCTATGAGGATTGCTACTGCTTTCTTTGATCTACGGTCAAGTTATACTTGCCTGTGTAGTACGTGACGTCTGTGCCGCGTTTCGATTCAAGCCCTTCATCGGATCGCGTCGAAGATGTGCGAGGAGCGGAAACTAAATTCTCCTGTTGCAACGACGAGACACGCGCAAAGAGAGGTCAGAGCGCCAAAGTGCTCAAGCCAGTCACACGAAACTTTCGTTCCGTGAAGTTAGTTTGAAAATCGAAAATTGGGAGTCACTTGAGTCCTCGGCTCGGGAAATTCTCGGCCCGTCACGACTCACACGCTTTACCTTTGTTAGCGTCTCTTCTTGACTTCGACTTCCTACTCCTCCAGATGGTCTTGGCACTTGCCCTTTCATGCCTAGTCTTCGGATGAAAAGGGTACGTGCCTATTCTTCACGTCCTTGTACTGTAATATACTCCAATGTCCTATTTTGAGTCTTCCTTCGGCTGGGGCCAACAGGCTAACTATACGTGAGCCCATCGTCTGGACAATGTGCGACACTGTATTGTACTCTCCGTGACCAGAGTCAACCGATGCTCCTCGTTTTTTGCAAGGCATATCTTCTAAAGTGCGATTTAGAAATTCTGTGGCGCATGCTACCTTTTCCATGCCTTCCGCGCGTTCACAGTCGGACAGTCGCGGCAACTTGAACTCTTTCAAAAAAAATTCCTATCCTATCTAGTACTGTCTCACGCTGCCATTCCCCCTACACTGAGTAGTGAACCAATTACAGACTCCCCTGCCTCCTCTCTGTCCGATCGCCCGGTCGCGAATATGTCAAGAGCGTTCAGGAGCTCCTAGCAGCATCGCCGCATTAAGAATTGGAAAGAAGAGGCTGGAGTCGCCCACGGGAGAGCGCTGCCAGGTGATCGATGCCCTCACGGCGCACTCAACGTCTCTTGGGTAATGGGTACAGCAGGTACCCTTGTCGATATGTTGGCCGGCTGCCAGTGCTTCTCACAAGGGCTGTCCATCACCGTCTCACGTGCAGGCGGACATTCGATGGCACCCGGGTGCATGCTATCGTGGAACGAGATTGAAAGACGCATTTCTCCATTTGTCCTCGTTCGAAAACGATTTGGATGGCAGCTTCCCACGAGCCGATGGTGCGCCTTGCTAGTGCGATGAACGCCCAGGGTTCTGTTGTCAGGATTTGATGTATGGGAACGAGAACATTCCAGATAACACAGGTACTACCTGCGTCACTGTTTACACGCACACCGCAATCAAAGTACGGCTCTCTCCCCCGGGTCTGCGGACACGAAAGATGAGGTGCTGGAAAAGATCTATGCTTTCATCAGAGTTGGAGCAAACGTGCTGGTCTTTCTGGTAACTACGTTTCGAAACAAATTGGACCTTCTTAACCCTCGCCTTCACTCGGGTGACTTTGCAGTGCCTTTGAGACTGGTGGAGTTGTGGGCATCGCGAAGGGAAGAAAGGAAGTGGCCGTCGGTGTTTATTGTGGTGACTCGGGAGAGTGGAGCTGCCGTTCGTCTGTCCGTCTGGACTCACTTCCTGGCGACATCCTGCAAGTGCCATGTATCCCCGAACGGTCTCGGGGAATATGGCACGGCACTCTATGGGGACCTATGGTCCAGATCTCTTATGACCGCCCTGCGGACAAGATTGCGATGTCGCTCTGTGGGGCCGATATATGGCTCCTCAGGCTCAGGGGTAATGCGTTATTTATTTTCAGCGCTCCCCCATGCAGTAAGCGGCGATTGAGGAGACAAGCCCACAATTCATTCTCACTTACGATCAGTTCGTTTCGTTTGCAATGATTGTTGAGACGCATACCTGAAGGGAGGCAGCTTGGTGCCCCCCACCCCGTCCGCAATGAATCGCTCGATCACCAGGTCAACGCACAACTAATTACCTGTCAGTACTTCAATTCATGCACCCCTTCTGATCTACGATTTCGTGTTTTACTCCCCATGCGATGCTTGCGCCGATAGAGGTGTGCGAGGAGGCCGCGGAAACTGTTGAGCGCAAGAGCATCCCATCCGGTGCTGGTGGGACGGTCTACCCTTTTGATCCCAACAGCGATGGACTGGGTGAAATCTGGTATCACAAGTACGGAGCTCTTATCAAATGCTGCCGACGTAATAATGAATACCTCACCACCTCTCGCCGAAAACGCAAGTGGCAAGAAACCACGGCAACCTCCGCTGTGAAATTCACACCGTAAGACAAATCTAGATGGGGGTTTGTCATCATCGATGGTCAGCAAAAGAGATAGCCCCGCATTTGACTGTTCCTGATAGAATGGCTATAATTGCAACGAAAACAAACGAGGAGATTGTCCTTTCAGGTAGATGAAGCGCGCAAACATTAAGGTGAGCCATACGTAACCCACATCAAAGGCAATTAAGCCATAAATGAGAGTGCTGTTGGATCACCGTCGTCGGCGAGCAGGCTATAGAACCTTGAGAGCGAACAAGCACAGAGTTGTGGAGAAAAATTCATTCATCTGTGTCACGTGCAATACGATTTCGTGGTCTCTACTAATACAATAGCAGACACGAAGGCTACAGCGCTACAGGACAGAAACAGCCATTAGCATTCATTTGAAAGGCGAAAGCTTTCACGGTAAAAGAGACAAATCAGAACATGTAATGATTCCGGAAAGACGATTTTCCTCAAAGAAAATCTCCGTAGAGGGAGTCTTGTGGTCATCCGAAGGTGTGAAAAAAAGGGAAAGGCCGTGAGGACACACCTTAACGAGCTTTGAAGTACTCGTCGAGAACATGGCGAGCCTCCGAATCTTCTCCGTACTCCTTAACAACAACGCACGAACAACCGACAATCTTGCGAGCATTGCCATCGCGGTCAATCTTGCAGAGGCCTGCCCATTTTCCCAATACCTTCGCGTCTCCGACCTTGATGAGGGGAATGGTATGCGTGGCGCAAAGCGCTTCGATGAGCTTGATGTACTCCGCCTCCGTGCAAGTCTCAACGAGCACACAAAGGTAGGCTTGACGCCTATCTAGGGCTTTTGCGCACTCACGCAAACCACGAGCAAGACCGTCGTGCTTAAGAGACTTCTTCAAGACTTGCTAATCATCACCAGAGATTTCAGAAGCGCATATCGAGTAAGGAACAGTGCTGTTTACCTCGAGTGCCTCCTCAACGGACAACTTTCCCTTGGGTGCCTCTGCGACTTCAGCAACTTCAACTTCAACTTCAGGAGCTTCGACTTCAACATTATCTCCAGCGTCAGACATCCTAAACGTGAGAATTGGTCACGAAACTAAAGCGGTAATAAATAATCGCACAAAGGGGCACGCACTTTTTGATTCAATGAGAAACTAAAGCACGGCTAGGTGATGTCTTCGTCCGCCTTCGTTGATATGAGTGAAAATTAGAGTTCAAGATGCCTAGTTTCCTATAGACGCATTTTCAAAGACAGCTCGGCATAGACCGATAGCCGCCATCGCCTCAGATTCAATTGCAGTTGCCAGGCATATACTTCAGCGTTCGTTGCTCCAAAAACTCTGATTAATTGTCAACAATGGTCCGTACACCAGTGTTAGCGTGACAAGTTGAGGGAAGCCTAACCTCGCTATAGAGTCTGTCCTATGTGTACACGACCGTCTGTGCTGAACGTATGGTGCTCTCGAACACTCACGACTTCCCTTCTTCCTGACTCAAAACTCCTCTCGATCGAAGCGCATGGCGATGCAGTATGGGACATTGCTTGGACCGCAAAAGATAATGCGGTCGTATCAATTTCAGCCGACGGGGTAATCAAGCGCTGGAACTCGACTTCGGGTCAAGTCATGCGCGCGGCTCCTCCCCACACCCTTGGCCTCGTCTCGTTGTCCGTCTCCCCCGACGGAGGGCATGCCTTGTATAATAGCATTGACGGAACAACTTTCCTATGGGACTTAGAAGGTGGCGCGGTCGTTGGCAAATATGAGAGTTATACGCATTCGGAAGCAGAACCGTGTGAGCCCCTGTGTCCAATGCATCCCTATCTCCTCAATTACTGAATGTCTGCCCAATTTTCCTTCTTTCAACAGCGTGGTCGGTATCCTTGAACCCCAAAGGCGGCACATATGCGGCCACTGGTGGATCAGGAAACGTTACTATCCATTCAGCGGAACCAGAAACTTTTGGCGAGAAACGTACTATCCTGCAGAGTGGGCGGGGTAGGTTCGGAATGCGGTGCAGTCATGTAGGTATTCTAAGCATCGTCAAATGCTGCATGGCTGATCCCGTATAGAGTCCCGATGGCTCCCGTGTTGCATTATCCGTGGACAGTGGCCAGATCTTCGTGTTTGACCTTGCGTCAAGCGCTCTCACCTCCACGTATACGTCGCATGCTATGGCTGTTCGCTCCTTGTCATGGTCCCCTGATTCGCAGGTCCGTGTGCACACATATATCACACACGTGGCTGACCCACGCTGCAGCTTCTCCTCTCAGCTTCTGAGGACAAGCGCCTTATCTTGCATGACGTGCGCACAACGTCATCTGGCCGGCCAAGCTCTGGGGCAGTAGCCTCGCTTTCTGGGCACTCCTCGTGGGTTCTCAGTTCAGATATATCTCCTGACGGACGACTAGCTCTATCTGGGTATGCATATCTGACATCAAGTTTCGCATTCTCGTTGACAATTGGTGATAGTTCTGCTGATAAGACTGTCAAAGTTTGGGATTTGGCAGCTCGTGCTGCCGTTTCAACGATTGCGGACACTCAAGAAGTCTGGGCCGTGGCATGGCAGACTTCCTCTGCTGCGGCATCGTCAGCTGCGTTTGTTACAGGGGGTGAAGACGGCGCTGTCAGATGGGCGAAAGCAGCTGGAACTGGTTGAGGTCGATTCTCCTCAGTGACTTATTGGGCCACTTGTATCCCGAAAGTGGCGTGAACAAAGAAACGAAGGAGACATTTTAGTAAAGGCGCTGGAGATTATGAAGGCGCCAGAAACGCAAGTGCGCTCTATAGACTTGTTTGATGTAGACCGTTTCCCCGTTGGCAGAGTACTTGTTGGTCACCTCGAATAGCTTGCTACCATAGCCGTCAAAATATTGGACCTGACCGCGCGTTGGCAGATAACAGCAGCTCATGAGGCAGTCAAGGAAACCTTGCAGAGCTCAGAAAAGTAGTACAATAACAGTAGGTTGGCCAGGTGAAAGATGGATATATGGAGCGTGCACAGTGTAAGATAGTGAGTGCGTAAAGTGCATTAGTATATCAGAGTGGTAATACTCAGTCATGTCCGTTGTCCTTCTTTGTTACACACAGGACAACCCTGCCTAAGTTTCGCACGAACCATCGCCGTGCTGAACACGGTACGACCGTTAGCATAAAAACAAAGTATCCCAACGTTTGAGAATACGCACTAGGCAATCCTGTTGCTTATACCCCTAGTGGACCTGCCTCCGGGAGTCATACTAGCCACGATAGGATCCAGGGGAGGAGGAAGCTCATCACCACAATCCACATGACGGGCGTGAACAGCGTGGCGACATAGGAATAGTAATATGACGGATGACGACGATTCCTGTAATGGCAGATCGCATACAGGACAAAGGGTTTTCGCTGATGACTTCCATGAGCCACCGCAGTATAGACGAACGAACCTGAAAGCTCACAGGTGATGAGGAAACCACTAGTCTGATCACGATGCAATCGCTTCGCCAGATCAGCGCTGTCGCCGTGCAGGATAGCTTGGCAACCTTCCAGCAACGATATTTGGAGATTAAAATCTTGCAGTATCTTAATCAGCGCAGGCTTCAGTCCAGGTATCTCCAAACCGTTCTTGATACGGCGGATGAGGCGAATGGGGTCAATTTCAGCTCCAACATTCTCAAGTAGGCCACGGATGAATGCTGCGCAAGGTTGTGAAGCAGAACAATGGGAATGAGGAAGGCTACACACGTGGTCGCGTCTCCGAGTATTTGAGTAGATCCTCCCACAGATCATCGTCATTTTGATCTTTGGCGAAATCAATTGCCTATAGCAATCGACGTCAGGGCAAGCGATATGATGACGTCCACAAGACGCACCCTATTGACGTCTCCTAGGCGTTCGATTATGAGGTACAGTGCTTTCTTATTGTCGCCCATTCGACCAAGTAAGAATACCATCTCTGGTACAAGGTCACGTTCGGTGCATATTCTGTATGCCTAGATGGGGTTCGCTTCGGACGATCAAAAACAAGACCATAGACTCTAGGCTTACCGCTTCGAGGTTGTAGGAGTTGCTTGCACGCAGGAAGTCAACGAGCTTCGGCGGCGCATGTTCTGCGTAGAGTTCCACCAGCGTATCGGCGAAGTCAGAGATTAAATATGCGTCTTTTTCGAACAGAGCATCGAGGTAAAGGAAAAGAAAACGCGAGCGACTGCGTAACTGCTGCACAACTCTCGCTATCTTTTCACGGAGTAAGGGATGTGATTTACGACGAAGGTAATGAAGCACCTTACTGGGATGGAATGAATGTGATCAACAAGGAGAGTAATTGCGGCACCTCGCTCGTTTGTGTCAGCACTCTTTTGCTTGCTCATTAGCTCGTGGTCAAACTCGACGAGGAGCAAAGCTTGATCTTGCACTGCTGTGAATAAATTATGCTCGCGAATGAGTTCGAAAACATTTGCTCGTCGCAACCGGATGAAGAAAGGAAGCGCCTTCGCTGGCTGGCGATTAGCGGTGTACCTTTTGAATACATTAGGGAGAGATTCGAAAAACCCAAGTTGCTAACTTACAGTTCCGCCAAACACTCCATTAGAATGACAGCATCGGGTGCCACTGGTATGGGAAGAGCAGTTGACTTCTGAGACGACGGAGCGCAGCGGTCTAACTCAGACTGGATTGCTACAATTACCGCCGAGATGTCATAGATGTCCTTTGGCCAGTCATGAATTGTTCGTCGGAGGGCCTAAAACACAATCAACAGTGAATCCCAAGCTAGAGGGTTTCTCGTACCTGCTGATCGTTTGCCAGAAAGCGAGCAAGGATCATTTCATACACGAGATGACCGAGTCTCGGCTTGTCGGTTGGGATATAGGGGATGATCGCCTGTGACATCAACTGTGAGTGACCTCGTCACTCTCATTGGCTTCGGCACTGACTTGCAACTGTTGCTTTTGCGCAAACACGAATATCCAATCTTCCCATCGCTTATTGTCCTGTCCGCAAACCTTCGAGAAAAGCTTTGCGGCCTTGGTAAACTCGCCTGTAAAAGACTCAGGGAAGCTCTGATCGTGACGAAAATATTTCCTTGCCTTCACCAACAAGGTGTTCGATATAGCGCTGTCCGATTTCTGTTGCATCGATAGTCTCCGTGCCTTCGCTTTCCATTATTTCTATTTGTTCTAGAGCCTCTTCATAACGCTTCCTTTCAACCAACCACGCTATGTGGTCCTTCCGGTCTCGAGGGCGGACGACTATCACATCCTTCGGGCTAAGCACGAGGTAACCCTTGGTCTTTCCTGCGCCATCCTGGTCGAAGTCTGCTAAAATGTAGTCATTGCAACCCCAAGCCTGGAATCCCGTGACGCTAAGCGCATCGGTGGAGAGTTCCTCGCCCGCGCGAGAAATGATCCTGAGCTCTGGGCGCTCTGCGGACTTGCGCGCTTGCACGGTGCGATCATCCGTAGCTTCGTGGAGGAATGAGGTATCTGTGGGAGTATAGGCCAAAACAAGGAGGGATGTGGGAGCAGGCACGGATGAAGAGCTCGAGGTGCTGGTGGTGCGAGTATGTGTGGATACAGTGAGGTTGCGATCCGTCATCACTGGGGACAGAGGAAGTACACCCGCTATCATACAATCTAGTTGGAAAACGGCAGTGATCTCGACCAGTAAGGGAGGGAGGTTCGCCGACGAGGAAGAAGTCGAGGTTCGAGGCCGTGCCCTGATCCGAGCGACCTTGATGGTGTCTGCCCAGGCAATGAGGAGCGTGGAGTCGTCTTGCCAATGGAGAGTGCACTTGAACAGGTCCGGACGTGGGTTGTCGGGCTGTCGTTCGATGTAGGTTATTCTGGTTTGCGACGCAGTGTCATAAATTTTAACACCCTGTACGATCAGTTGAATATAGTCGTTGAGCCAGGTGTCTGGACACTGACAAGGTCATTAGCCCATGCAATCAGACTACCTCTCCACCGGATATGCCAGATCGGGCCTTCTCCTAGATGCAACTCTGTCCCTTTGTGTCCCAGCCAACCTTTTTCGTGCATTGTAAGAGTACCGGCCATGCCCCCGCATACGACTGCACGAGACCCTCTCTTCGCGAAGTTGGGTTCAAGGGCTAAGCTTCTCAATGGGCGTTTCATATTGAAAACATAGGACTCTGAACCAGAGATGGAATGAACGAACACCTGTCCTGGTTTGGGTCATTAGGCAAGGAGAGACAACTAGGGATCGACAGTTCACCATCCATTGAGGCCGTGCCAATAAAATCCGCAGTGGTATCGAAACACATGTCTACGACCGACGCTGTATGAGGTTTGAATGTCTTGATACGTTTGCCCGTCAAGTCCAGGATATGTGCGAACCCATTGTGTGAACCGAGCGCCTGTATAGCAATGTGAGCAGAGACCGCTGAGCAAAGACAATATACCTTACCAAGAATTTGTCGGACACCGCAAGAGCAGAAGCAGAATCTTTCTTGAGAAGATCTTGATATGCGCCGCCGCCAAACCGTTCATACTTTAGTGCTGGTTCATCGTCATCGTCATCATCATCATCCTCCTCCTCCTCTTCTTCTTCTTCGTCCTCTCCTCCATCTTCCTCTTCGTCTCCTTCGTCTTCTTCATCATCCTCTTCATCGTCTGTTCCATCGTCGTCACTGTGACGTCCGCTTGCTGTTGTGTTTGCCGCGTCTTCGTGGTATAACTCTGTTTTACTTTCAGCGTGTAGTGATACAGTTTGGGGTATGAGCTGCACAACAGGAGAAATGCTAGCATTATTAGCCACTTCATTATCGGGGACGTGATCTTCGGGATGTGGTGGGACACGTTCTGTCGGGTCGGTGTTAGTGACCGTCAAGGCGGACGCTTCGTGAGGACGAGCATGGCTCCCCGCGGTCATGTCTGCGTCTTCTCCGAGGCCATTTTGATGAGTCTGACCATGATCGTCGGTAGACATGAAAGGTGCGTGAACCCAAGAAGGTTCCGGTGATGGACGCGTTATTAGAAGTAGCGCTGGCGTCGAAGGTTGGCTTATTACGCAACCGATCGCAGACGCGCGTCTCGTCATGGCCGCATTGTTGACCTCTGAGCGGGAGCGGAGAATATCTCAGTCCTCGTCAGTGTCCCTCTATACGTTGCATATAACAATTTTACAATGTACCCCCACTACTCTTTTCGCACAGAATACCGTGTTTTGGGCTGAGTGGTCTTTGTGCGTCTTGTTTGTCCTTTTACACTGTGTTTGCTCAAGTGTGGTTGCTTCAAGTCTTCACTTCCGCAATATTTCCCCCTAGACTGCGTGCTCAGACATATACACCCCCATTTGTTTTTCGAATTGGTTTCGGCGCGATATTTGCCGGTGCTGGTTATGTGTTGGCCTCGGGCGACTCGAGGAATGGGAGTGGCATTGCTACAGGTAACTGCGCATCGAATCACCTAACTTCATCGCTGCGAACGTTGACCTTGGAACTGCAGCTTGGTCACTGAGCTACTTGGTTCTCGAACAGTTTTCACTCGGGCTTCAACGGTCCCTTCGGCTTCCACGCAGTGGACTTTCTCTCGCACTTTCCGGTGCTACCGCTGCAACAGCCATGTTATATGGAACGGAGCATTTTTTCCTCAGCGACGAGGAATCCGAACTGGACTAAAATCATGTATGGGGTGTGAATGCTAACCTCTCTGTCACTGCTACCTTCCTTACCAACAATACTTTGTTTGCGATGTTAGTCACATTTCTTTTACCTATGGAGTGTTCGTCTTTTACAGACCAGTCCATCCAAAACCAGACCCGACCGTCATTGTCGCAGATAATGGCAAGTCTTGCGAGCTAGGACCGACGGAGATCGTATAGTTGCCACTCTCCACGACCCATCTCTCTGAGCTCTCAACCCACGATGATATTGCATATTTGTCCAAGCGGAACTCTACAGGCCCACTTTCGCCAGCCTCCAAGAATATTTTTGAGAATTCCTTCAAGGTGAGTGGAGGATGGGTCAAGGCTGAGTGCGATGGCCATGAGATGTATAATTGGGCGATCTCGAAGCCAGCGATATTTCCGGTGTTCTTCACCGTGAATTTGGCCGTAACAGCGATATCATGCTCACTTGTGCTTGGTTCTGACACTGTTAAACCAGAATACTGGAAAGTCGTGTAGGACAAGCCGTGTCTGTGAAGCCATTAACAACCAAATGGAAAGGCCACCCGAAACTCACGTACCCGAAGGGAAAAGCAGGGACGACGCTTTTGTGTTGATAATGCTTGTATCCCTGGGAGACTGTAAGTTCCCAAGACCGTGACAGATGTGTCTCCGCAAAATAGGCTGCTGACCACAAAAATATCCTCGGCATAGCGAACCTACGTCAGCGTGAGCACAGAATGTCTAGGATGCGCTGAAAGATTACCTTCCCGTCCTCTACATTGAAATAGCCGAAAGACGGAACGTCCTCCAATCGAGCTGGGAAAGTGATCGAGAGCTTGCCTGAAGGGTTCACTTTACCGAACAGTACATCCGCGATTGCGTCGCCTGTTGCATTACCCAGATACCATGCGTGGACAATGGCGGGGACGGAATTTACCCAGGGCATGGTGATTGCAGATCCCTAAATAGTATCAAGTGAGCGCAGGAAGAAGAAATCTGCCGTTGCAGTGACTCTTACTGATTGCGTAACGACGATGGTTTTTGGATTAACCCCAGCCACTCTCTGGATAAGCTCATTCGTCCTCCCAGGCAGATCCAGCGTGGCACGATCGTAACCTTCTGACTCCCTTGATATCGGTGGTGCATCAGAACAACTCCGAACAGTAACTGGCAATGGACCCATACCAGTCACCGTTCAGTCCTACGACGGCGATGACGGCATCTGCGGCCTTTGCGACTTGAACAGCGCTTTCGAGGAGCTCTTCGGGGTCATGGACTTCGGCTCCTCCTAAGCGGACGCCAGCGCTGATATCCGTCACTGTCTCATTCTCGTCGCCGTCTGCGGGTCCTCGGACGTTGCAGAATTCTACGTAAATGCTGTGCGCCTTTTGGGCAGCAAGCTGAACAACTCCCCTCTCTTCCAGCGTGCCGGAACCAAAGAACTCCCCTCCTCGGCGTTGCCGTGTCCAGTTGTCGATGACAAGTTTGTCATCTACCCAAAGCTGAGTCGTAGATGGCTCGTCAGAAGATTTCCTACTAGATGCCCGTTGAATGTGATCACCTTTGCCCTTCCCGCGACTGTAAGTCCAAACTCAAAGACCATGTCCTTCTCGCGGGGTACTAGCTGGCCGCGCAGCCTTAGCGTCCATCTACGTGTGCCGACTTGGGGGCTTGAGTGGTCGAACAACATACGCATCTCGTCAATCAACCTTGTATGGATCGGTTCTTCCACGACAACCATGCTATCATCACTCTCGTGCCTATGCCACGTTCCCAACCAGCCACGCTGTCCTGTCGTGGTGACAATATCAAAGTCGAGGGTGGGAAGTGCGATAACTCCTGTGATGTGCTTCTAGCAAAGTCTTAACAGGTTTGAAGATGATAGACTAACCTCGAGCCCCCTCACTGTACGCAACTTGTGTACCCTTGGGTAACGCGTTGACAATTCCATTATAAGGAGACACGAAATACGACGGCTTCAGTGATGCAGAACCGCCTCCAGATAAGACTATTCCCTTGGCGTTTCCTCCGATTATCGCTACTTTCTTTAGGCTGTCAGCTTGGAGAGGAAGGGTAGCATCCTTGTTCTTCAACAGGACGATAGACTCCCTAGCAACCTTGCGCATCAATTCTTTATCCTCCTCTGAGTCTAACGTGCGCTCTTGTCCGTCACCGTCGAGTACCTATAGTGGTGAATTTGACACCAGACCGCGGGAAGTCGTAAAGGATCGCGGGCACGAACCTCTGGCGCTGCCTTTGCAGACTTTTGGACTAGTTCAAGGACTTTTTTTGCGCGCTCTTTGATGGTGTCGACATCAATTTTCTTCGCTACAATACATCTCTCAACCTGTTCCAATGTGCGCCACTTGTTAAGCCCGGGCATTTCAAGGTCCAGCCCGGCATTTATCGCGTGATCCACGCTGTATGTACCGAACCTGGGAACGGTTCCGTAGACGAATGGCTTTTGGTTTGTTAGAAATCTTACCAGTCGCTCATGATCAATCCATCGAACTTCCACTCTCTTCGGAGGATATCGCGTAGGAGGTGAGGGTTCTCAGAAGCGTGAGGACCATTGACGCGGTTGTAACTGGTTGGGGTTTGCATCAGGACCAAGTGAACGCCCGAGTCGTGAAAGGTCTTGGACTCAGACGTACGCCGTCATGATTGCCCATGGCTGCGCGTATTTCTGCGCCAGCATAAATGGCATCAAGTAGATCTCTCGGAGAGCGCGCGGGCTCAATACGCTGTCATATCCCATACGTTCATTCTCTTTGTCGTTGGCTCTGGGATTCGGATTAGCGCACGGGCCCAGCACGCCCGAATGGCCCTTACACGAAATGCTTAATAGTTGCACCTATACCGCCACTCTGCACTCCTTTGATGAATGCTGAACAGATGATTCCAGAGAGATGCGGGTCCTCTGAAAAACTCTCGAAGCTCTGTAGACGAAGCGCGGGTATGAGCACTAAATCAGCGCTTGTGGTGACGCTGAGATATATGATATGTGCTCACACGACCCCCAAGCGGGTTCTAAAAGACAAGTCAAGATTTCGGAACAAGCCAATGACACGTCAAGTCACGCACACGCTGGATGTTGCACGTAGGGGCTAGGATTAGAGACGCGGCCTTGAGTTTCGCCTCGGAAGCAAGTAGCTTGAGTCCGATTTCCTCAACAAGATCACGGTCCCATGTGGCTGCCAAAGCTGTAGCGCACTATTCCTCGTGAATTCAGGTTGAGGGAAGCGTCTTAGTGAGGCTCACTGGAAGGCACTTTGCTGGTGTGCTCATGAAGAAACTGCCACCACGAATACCTTAGGCACGCGCATGGATGAGTCTCTAACTACCTATGGTCGACAAGAACAGCGCATCGCACCGTTCGGGCCATCACTGACCTGTATCTTATTAGACGATATGAACACGTCGCCGTGATAAGAGTCTTACTTTGATAGCTGGGATGCCAAGTCGTTCGATAGCAGCCGTGTGCCATATGCCAACCCCGGCGATTAGCTTTACGGCCTCTTCTACGGACAATTTGTCAACAATTCCATCAATGTCGGGATTGGCAAAGTCTGAAGGAGGCATGGCAGCTGGTACTTTACTGATATGTGATCAACAGGAACAGACAGGTTAGGGTCACTAAAGTAGGAAACTGAACAGCGTAACTACTCCCAGCTCCAACACACCGCGTTTTGCCGTGTGCCACGCTGACTACGTAACGATAAGCACTGACACCAAGAGGGTGCTCACGCTCGGCTACACCTCGCGAGAAAGCGTTCATACACCCTTAATTCAGCGAAATCTCCTCGGTTTCCCCAACATCCTCGTCACCCTCGTCATGACTAGTTGGTAGTCGTTCCTTCTCAACAGGCGGTGGCGGAGGCACTTCCACGCTCGAGTTAGATGGAGCAGTCAACCCAGCTTCCTCTGCGTCATCGGGGTTAAGTTGTGTGTCTCCTGGTCCAGTGCCAGTAGCTTGCCGGCCACGCGAGACACTGTCCGACTCCAGATGGGTTGGAGGGAACTTAAATTCCCGGTCCATGGTTCCATGTCTAGCCCGCGGGGGACCCTTATTCCTTGCGGACCTCGTTTGCGATGTTACGTCTTGCGATTCATCCCCATCCCCGCTTTCCTCCAGTGTTGGATCAAAGGTTCTATGCGCCGGTTTTGGAGATTCGAAACTGGCTGAGGGCGTAGGGCCAGGAGACGTAGGTGTCCGAGATGGCGCAGGCATCGAGGCACGATTCGCAACCTTCGCTGCTTGGGCACTCTGAGGGAGAGAAGCTTGGGACATGGACTGCGGGCGTATGAACGGTGCTGGGTTCATTGGGGTAGACGGAGTAGTACCGAGATAGAATCCCGAAATGGGTACCATTCTGCGAGATCAGTTGGTGAGATTATTCGCCAGGAGGAAGCATTAGGCTCACTTCTTTTCGGCGTAACAACCCAGAATCCATTGAGGCTGAACAACTGGTATACTTAGCTGGAGTGCCCGTTGATACTCAACCCCAGGAGCGCTAGAGATACTACCCGAGGTCTGCGCGCCTGTTGGCGTGGCAGCAGGACTGGTACAAACAAAGTGGGTGGTGTCAATCTGGATCTTATCACTCCACTTTGCCTGCATTTCCTGCAATGCCATCTTCGCGTTTTCTAGTAAAACAGAGTCCTGTACATTTCCGAAGCATACTGATATGCCGGACGTGTCGGTCATGGTATGAGTCCGAACGTTAATAAGATCTGACTGGAAGGTCCCAGCTGTCGTACGCATGACAAGCCGAAATGAATAGTCGGTGTTAATATCGAGACCTGATAGTTTCGTAGAGAAGTTCTGAAGCGGTGATGGTATGGCCGCTAGACGTTGACCATTTTTGTATATGTCAAGGGATCGCAGGGAAGCCGTTGCTAGTTCGAGGGGCGGCCATTCCAGTGTTACAGACGTTTGGGTAACATTGCGGAGCTACGATTATTGCATCAGCACAGTGCTTTTGAGGAAGTGAGGAACCGACATCAATTTGGGGGACTTTCGGCATTCTTTGACCAAATTCTTCCAAGATATCGCCCTGCAGCTCCCAGAACTCGAGCTCCCTCTTTTGTTCTTCTGCGACATTCTGCGTAACGGAAATGTTCACAATCGAGCCAGTGGTAGCGCCAGGCGGGAGAAGGAGAGAAGGAAACTCGATGAGGTGGGCGCGTTCCCCGAGAAGAATCTGAGATGGTCAATGTAAGAATCGACAAGCCGCGTGTGTCTGAAATGTGTTTGGCTCACCGCCATGCCAGCATCTGCAACGCGGCTCGTTCCATGAGTTTCGCAATGCAATAACGAGGGGCGCACCCAGTTTTCCGACAGTAAACATGAAGCTATCTGGCGAATTGAGCGACATCCTGAGAAATTAAAGGGAGTCTTGGGTGGCGATACGGGTAATAGAGTAGTGGCTGAACGGAATGGGGTCTCACTCACGGGGAAGCGGGCCGTCAACAAAGCGGCGGTGCAATATCCGCGCCGCAACAAGCCAGGAAAGGCCTCCACACATTACCACAAACGTAACACGGTAATGAGTGTGCGACTACAGTATCACTGTGCGACTGTACGATAATTCCGATATCCCCATATCCCTCCCAGGCAAGAGAAGTCCCTGGACCAATTCCTGCTTGGTTTCCCAACTTTGATTTCCCCCTCCATTGAACACGCCCAATTTACACCCTGCACTGTCTTACTTCTGTTCGCTCACACGGAAACGGTCGCAAGGAACGGCCCGTAGATACTGTCCTCCACAGCGGCTTGTCCAGACAAGCAACTCCCAGCATTAGCGGGGCAGGTTCAAAATCTGGACGGCAGTTCAGCTCGTAGTCGTAGAAGGCTGACCGCTTTTGAAGATGGAGGAGCCTGACGGCAAGTCTGAGCAGATGGACGAGGTGGAACCCGACATGATAAGGTCGTTGTCAAATTAGAATCACAGGATGTCATTGATACAAACGGGTAAGGGAAGGAGTGTGCGGACATTAAACGAAATATCTCGCATGGGGGGTCCATGAACTGGTCCATGAGATGGCTGAATAGATGCTGGATTCCCCAATTCGATGGAACTAAGAGAACAAGTCTCCCTTCGCCGTATCAGCCCTTGTTTATTACAGTCATGAGCGCCAGGGCAAGAATGGAGTACGAGGGTGCCGAACGCAACAAATTAATGCTGCGTTCGAGTCGCCACCCGGGACGTCCCGCATTTATGTTGATTAGCAGTCTAGGCGATTCGAGCCTTCTTCCTAGTATGCCCAGCATGGCCCCCACTTAGACTTGCAAAGCTTGTAACACTTCCGTGGGTCTGCCCTTGCAAGTGTTGCTGCTGTGTAAATTGAGCAGGTAACTGCTGCGCATGTGTGGCTTGCGCAGGCATCATCGACGGTGCCTCATCAAGTGTGATCCGACGCTGGGGAGGAAGTTGTGCCGGAGTGTTGAGCTGCTGTTGAAACACGCTAGTGGAATGCTGTTCACTTTATATAGGACTGGCGAAATAAACCAGACGGACTTATAAGTGGGGTGCGGATCCTCTTGGAACCAGTTATGAGATAGGGCATCTCTAGCGTTCATTCTCTTGTCAGGGTCATAAGTGAATAATTTACTGAGGAAATTGATGGCCGTCGGCGGTAAAGAGCGTTGTTTACACCAGGCATCGAGACGATTTGGAGAACTGATAATCAAAGAGTTATGACTAACATTTTGTAAGACAGAAAGAGACGTACTCATCCAATCGTTTTACGTTATGGTACTCAGGCGTATTCCTCATTCCTGGCCATTCCCGTTCTACAGCACTCAATAACTGTACTGATGTTGCAGGAAAATGCAGTACCCACCGACAGGTTTCCCGAGCACTTCAATAACCTTGAGAAGCTGGTCTTTCTGAAACGGTACATTTTTCTTCGAGTCAAGCTTTGCCTCCTCCCCCTTGAAGATGGGACGAAGGCTGGCTAACTCGGCCATAACACAGCCTACTGCCCAACAGTCGACGGCTTTGTGGTAATGCTTCGATCCCATGAGAAGCTCCGGCGAACGGTACCAAATCGTAACCACAACTTTATCCCCTGCAAAAAGGGGTTGCAGGGGTTGATACGTAAGACGAGCGAGACCGAGATCTCCGATTTTGACTACACCGGTAGAAGTGATAAGGATATTCGCAGGTTTGAGGTCCCGATGTAGTATATGGGAGTCATGAAGGTATAGAAGGCCGTTCAAAAGCTGATAGATGAGGGATTTAAGCAAGTCATGAGGGATGTGCGAGCGGAGAGTCTGCGAATAATGGTGGATCACTTGCTGGAGCCTAGATCAGTCGCCATCACAAGGTCGGGAGTATGAGGCTCACCAGAAAGTCATGTTCCGCATACTCGAACACCATATAGATAGACTTGTCTTCTAATATGACTTCCTTAAGGGCGACGATGTTCTCATGACATATCTCTCTGTTGAGCTATATCACGTTTCAAGGGGTATTTCAGGGAAAACCAGATAGACAATATACCTACAGCGATTTCACGAATTGCGCTCTGGCTGATCCCCGTGTATGCCACTACATCTCCATCCTTGTCGGGTTTAAATTTCTTGATAGCATGGAGTCTGGCATCCTCATCCTTGCTCTGTGCTTTGTAGACTCGGCCGTAAGTTCCAGAGGAGATGAAACCCAGAATGGTGTATTTGGTTGTGACACCGCGATGAGCCTCGTCGCGTTTGGCACGGTAAACTCTCATCACGTCATGTTGTATTGCCTGAGACCGGTCGTCAACCATGGGAAGAAGAGGTACCCGGCAGCTCTACGGCTCTCCGACCGATTTGCGGCTGCCACCGGGCCGCTCAGTTCCGATTGTGCATGAGTTTCACGGAAACCTTCCAACCCGCACAGACACATACTTGCAGTATGCCCCGACGCCGAGTATCCTATTACTATGATCGTCAGATCTTCAACTATCCTCCTCAATCTTCTGACTGACTGTTCTTGTAGCTGACGTTGGATCGTACTCGTATGGCACAGGTCACCCAATGAAGCCTCTCCGCATGCGGATCACCAACGAGCTACTCACTGCATACAACATGTTGGATAAGATGGATATCCTAGTAAGTTGTTCCCCCCCCTGCGCGTTTCTACTGAAGGCAGGGACAGAGAGCAGAGCGTGCAACTCCTGAAGCCATGACGGCGTTCCATACCGATGAATACATCCATTTCCTAGCCAGGGTTACCCCGGATACAGCAGAGGAGCTAACGTATAACGGGACGCGATGTGAGTCACTCCTCGGCTATACTTGGATCAGACAGCTGAACCCGATCTCCAAGTTCTTGTTGGAGATGACAATCCCGCTTTCGAAGGGGTGTTTGAGTTCTGCTCCATCTCAGCAGGCGGCACCATAGGTGTGCAAGTCACTTATTGGTTTCTTGGTCACTGCCCGGCTCTACTCACACTTCTGCTAGCCGCTGCAAAAAGAATTGCATCGGGCGCGGCAGATATTTCAATCAATTGGGCAGGCGGCCTACATCATGCTAAGAAGAGGGAGGCGTCTGGCTTTTGTTACATCAATGACATCGTGCTCGGAATCCTCGAACTCTTGCGAACATACCCAAGGGTACTGTACATTGACATTGACTGTCACCACGGAGACGGCGTCGAGGAAGCGTTCTACACAACTGACCGTGTCATGACCGTTAGTTTCCATAAGTTTGGAGAGTATTTCCCTGGAACTGGGACACAGGAAGACCGAGGACGAGGAAAGGGGATGGGATACGCCATCAACGTCCCACTGAAAGATGGTCTCAACGATGATTCCTTCAGGAACATATACGAGCCGGTAAGCAAGCTCCATGCAATGTAGCAATGTCGGCGGAGGTATTCATTGGTCATAGGTCATTGCCCGTACAGTGGAAATGTTTCAACCTTCTGTGATTGTTCTTCAGTGTGGAGTCGACTCTCTTGCTGGCGACAAGTTAGGATGTTTCAACGTGACCATGCAAGGCCACGCTCATTGCGTTCGCTTTGTTCGTGACATGAAAATTCCGTTCATTCTCCTTGGGGGCGGTGGCTACACTGTGAAGAATGCCTCGCGGACGTGGGCGTATGAAACCGCCTGCGCTCTCGGGATTGAGAACGATATTGACCTCAATCTCCCATGGAACGAGTTTTTCGATTGGTTTGGACCGCGGTACAGACTCGAAGTTGCAGAGAACAATATGGAGGATACAAACCTGAAGGATGGGTCCTTGGATAGAGTGAGGTAGGCTAGAAACCTTGGGCACGTTATGGTTTCTCAATTATGGCAGAGAAGCGGCTTTACAGCAGCTTTCAGAGCTTCAAGCTGCTCCCTCAGTAGGCCTTCACGACGTTCCTCGCGAGAGTGTCGGGCAACATCTCGGGCTCATGACAGACGACGAAACACTATCAAGGGATAATCTAGACGAGAAGCTTGCTCGTAAGCTACCCACTACTGGTCCTTTCCAAGAGCCCTGACACTAACACTCCTTAGAACACGCGCGTCATGTGTATCAGCTACAGGAAGCAGATACACGTGAACCCGACTCCGATGAATCCGAAGACATTGAGTCCCATCGGTATGATTCCGCCGACTCCTCTGCAAGCCGTAGTCGCCAGAGCCGGCTGCAACGCTCAAGACAGAAAAAACGCATGAGCATCATGTCAAATGAATGGTATGATGTGCCACAGCTGAGCCATTTCGGCTACTACGACCGAGGCAACGTCGAAACTGTCGGCAACAACAAGTCGGGCAGGTTAACATTCTTCGATAGCAGACTTCGATGGGACGCCGATGCACGGAAGGTTGTCACTAACAGCGACATCCGCCTAAGTGTAAAGAACCTTATGGAAAAGGGCGGATCAAAAAACGATGTCGTGGACATGGATGAAGATTGTATGGAGGACGAAGAGGGCTGAGTCCCATGGCAAGGGGTGCCACACGAATCG
>Ga0137397_10000245_pt1 | contig 37080 bp, 38 predicted proteins | sample czorhiz116metaG_FD_106658 | JGI IMG/M metagenome (GOLD analysis project Ga0137397, IMG submission 106658) | Vadose zone soil microbial communities from Angelo Coast Range Reserve, California, USA - czorhiz1.16 metaG | ecosystem: Environmental > Terrestrial > Soil > Vadose zone | place: USA... | reverse complement strand
CGGGCTCGACGAATTTGGCGAGGTTGGGAATGCTCTCGTGCAGCATTGCGGGCTCCTTGGAACGGGGCTCTTGCGGGGACGAAAAGCCTATCACACGCGTACGGGCAGCGGCGTTCGTTAGCTCTTGGTCTTGGGTTCCTTTGACTTATCTCGTGCACGGCCTTCGCGGTACGAATCGACTATCCCAATGATCCATAGCGCGAACAATGCCCATGTAGCGATATCCGTCGAATTTTCGTTGGCTTGAGAGGCGTTCGACACCAACCCCGAGATGGCTTCCGCATTCATCGGAACATCTCCACTTTGAATCTTTCCCGCGATATCGAATGCCGAATCCAGTGCGAAAGAGACGATGAAATAGGACAAAGCAGCCGCTCCTGCGGCAAGCAGGACACCGCGCAGATATCGCCTCAAGTAAAGGTGCCCGACCCCGGGAAACACCAAGCCTGAAAGAAGCGCAGCCTTGATTGAATACTTCACGATCTGTTTACGCGCGATACCGCTTACTTAAAACATAAACCTTGCCGATCAGATGGCAGATTTATTTCCTCTTCGCGACTCTGGCCTGAAAACTTGCATAGGTTTCATATCGTGTAGGGTCCATTTCTCCATCAGGGTGAAACCCGACAGAATCCCAGGTTCCATCAAAATCATTATCCCAGTAGGACAGATCCCACTTCCCGTCTCGCTCGAAGTCGAAGACTAGGACATCGACTTTCCCATCCTTGTTCCTATCGAGGCGCGCGATTATGGGTTGCGACTTGTTGAATGGGGCGATTATTTCGAAATCAATCTGGCCGCTACACTGTGTGTCATAGGCAACCATCTCACCCTTGTTGTCCTTTGTCTTTCCTTTATAGACCTGCTTAGGTGTGCACGTAGAGGTACTCTGATTGGGTGCGTTCTGGGTCCCTTCAGAAAAACGACTTGATTTGCTTACTAAGAAGCTCCGCACGTTGTCCACTGCAACTGCAAAGTTCAAAGCCTCTCCCTTCGCTTTGAAACTGTTAACGCCAATTAGCGATCCGGAATCGGTGAGTAGAGGTCCGCCTGAGTTTCCGGGATTGATCGGGGTTTGTGTTTGGATGACATCTGCCTTGTGCTTCTTTCCTGATTCTTCCCCTGTGCTCCACTCATAGTCCTGTCTGTATTGGCTAATCACACCCTTGGTATAGGTCCACGCCTCGCCAGTAGGGTGTCCAATAGCGTGAACGTCAGAGCCGATGCTGATATCGCTATCATCGCCAAGTCTTAATGGTTCGCGCCCTGCCGGGACATCCGCGACTACTAGTAAAGCAAGGTCAGACACCGTATCAACCCGAACGACCTTGGCGCGGCGAATATCGGCTTTCGATATCTTTTGCCCCTCCGTCATTGGCTTGAATATCACACCAACTACTGTCGCATTTCCTACAACATGCCAATTCGTGAGGACTTCTCCTGTGTTGCTGATGAGTGAGCCAGAGCCAAGTCCGTCCTTGCTGATCACTAGGACAACCGCCGGTGAGGCCCGCCTGTAAAGCTGGGCGTCAGCCGCGCTACGTGTACCAAGTAACTTGTCCGCTTTGAGCCCCCGAAGGGCCCTCATTGATTGCTTTAGCGGCAGCTCGTCGTGGAATACCGCCGTGGCGCTCGCATTCAAGTTCATTCCTTGCACTATTTCGCCCGGGACATCCCCTTCAGATGATCCCATCAAAGTGTTCGAGTAGCGATTCAAGATGAGTTTGGTCTGGGCGGGTGATACCTGCGCAACGCAGATACCCGCTAGTAGCAGACATATGGCCGGGATATTTGTTTGATCCATCTTCACGGTGCTTTGCTGCACACGACCGTTCTTATCATCGAGACAGGAGAGTTCTCTTCGATTTTTACCATCGCCTGCGTACGGGACGTAACACCCTTACCTACTAAGGCCCCCACCGCATCATACATTTCAAACGCCTCGCTAATCCATTTCCCCTCGGAGCAATCAATACTGATTCGTTGAAGGTATATTGTGTGTGCTGGCGTATACCCGACTTTCTTTTCCTTTTCGTAAACCAACTTTGAAACAAAGGTCTTGATATTCCCCTCATTGGCTGAAAGTTGTCGTGGAATATACCCAACTCCCCCATCGGGGGTACTGACAACCATGAGCCACTCTTGCGAGTTGAGTGTTTCGGGCGGTACTAGCGGAACGATTTGACCCGTGCAGAGCATTTGAGACACCTGGTCAGCAAGGGATCCGGTCTTGATTTCCTCTGGTAGATTTGTGTAGGCAGGCGGACCGTAAACAAAGAAGCCCTTCTTTTGACCGTTGGCGTCGAGCTGGGTGAGCTGAGCGGTCCCCCATACACGTCTCTTGCAGTCATAAACCGATGTTGCAATCATGCTCCACACATCAGGATCAAAGAACTTGGCATCCTTCGCTATCCTCACTGATCGTGTATTGATCCAAACTCTGTCCCCCGCCTCACCAAGAGAACTAGGTTGCATGTAGAAGTCGCTGTCTCCACTTTGAGTGCGCTCGACCATTACCCATCGATCAAAGGGCGCAACCTGAAGTTTTCGGAGCAGCGCCGCTACATCGCCAGTCTTGCTTCCATTCGGGTACTTTGCTAAGTACGCCGTTAATGATGCGGTGGAGTTTGTGTTAAGTGCCAACTGGTAGTCCGAATCCTGAATAGCCTGGAGGTCGGCAACTGAATTTAGAGGAGCCGCCCGGCTTGCAGGGCTCGCCGAACAAGATTGAGACAAGCAGATTATCGATTCAAGCGAGGCGTATTTGTAAGGCCTTTGAGCATTTCTTGTTGAGAGCCGCACCTCTCTCGTAACGAGTGAAAACATGTCGTCTATAGACATGGGGTCCTTAAGGTGTCGCAACAGCGCTTCTGTAAACGGACTGTGTTCACCGCCACCGTCAAGCGCAACTGCCCCCGCATCAGTCGCATAGGCGACAAAGATGCCCCCGACGTCGGAACTGCGTTCTGCGCTGGTTGATTTCGCTGGTGCCAACCCCCCAGCAAAGGAAGAACCCCTCCCTTTTGAAAGACTCTTGATCAAAGCCGGGTTATCTCTACACGCGTCGAGAAAAATAACTTTTGTCGGAGACTTAATGCTAGTCACTACATCATCGATTTTTATTGCAGACAGTTGAATATCGGATTCCCGCTTAGGGAGATCCATATCGATGGGAAGCAGGTAGTTCTCCCCCAACACTTGTGCACCGTGTCCGGCATAAAAAACAAGCGCGAGGTCGGCTTTTTCGGATTCCTCGGAGAAGAGCCTTATCTCGCGCCTTAATTTCTGTTCATTCGCGTCAAGTACTAGTCTCGTTGCATACCCCATCTCGCGAAGGGTTTTATTTATTGCCCTCGCGTCTTTCGGAGTGTTGGTCAAGTTCCCGAGCTGTTCGTACTTGGAATTTCCGATTACGAGGGCGATTCTTGAAGTTGCCGCTTCCAGGCCTTTCCCCGGGGAGGCAAGGATGATCCCAGAAATGAAAAAACTAGAAAATGTCCTGGTCATACTAGATTCCACGTTCACGAGGCGCACCTGGATACGTGGACCAACAATAGTATTGCGTGAGCCACCCTAGTAACCTCCCTAATTGCCTCGCACAGAGCCTTGGCAACTACACCCTTCTGCAAACCTACGCTTCCCCTACCCGTGGCGTCAACCAGAAGGGTGAAACAACCTCCACCTTACTTTTCGGACCGCTAAACATCAGCAAGGTGGCAATTATCTCGTCGTCTATCCGATTGACATGTTCAGCCCTAACCACTCTCTGGTCTAAGCGTAGTTCCGTTCTTCAAGCCTCTAGCCTTCGCAGCTATCACACGCCGAGATGGCGGTGCCACAGCTCGCGGTCGGCGGCGAGCTCGGCGGACGACCCGCGCCAGGCGACGCGCCCGCGCGAGAGGATGGTGTGATGGTCGGCGATCTCGACCAGGCGCTCGACGTACTTGTCGATTACCAGGATCGTCTGTCCGGCGGTCTTCAGCGCCGCGAGGCATCTCCAGATCTCCTCGCGCACCAGGGGCGCGAGGCCCTCTGTCGCCTCGTCGAGGATCAGCAAGTGCGGGTTGGTCATGAGGGCGCGCCCGATGGCGAGCATCTGCTGCTCGCCGCCGGAGATCTGGCTGCCGAGGTTGTCCATGCGATGCGCGAGCTGCGGGAAGAACGCGAGCACCCTGTCGAGCGTCCACGGGTCCGGAGAGCCCGCGCGGTTCGCGGCAAAGGCGACGAGGTTCTCGCGCACGCTGAGGTTGGGAAAGATCTGCCGGCCTTCCGGGACTAGCGCGATGCCGAGGCGCGCGACGCGGTCCGGACGCAAGCGCTCGACGCGCTCGCCGCGAAAGCGGATCGCTCCGCCCTTCGCCGGGTTGAGCCCGAGGATCGAACGCACCGTGGTGGTCTTGCCCATGCCGTTGCGCCCGAGCAGCGTCGCGACCTCGCCCGCGCGTATCGCGAGGTCGATGCCGAACAGCACCTGGCTCGCGCCGTAGGCGGTCTCCAGGCCCTCGATCGCGAGAAGCTCGCTCATGCCGCCCCGCTTTCGCCGAGGTAGGCTTTCCTGACTTCGGCCTGCGCGCGGATCGCCTCCGGCGCCCCGCTCGCGATCACACGGCCGGACACCATCACCGAGATGCGGTCGGCGAGGCGGAATACCGCGTCCATGTCGTGCTCGACCAGGAGCACGGCGACCCGCGCCCGCATGCGCTCGATCAGGGCGATCACGCGCTGCGATTCCTCGGGCCCCATCCCGGCCATCGGCTCGTCGAGCAGCACCAGCCGCGGCCGCGTGGCGAGCGCGAGCCCGACTTCGAGAGCGCGCTGTTCGCCGTGGGCGAGCGTGGCCGCGATTACCGTCTCGCGCCCCGCGAGGCCGATCTCCGCGGCGATGGAACGCGCCTCCTCGAACAGCGCCGTCTCGGAGGCGACCGGCCGCCAGAACGAGAAGCTCGAGCCGCTCCTCGCCTGTACCGCGAGCGCGAGGTTGTCGAGCACGCTTAAGCGCTTGAAGATGCTGGTGATCTGGTAGCTGCGCGCGAGTCCTACGCGCACCCGGTCGTGCTGAGGAACGCGGGTGATGTCGGCGCCTTCGAACCGGATGGCTCCGCCGTCGCTCGCGAGATCGCCAGCGATCTGGGCGATCAGAGTCGTTTTCCCCGCGCCGTTGGGGCCGATGAGCGCGTGCACCTCGCCCGGCTTCACTTCGAGCGTCACGTCGTCCGTGGCGACGACGCCGCCGAAGCGCTTGGATACGTTTTTCAGCTCAAGCATCCTGCTTCCGCGCGAACCATCCGGCGATCCCCTGTGGCGCGAACAGCACGATCGCGAGCAGCACGACACCGACGCCCAGGCTCGCGTGCTGCTGATAATTCGGAAACGCGGCCGAGAGCCATTCGACGCGGTGGTTGGCGACCAGGTCTTCGAGGCAGAGCAGCGCCGCCGCGCCGATCACCCCGCCCCACAACCGCCCGACGCCGCCCAGGATCACCATCACCATGAGCGTCCCCGACTGCGTCCAGTGCAGCACGCTCGGGTTGACGTACTTGCCGTGACTCGCGAGCAGCACGCCGGCGAGGCCGCCGGCGGCGCCCGCGACGACGAAGCACGCGAGCTTGTAGCGGTATACCGGGAACCCGATCGCCTCGGCGCGCGCCTCGTTCTCCCGGATCGCCTGGATCACGCGCCCGAAACGCGAGTGCGCGATGCGGTGCAAGCCGTAGACGCCGGCCGCCAGCAGAACGAGCACCGCGTAGTAAAAAGCGAGGTCGCCGCCGAGATCGACGCCGAGGCCGGTCGAGGCGCGCTCGCGCAGGCTCAGGCCCTCGTCGCCCCCGTAGGCCTTCATCGAGTTGACCAGGAAATACACGATCTGCGCGAACGCCAGCGTGATCATGATGAAGTACACGCCGCGCGTGCGCAGCGACACCGCCCCGATGAGAAGCGCCGCGAGTGCGGACGCCGCGACCGCAGCGGGCCAGCCGATCCATGCGCTGGTGATTCCCTCAGCGATGAAAATGCTCGAAACGTAGGCGCCGGTCCCGACGAAGGCCGCGTGGCCGAAGGAGATCATGCCGCCGTAACCCAGCGCGAGGTTCAGGCTCGTCGCCGCGAGCGCGTAGACGAGGATGCGGCTGGCGAAGGAAAGGTAGTACGTCTGATGCTCGGCCTGCATTGCGAGCGGAAAGGCGAGCGCCAGCACGACCACGGCCCATGTAAAAGCGCGCCGCATCGCCCTAGCCGCGGGCCGGAAAAAGGCCCCGCGGCCGGAACACCAGCACCGCGACCATCAGGGCATACGCGAGCACCGAGGCGATCGCCGGGCCGGCGGCGCTCGCGACCCGCGGCTGGAAGAACATCCCGAACAGGATGGGGAGGAAAGCGCGCCCGATCGTGTCGACGAGCCCCACCAGCAGCGCGCCGACCAGCGCCCCGCGGATCGAGCCGATGCCGCCGATCACGACGACGACGAAAGCGAGGATGAGGATGTTCTCGCCCATGCCGACCTGCACCGCGAGCAGCGGACCGAGGAGCGCGCCGGCCACGGCGCACAGTCCGGCGCCGACGCCGAAAAGCAGCGTGAACAGGCGCCGGACGTCGACGCCCATCGCGAGCGCCATCTCGCGGTTGGACGCTCCGGCGCGCACCAGCATGCCGACGCGCGTGCGCGCGACCAGCAGGTAGAGCAGCGCGGCGACCGCCGCGCCGACGCCGATGATGAGGAGCCGATAGGCCGGGTAGAGCAGCCCGGGGAGCAGCTCGACCGGGCCCGAGAGCGCTGCCGGCATCGTCAGCGGCAGATCGGGGCCCCAGACGATGCGTACCGCCTCGTTCGCGATCAGGATGAGCGCAAACGTGGCGAGCACCTGCGACAGGTGATCGCGCGCGTAGAGCGCGCGCAGCACTGAAATCTAGAGCAGCATGCCGGCGATCGCGGTCGCGGGAATCGCGAGCAGCACGCCGAGGACGAACGAGCCGGTCGCCTGAACCAGCGCCGCGGCGAGAAACGCGCCCAGCATGTACAGCGACCCGTGGGCGAGGTTGATCATGTCCATGATGCCGAACACCAGGGTGAGCCCTGCGGCGAGCAGGAACAGCATCAGGCCGAACTGTAGTCCGTTCAGCGCCTGCTCGAGTATGAGGACCCAGGACATGGACTGTTTGGAAACCAAAAGGGCGAGGTCCTCGCCTCGCCCCTGATGGCCGCCGAAACCGCGCCTACTTCATCGGGCAGTCCTGCACGTAGGCGTCGCCCCGGTCCTTGAAGATCGTGCCCATGGTCTTGTTGACCAGGCGCCCCTGCGCGTCCTTGCCCACCACCCGCAGATAGTAGTTCTGGATCGGGTACTGGTTGCGGTTGAACTTGAACGGGCCGCGCACCGACTGGAACCTCGCCGCCTTGAGCGCCTTGCGCACGCTTTCCGTGTCCTCGATTTTTCCCTTCACGTCGCGCACGGCGGCGTCGATGAGGAGCGCGGTGTCGTATCCCTGCGATGCGTAGACGGTCGGGAGGCGCTTGTACTCCTGTTCGAACGCCGCGACGAATTTCCGGTTCGCCGTGTTGTCGAGGTCGAGCGCCCAGTGCGCCGCATCGAATGTACCGAGCATCGAATCGCCCACCGCCCTGATGATGTCCTGGTCCGACGAGAACCCGGGAGTGATGAGTTGCATGTCCCGCGAGAGACCCGCGGCGACGAACTGCTTGATGAAGTTGATCCCCATGCCGCCGGGAAGGAAGATGTACACAGCCTCGGGTTTCGCCGCGCGCACCTGCGCCAGCTCGGCCGAGTAGTCGAGCTGCCCGAGCTGCGTATACACCTCGCCGGCGATCGTGCCCTTGTAGAAGCGCTTGAATCCCTCGAGCGAGTCCTTCCCCGCCTGGTAGTTCGGCGCAAGCATGTAGACCGACTTGTAGCCCTTGTCGGTCGCGTGCTGGCCCGCCGCCTCGTGGTAGGCGTCGTTCGGCCAGGACGCGGCGAAGAAATACGGGTTGCATTGCTTGCCCGCGAGCGGCGAGGGCGCGGCGTTGGGGCTGACGTAGATGACCTTGTTCTCGAATGCGACTGGAACGGACGCGAGCATGATGTTGGAGAAGACGAACCCGGTGAGAAAGTTCACCTTGTCGAGCTTGATGTCCTTCTCCGCGAGCTGACGGCCCACGTCGGGCTTGAACTGGTCGTCGCCGATCAGCACCTCGGCGGGAAGCCCGCCCAGCTTTCCGCCGTTCAGCTTCACCGCGAGCATGAACGCGTCGCGGATGTCGACGCCGAGAGCCGCGCTCGGGCCCGAGAGGGTGCTGATGAAGCCGATCTTGACGCGGTCTGCGGCGTGCGCGGGCAGAGCGAGCGCGGCTAATGATGCGAACACTGAGGCGAGTGCTGGGGCGAGGAATTGTCTTGTCATGGCGACCGGCTCTCTGCGGCGAAAGCGCAGACCTTATGTGCGGGCGCACCGGAAGTCAAGCCGGCCGGGCGAGCCGATGCGCCCGAGCCGACATCGGGAACGGATAGAATCCGGGAACACATGATCTCCGCTTGGCGCTCGATCGACGCAGTGCTGTTTCCTTCCCGCCTGGCGGTCCTGAGGACGCTCCTCGCGGCGTTCAACGCGCTGACGCGCCTCGTGCTCGCCGCGTACAACGGCGAGCCGTCCTTCTTCCTGCCCTGGCGCATCCTGCCGGCGATGGCGATCGGCGCCGCCTTCGATCTCGGCGCGGCGGCCTTCGTCGCGCCGCTTTTCGCCGCCCTGCTCGCCTGGTGGCCGCAGCGCTACCCGGCCGCGCTCAGGATTCTGCTCGCGGTACTGCTTGTGCCCTTTTGCGGGGTCACGGTGTTCGTCGGCACCTCCGAGCTGGTCTTCTGGAACGAGTTCGCTTCGCGCTTCAATTTCATCGCCGTCGACTATCTCGTCTACACCAACGAGGTGATCGGCAACATCCGCGAGTCCTACAACGTGCCGCTGCTGCTGTCGCTCATCGGTATCGTCTCCCTGCTGCTGTGGTGGGTGCTGCTGCGCCGGGTCGCTCCCGGGGTATCGGCCCCGGCGGCGGGGCTCGCCGCGCGCTCGCGCGCCGTGGCGATCTGGGTGCTCGCGCCGTTCGTCGCGTTCGCCGCGCTCGATGCGCGCTACAAGGAATTCTCAGGCGACGCGCAGCTGAACGAGCTCGCGGGCGACGGTTACTTCGATTTTTTCCACGCCTTTCGCGCCAACGAGATCGACTACGAGCGCTTCTACAGGACCCTGCCGGCCGAGCGCGCGGGGCGGATTCTCGCGGGCGAGCTCGGTGCGCCGCAGCCCACCGCCGGCAGCGCGGGCCCGCCTTTCGAGCGCTACGTGAACGGGCACGGGCCCGAGAAGCGGTTCAACGTCGTCCTGATTTCCGTGGAAGCCCTGAGCGCCGATTTCCTCGCCGCGTTCGGCAGCCGCGAGGGGCTGACTCCCCGGCTCGACCAGTTCGCCCGGGACGGGCTGCTGTTTACGCGTGTGTACGCGACCGGCACGCGCACGGTGAGGGGGCTGGAGGCCCTGACGCTGTCGTTTCCCCCGACGCCGGGCTACTCGATCGTGAAGCGGCCGGACAACGGGGGCTTGTTCACGCTGGGCGGGGTCTTCAAGGACAAAGGCTACGAGCCGCTGTATCTCTACGGCGGCTACGCCTACTTCGACAACATGGGGGCGTTTTTCTCGGGGAACGGCTACACGGTGATCGACCGCACCGCCATCAGGAACGAGGACATCTCCTACGAGAACATCTGGGGCGTGGCCGACGAGGACCTGTTCAAGCTCGCGCTCGGCGAGCTGGACAAGCGCTGGGCGGCGCACACGCACTTCTTCGCGCACATCATGACGGTGTCCAATCACCGTCCTTTCGCCTATCCCCCGGGACGCATCGACATTCCGCCGGGAACGCGCGAGGGCGCGGTCAAATACACGGACTTCGCGATCGGGCAATTCATCGACCGCGCGCGCGCCAAGCCCTGGTTCGGGCGCACGCTGTTCGCGATCGTCGCCGACCACACCCACAAGGGACGCGGCCGCACCGAGCTGCCGCCGGACAACTATCACATCCCCTTTATCGTGTACGCGCCCGGGCTGGCGCGGCCGGGCCGAGTCGACGCCATCGCCTCGCAGATCGACGTGGGTCCGACGCTGCTCGGCATGCTCGATTTCAGCTACCGCTCGCGGTTCTTCGGCCACGACATCCTGCACGATGGGGCGAAGCACCAGCGCGCGCTTTTTGCCAACTACCAGACGGTGGGCTACTACCGCGACGGCATCGCGGTGGAGCTCAAGCCCAAGGGTCGCTACCGCATCGTCGATGCCGACAGCGGCGAGCCGCGTGCCGAAGACGCGCACGCGGCGCGGCTGCTGGACGAGGCGATCAGCTACTACCAGTCGGCAAGCGTCGCGTACAAGTCGGGCGATCTCAAGCTCGCACGCCGGCAGCGCTGAACGGGCGGCGAACGCCGCGGACCTTCAGCTATCGAATTTCTTGAAGAGGAAGGGCGCGAGCAGCGACGCGGTGAAGAGCAGCAGAGCGACCAGCGGTGCGCGAGGCGCCATGATCGCGATCGGCGACGCCACGCACACGAGAATGAGGATCCAGGGCACGAGCGCCCTGCTGTACTTGAGATAGGCGAGGAATCCCGGGGGCACCTGGACGTGGATGTCGCGCTCGTCGCGGTCCCTTTGCGCCGCCCTCCCCTCCAGCCAGATCGCGAACACATAGATCTGCCCCGCCAGTCCGCCCGCGAACACGACCGCGCCCGCGATCATGGCGAGGATTCCGGGCACGAAACGCCCCGCCTTGATCACGATGTCGATGGCGCACACGGTGCTGACCAGGACGAACACCAGAAGCACGGGGAGCACCGCCCAGATGCGCGGCGCCACGTATGCCTGCAGCACGTCGTCGCGCACGAATTTGAGCGCGAGGTCTTGCGCGTCGCGCAGGACGGTCCGCGGACGGAGCTGGCTCAGCATGTCCCCGCCGGCGGCGCGCAATTCGCGCTCACCGTGCCTCACCGCGCGCCTCAGGTCTCGCTCCCTGATCATCGGCGCATCCTAAGGCCATCGACCGGGCTATGCAATTGTCATGGGTGCGAATCCGTGCAATACGCACGCGGCCCCATCGTGTAAGCTTCCGGGCGCTCCGCGACCGCCCTGGGAGATCTCCATGAAAACGATCGCCATCGAAGAACACTTCATCACGCCGATGTACCGCGACAAGGTCGCGGCGAACGAGTTCCGCAACTTCTATCTCACGAGTCGCGGCGAGCAGATCGGCCACGACATCGTCGAGGAGAACGCCGATCTCGGCCTGAGACGTCTCGCGCACATGGACGCGGCGGGCGTGGATGTGCAAGTCCTGTCGTTCGGTTCCCCGGGGCCGCAAGGCTTCGGCGCGGACGTCGCGATTCCCATGGCGAGAGACGCGAACGACCGCGCGCACGCGGCGGTCAAGCTGCACCCCGAGCGCTTCGCCGCCTTCGCCGCGCTCCCCACCGCCGACCCCGAAGCCTCGGCGAAGGAGCTCGAGCGCTGCGTCGCGAAGCTCGGCTTCAAGGGCGCGATGATCCACGGCCACACGCAGGGGAGCTTTCTCGACGAGCGAAAGTACTGGGTCATCTTCGAGGCCGCGCAGGCGCTCGATGTGCCCATCTACCTGCACCCGACGCTCGCCCATCCCGGCGCGATGCAGTCCTACTTCAAAGGTTATGAGGAATTGGCGCGCGCGGGCTGGGGCTTCGCGATCGATACCAGCTGCCATTTCCTCAGGATCGTTTTCGCGGGCGTCTTCGACGCCTATCCAAAGCTGAAATTCATCCTCGGGCACCTGGGCGAGGGCCTGCCCTTCGCCATGCACCGGCTGAACGATCACACCGCGCGCGCCGCGGCGCGGCGCGGACTGAAGAGAGAGCCGATCGAATACCTGCGCGATAATCTCCTCGTCACCACCAGCGGCAATTGGTACGAGCCGGCCTTCCTGTGCACGCTGCTCGCGCTGGGATCGGACAATATTCTCTTCGCGGTGGACTGGCCCTACGAGGCCAACACCACGGGAATCGAGTTCCTGAAGAAGCTCTCGATCAGCGACGCCGACCGCGAGAAGATCGCGCACGGCAACGCCGAGCGCATCCTGAGGATGTAGGCGCCTGCGTCTCCGGCGGGCTTGACGTTGCCCATATATTTCCATAATCTTGGAAATATGGAATCTCAGGAAGCCGTCCGCGCGCTCGAAGCCTTGGCCCAGGAATCGCGCCTGGGCGTCTTCCGTCTGCTGGTGGAGGCCGGCTCCGAGGGGCTGCCCGCGGGGCGCATCGCCGAACGGATGAAGCTCCCCGGCCCGACCCTCTCGTTCCATCTGGCGCAGCTCAAGCACTCTGGCCTGATTTCCTGCCGGCGCGAAGGGACCTCGCTCATCTACTCGGCCGAATTCGACGCCATGAACGAGCTTGTCGGCTTCATGACCGAGAACTGCTGCGGCGGCGACCCTGCGCAATGCGCGCCGGTGCGCAAGGTTTCCCGATCGAAGCGCAAGAGTAGAGCCGCCTGAGATGAACATTCTTTTTCTCTGCACCGGCAACTCGGCGCGTTCGATCCTCGCCGAGGCGATCACCAACAGCTTGTCCGCTTCCAAAGTGAGATTCCGGGCATTCAGCGCGGGCAGTCACCCCAAAGGGGCCGTCCACCGGCTCGCGCTCGATCTGCTTCGCCAGCTCAGAATCCCCACCTCCGGCCTGCGCAGCAAGAGCTGGGACGTGTTCGCCGAGCCCGCTGCACCGGCCATGGATTTCGTCATTACGGTCTGCGACCAGGCCGCGGGCGAACCATGCCCGTTCTGGCCCGGACAGCCGATCACCGCCCATTGGGGCATGCCCGATCCCGCCGCGATCGAGGGAACGGAGGACGAAAAGCGCCGCGCCTTCTCCGACACGGCGAACATGCTTCGCCGAAGGATAGAACTCCTCGCCAATCTGCCGCTCGACAAGCTCGACCGGCTGTCGCTGCAGAACAAGGTCCGGGACATCGGCGAGGCGCGGCCGTGAGCCTGGGCAGGCGGCTCGCGGCGGAAGCGCTCGGAACCGCGCTTCTCCTCGTCATCATCATCGGCTCGGGCATCATGGGCGAGCAACTCGCCCGGGGAAACGCGGCCATCGCGCTGCTCGCCAACTCGCTCGCCACCGGCGCGGGCCTCCTGGTGTTGATCCTCGTCTTCGCCCCGGTCTCCGGCGCTCACTTCAATCCGCTCGTGTCGACCGCCGAGGCGACGCGCTCGAGCTTGCCGTGGCGGGAGGTACCTCTCTACATCACTGCGCAGATCGCCGGCGCATTCGCCGGCGTCGCCGCTGCTCACGCGATGTTCGGCAAGCCGTTGTTCTTCGCCTCGCGGCACGTTCGTGCCGGCTGGCCGATGCTTTGGAGCGAGGCGATTGCCGCGTTCGGTTTGCTGCTCACGATTCTCGCCATTTCGAAGACGAGGCCGGCAGCCGTGCCCTTCGCGGTCGGCGCCTACATCACCGCCGCCTATTGGTTCACGGCCTCGACTTCGTTCGCCAACCCGGCCGTGACCCTGGCGCGCGCAGCGAGCGATACGTTCGCGGGAATCCGTCCCGTCGACACTCCGGGTTTTATCGCCGCTCAGGCACTCGGCGCGGCGGCGGCGCTGTACCTCCATCGCTGGCTGTTCGCCGCGCGAAACGCCCGATGATTTCCGGTTCGCGACCCCGATGCAGCCTATAATGACCCTTCATGCCGGAAACGATCTATGAAAAAAATCTCGCGTTCGAGGCAGCATGGCGCGATCTGGAACGCAGGTCCCGGATGCTCTGGCTGCTACTCGCTGCATACCTTCCGGGAACTTTCCTGCTCGCCTGGGTGATCAACACGCTGTTCCCGCAGCACACCTCGTTGCCCCTGGTCGGTATCGTCTGGATGGCCGCGATCGGCTGGGTCGGATTCCACATGGCGCGCTTCGCGTGCCCGCGCTGCGGCGCGACCTTTTTCGAGAACTGGTATTTTTTCAAGCCGCTCAGGAACACGTGCGCTCATTGCGACCTGGCACGACGTGCCAAAAGCGGCGACGCGGCGCCAGGAGCGGACTAGCCCGCGGGCCGCGGCGTGACGTGTCCGCACTTGCCGCAGGTGCGGTGCTTCTCCTCGGAGTAGAACTCCTCGTAGACGCGCGACACCGGGTCCTCGCGGTAGTCGCTCACGACCTTCACCGATTCGAACAGCGGCGTGCGGCATTTCGCGCAGAACCACGAAAACTTGTCCCGTTCCCCGGCGCGCCGCTTGCGCTCGAGCACCAGCACGAAGGCGTCGCGGGGGAAACGCGGCGAATGCGGAGTTCCGGCCGGGCAGTAGATGATCTCCCCCTCGCGGATCACCGCCACCTTCTCCTCGCCCGCGGCGTCGATGTAGTGCAGGTTCATGTCGCCCTGGATCATGTACATGACCTCGTCGCTCGGATCGGAGTGGAACTCGCTCCGGCCCTCCCTGCCGCGCGCGACAAAGGCGATGGTGTCGGGCGCCTGCCACAGGATGCTCACCGGCTTGACGCTCTTCGCAATGCCTTCGGAGACCTGCGCGAGGTTGACGGCCTTGAGTTCTGTCATGCGCTCTCTAGTTTTCAACCGACGACGCCGTAGATTGTAAGCGCAAGGCGCGAGTACAGGGTAAGATCGCCCATCCTCCGTACTGCACAAATGAACACTGCGAACGCGGCCGCAAACCTCGCCAGCGTTGTCTTTCTGAAGGTCCAGGAGTTCGCGCGCAGGCCGGCCCAGGAGCAGGCGCGACTGCGAGCGCAACTGGAGGCCGTGGTCGCGGTCACCACCGCGGACCTCGGGCACGCCGGCTGGATCGCGCTCGACGCGGCCGACGGCATCGCGATCGCCGTTCTGGGAGATCCCCAAGGCGCGCTGCGCCTCGCCCAGCGCTCGCTCACCGCGATCGCCGCCGGGCTGCCCCTGTGCGTCGGGGTCAACCACGGGGCGGTACAGGCGACTTCGGGCGCGCGCGGCGTGGACGGGATGACCGGAGACGGCATCGCGGTCGCCGCGAGCGTGGCGGAGTTCGCGGCGTCGACGCGGGTGCTGATCTCGCGCTCGTTCCGCGACGCGCTCGCCGACGCTGCGCCGGCCCTGGACGCCGGCCTCTCTCCGGCCGGGGTGTTCACCGACGCCGGACTGCGCACGCACGAGCTGTTCTTCCCGGACAAGAGCGCCGCGGGGCGAAGGCAGAGACGACTCATCGCGGTCGGCCTCGCGGCCTGCCTTATTCTCCTCGGCGCCGGAATCGGCGCGCGCGCCACCGGCGGCGGCCACAAGCCGGTGCTCGACGCGACGATGGCCAAAGTCGGCATGTCGGCGAAGCAGCGCGAGGCCTGGCTGCGCGGGCTGCGCGAGAAAGTCAGGTTCTAGCCGTGGCCAACAAGAAGAAGCAGCAGCTGACCCAGCTGGGCCGCTACAAGATCACTGGCGAACTCGGCCGCGGCGCGATGGGAGTGGTCTACAAGGGCGAAGACCCCTCGCTCGACCGCACCGTCGCGCTCAAGACCGTCATCCTCTCCGACGACGCGGCCGGCAAGGACGAGTACAAGAAGCGCTTTTTTCTCGAGGCCAAGGCCGCCGGGCGCCTCTCCCATCCGCAGGTCATCACGGTCTACGATTTCGGCCAGGAAGGCGACGTCGCGTACATGGCGATGGAGTTCCTCAAGGGCAAGGAGCTGCGCACCCGCATGCAGGAAGGCTCGATCAGCGTCCCCGAGGCGGTGCACATCGCCGAGCAGGTCGCCGAAGGGCTCGGCTACGCCCACGAGCACGGCGTGGTCCACCGCGACATCAAGCCGAGCAACATCATGCTGCTGCCGCACGACAAGGTGAAGATCATGGATTTCGGGATCGCGCGCATGCGCGCTTCCGACCACAAGACGAGCACGGGCCTGGTGCTCGGGACGCCGAAGTACATGTCGCCCGAGCAGGTCTCGGGTCAGCCGGTGGACCATCGCTCCGACATCTTTTCCCTTGGGGTCGTCCTCTACGAGATGCTGACGCACACCAAACTCTTCCAGGGAGAGGACACGCCGCAGATCTTCCATGCGGTCGCCAATTTCCTGCCGCCGGTGCCGAGCCGCCTGAACCCCGAGGTGCCGCCTATGCTCGACTTCGTGGTCGAGCGCGCGTTGAAAAAAGACCCCGCGGTGCGCTACCAGGACGCCTTCGAGCTCGCCTCGGATCTGCGCTCGGCGCTCTCCGAGCTCGTCGACCGCGAGGCCGCCGCGGCGGGCGAGAAACAACGCGATCGGGACACGACCAAGACGATGAAGCTCGACGCGGAGACGCTGAAGACGGCGCTGCCCGCGCCGACCGCGGCGGCGATCGGCTCCGACACCCGGCTTCCGGTGTCGATCAAGTTCGATTGCTCGGACGCGATCGAGCGGCTGACCGATCCGACGCGCAGCGATCGCGCCATGCTCAGGCGGGCGCCTCGCCCCGTCGGTCTTCTGCGCCGATTGCTGCGCCACCGCGTGCTGGTCGCCGCCGTGATCGCGGCGGCCCTGGTGGGCGGCGCGATCGCCGTGGTCTGAGCGGGCGGCCGCCCTCCCTTCACTCGCTCTTGATTCCCGCGGCCTTGACCAGCGCCGCGTTGGCGGCGATCTCCTCGCGGATGTAGGCGTTGAAGGCTTCGGGCGCGTATTCCATCGGTTCGGCGCCCAGTCGCGCGAGCTTCTCGCGCACCTCCGCCGAGTGCAGCGCCTTGAGCGTTTCCTGGTACAGCCGGTTGACGGTCTCGCGCGGCGTCTTCGCCGGCGCGAACATGCCGACCCAGAAGTTGTAATCGGAGTTGGGAACGCCGGCTTCCAGCGTGGTGGGAAGCTCGGGAAGCGCGAGCGAGCGCTTCGTGCTCCCCACCGCGAGGGCGACGAGCTTGCCGTCCTTCAAGAGCGGCAGTATCGCGTTGACCGGGCAGAAATAGTAGTCGACGCGGCCGGTGATGATCTCGGTGAGCGCCTCCGGCGACCCCTTGAACGGAATGTTGACCGTGTCGATGCCCGCGCCGAGGCGAAAGCGCTCGGCGTTCAGGTGCGTCGCGCTGCCGACGCCAACCGAGGCGGAATTCATCGAGCCGGGCTTCGCCTTCGCTGCGGCGACGAGCTCCTTCACCGAATGAATGCCCTTCGAGGGCGCCATGACGAGCACGTTGGGCAGCAAAGCGAGCGGGACGACGCCGGTCAGGTCGCGCAGCGTGTCGTAGGGCAGGTCCTTGTAAGTCGACGGGGTCACCGTGTACGAGGACGAGTGCACGAACAGCGTGTAGCCGTCGGGATCGGATTTCGCCACCACGGCTCCGCCAATGGTGCCGCCCGCGCCCGGGCGGTTCTCGATCACGATCGGCTGCCCGAGCTGCGGCGAGAGTCTTTCCGTCACCGTGCGCGCGATGATGTCGGTGCCGCTTCCCGGAGTGAACGGGACGACGATCCGGATCGGCTTCGTGGGCCAACCCTGCGCCCCCGCCGCCTGCGCGGCGCACATGGCGATCACAAAGAACGCTTTTCTCATCGGTGACATCGCCGAACCTCCTCTTGTGTGTATTATCACGCCTGCGCAGGAACACGCAAATTTCTCCTCGATGAAGTCCGCCCCGTTCGAATACGCCCGCGCCGCCTCGCTCGCCGAAGCCTGCGACTTGCTCGCGCGCCATGGCGGTGACGCGAAGCTCCTCGCCGGCGGACAGAGCCTGGTGCCGATGATGGCGATGCGCCTGCTGCGCCCCGCATTTCTTGTCGACATCAACGAGATCGCGGCGCTGAAATTCGTTTCCGGGGAGAAGGACGTCGCTCGCGTCGGCGCTTGCACGCGCCAGTGCGTGGTCGACCGCGACGAGGCGCTCGCCGCGCGCGTGCCGCTGCTGCGCCAAGCGCTGGCCTGGGTCGGGCACGTGCAGACGCGCAACCGCGGCACTGTCGGCGGCAGTCTCGCGCACGCCGATCCCTCGGCCGAGCTGCCGCTCGCCGCGCGGGTGCTCGGCGCGAAGATGGTGCTGCGCTCGTCGAAGGGTTCGCGCACCCTGGAGGCGGAAAAATTCTTCACGGGGCCGATGTCGACCGCGGTACGGCCCGACGAATGTCTCGAGGAAATCCACTGGCCGGTGTGGAGCGAGAAACGCGCCGGCTCCGCGTTCACCGAGATCGCCATCCGCCACGGCGATTTCGCGATGGTCGCCGCCGCGGCGCAGGTCGCGCTCGACGCGGACGGCCGCTGTACGCGCGCGGCCTTCGGCCTCGGCGGCGCCGCGGGAACACCGCTCGCGTTCCCGAAGATCGCGGCGCGGCTCGTCGGCACGAAGCTCGAGGACAAGGCGATCGAGGACGCCGCGAGCGACGTCTCGAAGGAGACCGATCCCGGCGCCGACCTTCACGCGACCAAGGAATACCGGCGCCATCTCGCGCGCGTGCTCGCCGGGCGCGTGCTGCGCGATGCACGGGAGAAAGCGAAACTGCAGTGAGCGAAACGCTGCACGCCGTGTCGATCGAAGTAAACGGCAAGCGCCGCGAAGCGCAGGTGCCGGCGCGCCTGTCCCTGGTCGACTGGCTGCGCGACGAGCTGCGCCTCACCGGGACGCACGTCGGCTGCGAGCACGGCATCTGCGGCGCCTGCTCGGTGATGCTCGACGGCGAGCCGGTGCGCTCCTGCCTCATGTATACAGTCCAGGCGAACGGCCACCGGGTGACGACCGTCGAAGGCCTGGCTCGGCCCGACGGAAGCTTGAGCGTGCTGCAGGACAGCTTCTGCGAGACCCACGGCTTGCAATGCGGCTACTGCACCAGCGGCATGCTGATCGCCGCGCAAGGCTTGCTGAACGCCAATCCTAATCCCACCGAGGAACAGATCCGCGACGCCATCGGCGGCAACCTGTGCCGCTGCACCGGCTACCAGCAGATCGTCGAGGCGGTCGAGCTGGCGGTGAAACGCTTGAGGGAAACGAAGTGAGCTACAGACTTACCTGCCATCCTGAGGCCGCAGGCCAAAGGATCTCTGTTAGCACAGCGTACCGACAGAGATCCCTCGCTGCGCTCGGGATGACACGCATGGGCCAAGAACTGTCATGACCTCTCCATTTCGGTACATCGGCAAGAAGCGCCGCACCAAGGAAGATCCGCGCTTCGTCTCCGGCCGCGGGCGCTACGTCGCCGACGTCGCGCTGTCCGGGATGAAGCACGTCGCGCTGGTCGCTTCGCCGCACGCCTCCGCGCGCATCGTGTCGATCGACGTGAAGGCTGCGCGCGCCGCGCGCGGGGTGTTGTACGTGCTCACGGGCGAGGAGTTCTGCGCCGAGACCGATTCGCTCGTGACCGGCGTGGACGCGCCCAAGCTGACGCGCTTCGCGCTCGCGCGCGGTGTGGTGCGCTACGCCGGCGAATGGGTCGCGGCGGTGGTCGCCGACACGCGCGCCCTCGCCGAGGACGCGGCGGAGCTGGTCGAGGTCGAATACGAGACGCTGCCACACGTCATCGATGCGGAAGCCGCGATGCAGCCCGGCGCGCCGCTCGTCCATCCCGCGCACGGCTCGAACGTCATCCTGCACAAGAGGTTCGTCTGGGGACCGGTCGAGGAAGTCTTTGCGAAGGCCGAGCACCAGTTCGCCTTCCGCGCGACCTGGGGGCGCTCCGCCACCGTGCCGATCGAGACTTTCGGCGTCGCGGCGCAATGGAATCCCGGCACCGAGATCCTCGACATCTGGGCGTCGATCCAGATGCCCAAGTACCCCGACCAGCTCGCGAAGGCCCTGCGGCTTCCCGGCAACGGCGTGCGCGTGCACTATGACGTCGACGTCGGCGGCAGCTACGGCGTGAAGCGCGGCATCAAGCACACGGTGCTGGTCGGGTATCTTGCGAAAAAGCTCGGCGTGCCGGTGCGCTTCATCGAGGACCGCCTGGAGAACATGCGCGGCGGCGACATGCAGGGGCCCGACCGCTTCTTCGACATGCAGGTCGCGTTCGACGCCGACGGCACGATACGCGCCTGGAAGATCCGCGCGGTGGACAACGTCGGCGCCTACGCCGGGCGCGCGCCCTTCCAGCTCGGCAAGCCCATCACCGCGATCTGCGGGCCGTACCAGATCCCGGCGGTCGAGTACGACGCGACCTCGGTGCTGACGAACAAGACGCCGCAGGAAGCGGTGCGCGGCTTCGGCCAGTCCCCCACCAACTTCGCCATGGAACGCACCATCGACCGCGTCGCGCGCCATCTCGGCATGGACCGCATCGAATTGCGCCGGAAGAACCTCATCCGCAAGGACCAGTTCCCCTACACCATCCCGAGCGGCTCGAGCTACGACTCGGGCGACTACCACGCGGTGCTGGACAAGGCGCTCGCAGCGATCGACTACCCCGAGCTGGTGCGCGCGCGCGACGCCGCGCGCAAGGCCGGCCGGCTCGCCGGCATCGGCCTCTCGACCTGCCTCGAGCCCTCGGGCGGCAATTCCGCGTTCGAAGTGCTGCTCAACCCAAAGAACGAGACCACCACCTGGATGGACTCCTGCCTGGTGCGCGTCGATCTCGCGGGCAGCATCACCGGGGTGATGAACACCTCTAGCTCGGGCCAGGGCCACGAGTCGCTCGTCTCGACGGTCATCGGCGAGATTCTCGAGCGCGATCCCGCGAGCGTGCGGGTAGTGCGCGCCGATTCGCTCACGGCATTGCCCTCCAACAGTCCGGTCGGCAGCCGCATGGCGATCATGCTGGGCGGCGCGGCCGCGGGCGCGGCGAAGAAAATCAAGGAGACCCTGGTCGCCATCGCCGCGCACAATTTCGAGTGCGCTCCGGAGGACCTCGAGTACCGGGACGGCGACGTGAGCCTGAAGGGCGCGCCGGAGAAAAAGCTCGGCTGGGACCAGCTGGTCGAGATCGCGCACCGAAAATTCCACAAGATGCCCCCGGGCGTGGAGCCCGGGCTGCAGGCGAAATTCGTCTGGGAGGTGCCGACCGGCGGGACGCTGCCCACGCCCGAAGGCCGCGTGCAGATGTATCCCTGCTATTCCTTCGAGGCGCACGTCGTCTACGTCGAGGTCGACCCGGACACCGGCAAGCCTCGCCTGGGCAAATACGTCTGCGGCCACGACTGCGGCGTGATGATCAACCCGGACATCGTGCACGGCATGACCTACGGTGGCATTGCCCACGGCATCGGTGCGGCGCTCTACGAGAAGTTCTCGTATACGGAGGACGGGCAACTCGCGAGCGGGACTTTCATGGACTACTTGATTCCATCGTCGATGGAGGTGCCCGGCCTCAAGATCGTCGATCACTGCACGCCCTCGCCGCTCACCACGTTCGGCCAGAAGGGCTCGGGCGAGGCCGGCTACCTCGGGGCGCCCGCGGCGATCGCCAACGCGATCAACGACGCGCTCGCTCCGCTGGACGCGGCGCTCGACACGCTGCCGATGTCGCACCTGGCCATCTGGAACGCCATCCACTCGAAGAAAGCGGCACGAACATGAAAGACCTCGTCATCGACATCCACGCGCATTTCATCCCGAAACTGCTGTACGAGCGCTTCGACGCGAGCTCCGAAAAATTCCCGGAGGTGAAGCTCCTGCGCGATGAAAAAGGCATCCGCGTGCAGTTCCCGGGAGGCCAGCCGACGCGCCCGATCTCGGCCAAGCTCTCCGATCTCGCGGACCGCCGCGCCTGGATGGACCGGAACGGCATCGACCACCAGCTCGTCGGCGGCTGGCTCGACAGCTTCGGCTACGAGCTTCCGGCGGGCGAAGGGCTCGCGTGGAGCCGCTTCTACAACGACTGCCTCGAGGAAGAACTGGGCGAGGAGACGCGCTTCACGCCGCTTGCGACCGTGCCGCTGCAGCACGGCGGGCTCGCCGCCGAAGTGCTGGCCGAGGTGCTCGGGCGCGGCTTCGGCGGAGTGATGATCGGAACGCTGCCGAAAGGCAACGCGGGCAACCTCGACGATCCTTCGCTCGATCCGTTCTGGCAGGCGGCGTCCGACCTGGAGGCGGCCGTGTTCCTGCACCCGATGTTCCTGTGCGGCGAGCCGCGCCTGGCCGAGTACGATCTGGTGAACGCGATCGGACGCCTTGCCGACACCTCGATCGCGGTGTCGCGGCTGCTCTTCTCCGGGCACCTGCTGAAATTTCCCGGCATGAAGTTCGTGGTTTCGCACGGCGGCGGCGCCCTGCCCTACGCGCTCGGGCGGCTCGCGAGAAACCACAAGATCTCGCAGGGCAAGTACGCCGACCCGCGCACGGGCTTCGAGGCGATGTACTTCGACTCCTGCGTGTTCGACGCCGACTCGCTCGAATACCTCGCGAAAAAAGCCGGCCCCGAGCGCGTCATGCTCGGCTCGGATCAACCTTTTCCGATCGGCGACCCGGAACCGAGAAAAGCGCTCGAGGGGGAGTACTTCGGCGAAGCGCTGAAGAAAGGGATCCTCGGCGCAACGGCGCAAAGCGTGTTCCGCGTCCGCTCGGACTGCTGGGTCCCGCGCTGAAGGGGCCGACGCCCGGGCCCGAGCCGCGATGCGCGTGCCAGACCTCTCAATATCTCATAAGATGACCTCAGGACTGCCTTGGCCATGACGAACCGAGAATCCAATCCCGAGCCCACCAACCCCCTGGGCATCGACGGCATCGAGTTCATCGAGTACGCCACCTCGCAGCCGCAGGCGCTCGGGTCGGTGCTCCAGTCGATGGGCTTCGTCCCCGTCGCCCGCCACCGGTCGCGCGAGGTGATGCTGTACCGCCAGGGCCCGATGAACCTCATCGTGAACGCGCATCCGGACGCGCTTCCCGGCATGAGAGCGCCGACGGCGACTCCGGAGCTGAAGGCGATCGCCTTGCGCGTGCGCGACGCGGGCTTCGCCTGGCGCCGCTCGCTGGACCTCGGCGCCTGGGAGATGCCGACCCGCGCCTCCGCGATGGAGCTGAACATCCCGGGCATCCACGGCGCGGGCGACAGCCTCTTCTATTTCGTCGACCGCTACGAGGATTTCTCGATCTACGACGTCGATTTCGTGCCGCTGCCCGGAACCGCGCAGCGCCCGCCCGCGATCGCGGGGATGCATTACTTCGGCGTGGTGCAGGCGATCCTCGAGGAGCGCACGCACGACTGGCTCGATTTCTACGGCAGCCTGTTCGGATTCTCGGTGCTGCCGCAGGGCAAGAAATACGGCGTGCTGCCCAAGGGCACGCTGCTCGAGAGTCCGTGCCACAAGTTCTACCTGCAGCTGATCGAGCCCCCGCCGGGCGCCGAGGATATCCAGTGGGACGAGGCCTTGGTGCGGGTCGGCTTGGGCGCGCCCGACGTCAAGGCCGCAACCAAGGCACTCGCGGAGCGGGGGGTCGTGTTCATCGACCGCGGATCGGTTCAACCGAGCGAGAAAGGCGCCCTGACGCAGGTGTATCTCGGCGGCGTCACCTTCGAGCTGGTGAAGAGTCAGCTGCAGCCGTGAATCTCGAAAACTTCGGCATGGACACCATCACCCTCGCCGGGCCGCTGGAAGCCCGCTTGCGCGCGGCGCGCGCGGCCGGCTTCACCCAGATCATGCTGTCGGCGCGCGACCTGGTCGAGCACCCCGGGGGCGAGGCGGCGGCGGTGGCCGCGGTCCGGGAGAGCGGGCTGCGCGTGACGGGATTCCAGGTGCTGCGCGATTTCGAGGGACTGTCCGGGCACCTGCACGCCTACAAGCTCGACATCGCCAAGGCGATGCTCGGCCTGTGCCACGACCTGGGCTCGAAGCTGCTCCTCGCATGCTCGTCGAGCTCCGCGCATGCGGGCGGCGACCCGGCGCTGCTCGCGCGGGACCTGAGCAAGCTCGCCACGCTCGCGGTGCCGCTCGGCGTGCGCGTCGCCTACGAGGCGCTGTCCTGGGGCAAGCACGTCAACGAGTTCACCCAGGCCTGGGACGTCGTGATGCGCGCCGACCGCGCCAACCTGGGACTCGCGCTCGATTCGTTCCACATGCTCGCCACCAAGACCGCTCTGGACGAGCTCGACCTGGTCGACCCGGAAAAAATCTTCCTCGTCCAGCTCGCCGACTTCATGTGGCAGGAACTGCCCTCGCGCGAGGAGCGCATCAACACGGCGAGGCACTTCCGCGTGTTTCCCGGCGAAGGCGTGCACGGCGAGGAAGTCGCGGAGCTCGTGCGCAGGCTCGACCGGATGGGCTACCGCGGCGATTACAGCTTCGAAGTGTTCAACGACGACTACACCCAGCTTCCCGCTCCGATCGCCGCGGGCCGCGCCCGGCAGGCGGTCAAGTGGCTGACCGATCGCGTGTCGCGCCGCAGCCTTCCGGTTCGCAAAGACAGGCCCTGGGCTCAGCGCTCCGGCTGAAGGGCTCGCTCAGGGCCTGGCCTTTCCGAGGCCGCCCGGATTTCACCTTACAATGGCTCTTCTCCAGGAGGATGGCTCGCGTGGATTTGCCTGAAGTCAAAAGCGGGACGAGAAGCGGCCGCGGCATGCGCCGGGCGCTGATCCTGGGAGGTCTCTTTCTGCTCGCGTCGAGCGGCGCTATCGCGCAGAGCTATCCGAATCAGCCGATCCGGATCCTGCTGCCTTACGGCGCGGGCGGCGTCGCGGACATCTCCGCACGCGTGGTCGCGCAGAAACTTTCGCAGCAGCTCGGGCAGCAGGTGCTCATCGAGAACCGGCCGAGCGCGGGCCAGATCGTCGCGAGCGAGGCCGCGAAGAACGCACCGCCGGACGGCTACACGCTGCTGTGGTTCAACCAGGGGCACGCCGTGAGCGCATCCCTGTTCAACGCCCTGCCCTACGACCCGGCGAAGGACTTCCTTCCGATTTCGACGGTCGGCTTCTTCGGCATGGCGCTCGTCGTCGACGCAAAATCGCCCTACGTCTCCGTGAAGGATCTCATCGCGGCGGCGAAGGCGAACCCGGGCAAGCTTAACGTCGGCACCACCAGCCCCGGCGGCACCCAGCACATCGCGGCCGAGTTGTTCAAGTCGATGGCCGAGGTCGATTTCCAGACGATACCTTTCAAGACCACGCCGCTCATCATCACATCGCTCAAGGGCGGCGACCTCCAAGCGATGGTCGAGATACTCGCGCCCATGATTCCGCACATCAAGAGCGGCAGCCTGCGCGCACTCGCCGTGACCTTCGATCATCGCTTCGCAGGTCTGCCCGATATCCCGACCCTCGCCGAGGCCGGCGTGCCGGGATACGAGGCGTCGGCCTGGAACGGAGTGGCCGCGCCGCTGAGGACGCCGAAGCCCGTCATCGATCGCCTCAACCGAGAGATCAATACAGCGGTCGCGGCACCGGAAGTGAAGCAGCGCTTGCAGGATCTCGGCGTCGACGCAAAGGGCAGCACGCCCGAAGCGCTGCAAGCCCTGCTCGTATCCGAGACGGCGAAATGGAAAAAGGTCATCGAAACCGCGAAGATCCCGAAGCAATGAATGCCCCGGAGAAACCGGTCGCGGCCCGCGGATACCCCGACCTGCACGAGCACCTCGAAGAGCTGAAGAAGCGCGGCCTGCTCCTCGAAATCACGAGGGCCGTCGACAAAGACGCCGAGCTGCATCCGCTGGTGCGCTGGCAGTTCGTCGGCGGCATGGACGAGGCCGAGAGGAAGGCGTTCCTGTTTACGAATATCGTCGACGGCCGCGGCCGCAAGTACGACATTCCGGTCGTCGTCGGCGCGATCGCGGCGAACCGCGCGATCTATTCGGTGGGCATGGGCGCGCCCCTGTCCGAGATCCAGGACAAGTGGGACCGCGCGATCGCCCATCCGATTCCGGCGCGCGAGGTCGAGAGCGCGCCTTGCCACGAGGTCGTGCACCAGGGCAAGGATCTCCAGGGAGAAGGCAAGGGGCTCGACCGCCTGCCGATCCCGATTTCCACTCCCGGCTTCGACTCGGCGCCCACCCTCACCGCGACCAACGTCATCACGCGCGATCCCGAGACGGGCGTGCAGAACATGGGCACCTACCGCGCCGCGCTGAAAAGCCCCGACCGGCTGGTGGTGCGCATGGCGACGCGCGTGGGCGGCGCGGGCGGCTATCTGCACTACGTGAAATACCAGAAGCTCGGGAAGAAGCTCATGCCCTGCGCGATCGTCCTCGGCTGCCCGCCTTATGTCGCGTTCATGGGGCCGCAGAAACTACCGATCGGCGTGGACGAATTCACCGTCGCCGGCGGCCTCGCGGGCAGCCCGATCAACGTGGTGAAAGCGAAGACCGTCGACCTGCTGGTGCCGGCGGAAGCGGAAGTCGTGATCGAAGGCCTGATCGACACCGAGTATTGCGAGCCCGAGGCGCCGTTCGGCGAGTCGCACGGCCACGTGGCGCTCGAGGAATACAACATGCCGATGCGCGTCACCGCGATCACCCACCGCAAGAACCCGGTCATCCCTTCCTACATCAGCCAGGTCGCGCCCTCGGAATCGAGCGTGATCAAGCGCGTCGCCTACGAGCCGCTGTTCCTCGCGCACCTGCGCGAGGCGCTCGGCATCCGCGGTGTGAAGCGGGTTTCGCTGCACGAGCCGCTCACCGGGCTGTTGCGCGTCACGGCGATCGGCTGCGAGAAGGGCATGGCGCGCACCGAAGTCTGGCGCGCGCTGCGCGGAGCGGCCTTCTTCAAGGGCGACATGGGCAAGATCACGATCGCGGTGACCGACGACATCGACCCGGACAACAGCGACGCGTTGCTGTGGTCGATGGCTTACCGCATGAATCCCGTCGAGGACGTGCAGACGCTGCCGCATCGCGGCCAGGGCCACGGCCCGAAGCGCGAGCACGGCAACGAGGAGGACTCGACGCTGCTCATCGACGCGACCATGAAAAGCGACATGCCGCCGCTCGCGCTGCCGAAGAAGGAATACATGGAGCGGGCGAAAAAAATCTGGGAGGAACTGGGGCTGCCGAAGCTGCGTCCGCAGTCGCCCTGGTTCGGCTACTCGCTCGGCGACTGGCTACCGCAATGGGACGAAGCCGCGAAACGCGCCGTCGAGGGCCGCTACCTCGAGAACGGCGAGATCAGCGGCAAGCGGAAGAAGAAAGGCGTGAAGCCCGAGACGAAGTTCCGCCCGGAGTGAAGGCCCTGGTCACTGGCGGCGCGGGCTTCCTCGGCCGTGAGTGCCTCCGTCAGTTGCGCACCGAAGGCATCCAGACGATCTCGACCGACCGAGTCGGCGCGGTCGATGTTGCAGGCGATCTCTCCGATCCAGCGTTCTGCGCGACCCTGCCCGACGCGGACGCGGTGGTGCACAACGCGGGAGTCCAGTACCTGTCCCCGGATCTTCCTTTTTTCTCGCGGCGCGCCTACTTCGACCGGAACAACGTGCAGGCGACCGCGAACCTCGCGCGGCGCTATGCGGGCACGCAGGCGCACTTCACCTACGTCGGCACGAGCATGATGTACCGGGTGGCCGCGGACGCGGTCTGCTCGCCGAAAACTCCGATGCGCGGACAAGGCGTCTACTCGGCCTCCAAGATAGCCGCCTGGGAAAACGCGCGGGTTCTGCCCAACCCGACTGCGCTGATGGTGCCCTGCATCATCGCCGGGCCTGGGCGCGGCGGGCTGTTCGGACCGTTCGCAAGATCGATCGCGCGCTTCGGCGCCGTGGTGTTTCCCGGCGAGGGCACGCGCCCCACGCACATGGTGCACGTCGAGGACGCGGCGAGCCTGCTCGTGCGCATCGTGGCGCGCCGCGCGACGGGCCTTTTCAACGCGGCGAGCCCGGACCCGCTTTCGATCGGCCAATGGGCGGACGCGATCGGCGACGAGCTCGGCGTGCGGCGCGTGCGGCACATCGGCCTGCCCCTCGCGCCGGTCGAGTGGATCTCCGCCGCGAGCGGCTACCGGTTACTCGCCGCCGAGCAGCTGCTGCTCCTGCGCCTCGGGCAGGTGCTCGACGTGAAAGACAGCCTGGCGCTAGACTGGAAGCCTCGCTGGAACAACACACAGATCGTTCGCGACACCGCTCGCGCGCTTCTGAAGGGGGATCCGAAATGATGCTGAAACTCCGCACCACGCTCCTCGCCCTGCTGCTCGGCACGGGCACCGCGTTCGCCGCCGACCTCAACCCCGCGGCGCTCGCCTACAAGGCGCCCGAGCAGCTTACGTGGCGCGACCCGACCGGCGCCGCCGGCGTCAACCAGGCGGTGCTCGTCGGCGATCCGAGCAAGCCGGGGCTCTACGTGGTGATGAACCGCTTCAAGCCGGGCAACTTCAGCCGGCCGCACTTCCATCCCAACGACCGCTTCATCACGGTGATCAAGGGCACCTGGTGGGTTGCCACCGGCAACAAGTACGACACGAACAACATGGTGCCGATGCCCACGGGCTCCTTCGTCACGCACTTCGCGAAACAGGTGCACTGGGACGGCGCCAAGGACGAGGAAGCCTGGTTGATCATCGTCGGCGAAGGACCCGCGACCCCGACGCGCGTCGACGAGGCAAAGTAGCGCGCGCGATCCTAGGCCAGCCCCCGCGTCGGCTCCAGCCGCAGCGTCGCGTTCTTGACTTGCGCGTCGCCGGCCCGGTCGGAGATCAGGAACCCGAGCTTCCCGCACAGGGCGAGCATCGGCTGGTTGGCGGCGAGCACGTACCCCACCATGGTCTCCAGCCCGCGCGAGCGCGCCACCGCGATGAGGATCTCGATCATCCGCCGGCCGAGCCCCTTGCCCTGCCAGGCGTCGGCGATGACCACCGCGAACTCGCAGGTTTTCCCGTCGGGGTTGGTGACATAGCGCGCCACGCCGATTTCCTCGTCCCTGCCCTGCTCGCGGCGCACCGCGACGAACGCCATCTCGCGGTCGTAGTCGATCTGGGTGAAGCGCATCAGCATCGCCGGCGAGAGCTCGCGCACCGAATTCATGAAGCGGAAGTAGCGGCTGCTCTCCGACAGACTCCTGACGAAATGCTGCTCCATTTCGGCGTCTTCCGGGCGTATGGGACGCGTCTCCACGACGGTGCCATCGGACAACTCCCATTTCGCCACGAGCTCGGTCGGATAAGGATGGATCGCCATGTGCGCGTAGGTGAAAAAGCGGCGTCAGGCAGTGGCGGCCCGATGTATCCTTCATGGAAGTCATCCGGCGCATCGCCGGAACGGCAACTCTGGTCTAGCCTATTCTAGACCTGCACGGCCCAGCGCCACGGAGGACCCATGCGAGTTCCCATTCAGATCACCGTCCTCAACCTGCCGCACTCCGCGGCCCTCGAGGCGCGCGTGCGAAAAATGGCGGACAAGCTGGAGAAATTCCACCCGCGCATCGTGAGCTGCCGCGTCGGCATCGAGGAATTGCGCAGGCACCGCAGCAGCGGCCGTCTGTTTCACGTGCGTGTCGATCTGCGCATCCCGGGCAAGGAGATCGTCTCGAATCATCGTCATGACAAGGATCCCTACCTCGCCCTGCGAGACGCTTTCCTTTCGCTCCGGCGCCAGCTCGAGGACGCCGCGCGGGTCGCGCGAGGCAACGTCAAGGCTCACAAGACGCGCTCGCCCCGTGCGAGGGAAGAGGAGAGGCCTGACTAAGCGCGTTTCAGGGTGCGCAGCCGCCTCGCGGCGTCGCGCTTGATCGCGGCCGTGCCGAACTTGAATTTCTCGGGCGCGGACGCCGCGGGCAGCGGGTCGCGCCGCCGCCCCGCCGATGCGCTCTTGCGCCTTCGGCTGCGCCGGATCATCGCGGTCACCTCGGAGAGCGCGGGCGGCGCCTCGCCCGTCTTGAATCCCTCGAGCTTGCGGTAGAGATCGGCCGCGGCCAGGTGAAAACCGCCGGGCAGGCCCGCGGCCTCGAAGCTCGCCGCGATCTCCTCCATCTCGCCGATCCAGCGCCAGGCCTTGCGCGCCTGGACCGTGACCGCCTCCGAGCGCTTGTCCAAGCCCGGTTGGGAGAGCTTCCATTCGGCGAGCAGCGCTTCTTCCACGCCTTCGCTCTCGGCGAGCGCGCGTATCGCCGCGAGAAGCGCCGTCGCGCCCTTGGTCCACCCCGCATAGCAGGCCTTGAGGGCGGATGCGGCACCCGGCGGCGCGCCGAGCGCGATCGCCTCGAGGTTCGTTCCTGCGAAGAGCTCGGCGACCTCGCGAGCGGCGCCGCCGGACAGATACAGCCGCGAGCGCCCCGCTTCGACCGGCGGCGGGCCGATGATGCCGCCGTCGACGAAGCTCGCACCCGCCTTTTCGACGACGCGGCCGACGCCGCGCGCCGTCCCCGGCGCGATCGCATTGGCGTCGACGAAGATGCCCTCGAATCCCTGGCGCGCGACCTCGCGCGCGAGCGCGAGCGCGCCGTGCGGAGGGCAAACGGAGAGCACCAGCTCCGCTCCGCTCAAGGCGCGAGCGAGCGAGCCCAGATCGTGGAGGCCCGCCGCGTTGGCGCGTGCGCGCGTCGCCGCGCCGCGGCCGGAGGACGCCCAGACGACTTTCAAGCCGCGCCTTGCGAGACAGGCGCCAATCGCCGAGCCCATTTCGCCCGGATGGAGCAACGCGACGGTCTTGATCTGCATGGCGTCAATGGCCGGGAATGACGATCTGGATATGCTGTCGGCTGACGTTCAGGAACGTGGCGCTCATGATCTTGCGGTCGCCGATCTCCCAGACTTCGGCGTCGGTCAAGGCGATGAAGTCCTTCGCCTCGACCAGGTAGTCGGTCACGCGCGCGCCGGGCGTGAGCTCGATGTAGCCCTTGACGCGATAGGTCCCGGTCAGGATGCTCACTCTGGTCTTGTTCGGATCTGCCATGGCCTGGCTCCTCGCTTGTCTGATCCAACCTGTCTTGCGACGGGTATTCTAATGTATGCTGATGCTCGTTCGTAAGAATAGCTGCGTCGCCACTCCGTCGTGAAAACATTCCGCTACAACGTCATCGTCCATTGGGGCGACACCGATCCGGCGAAGATCGTCTTCTATCCGAACTATTTCATCTGGTTCGACGAGAGTACGCGGCTTTTCTGGGATTCGGTCGGCCTTGATTGGGATTCTCTCGGCAAGCGATACGGTGTGCTCGGGCTGCCGATCGTCGAGGCCCAGGCCAAGTTCCTGTCGCCGTCCAAGTTCCGCGACGAGATCGTCGTCGAGAGCCGGATCACGGAGTGGAACGACAAGACGTTCAAGATCAGCCACGCCGTGCTGAACAAGGGCCAGCGCGCGGTCGAAGGCTACGAGATCCGCGTCTGGGCGGTGCCGCGCCCGGACGACCCGGGCCGCCTGAAGGCAATGCCGATTCCCGCCGAGGTCAAGGCGGTGTTCGAATAGCGGCCATGCCCAAGCAGATCATCACCTCTCCCGGCGCGCCCACGACGGGCTTCACCGATAAGGGCGCGCCCTCGCCGCTCGCGCAGGCGATCCGCGCCGGGAACCTGTTGTTCGTTTCCGGGCAGGGGCCGCTCGACCCGAAGACGCGCGAGATAGTGAGTCCCGACATCCGCGGGCAAACCACGCAGACCCTGGCGAACCTGAAGAACGTCCTTGCCGCAGCGGGCCTGGATTTCAGGAACGTCGTCAACATGCGCGTGGTGCTGAGGAACACCGAGGATTTCCCCGCGTTCAACGAGACCTTCCGCGATTTCCTTCAGGGCGAGAAGGTGACGCGCACTTGCATCGGTGCCACACCTCACAGGAAAGGCGTGAACGTCGAGATCGACTGCGTGGCGAGCTTCGAATAGAAGCGCTCGGACGTCCGCTGTCACTCGGCGGTGATGCCGGCGGCTTTGACCACCGGTCCGTACCTGGCGATCTCGCGCCGGATCCAATCGGCGGCTTGCTCGGACGTATTGCCGAGCGGATCCACGCCCATGCCGGCGAGCTTTTCGCGAACGTCGGGCAGCGCGACGATGCGCACGACTTCCGCGGTCAGCTTGCCGGCGATCTCGCGCGGCGTCCCCGCCGGAGCGAACACGCCGATCCACAGCGCCATCTCGTAGCCGGGCACGCCCGACTCGGCGATCGTCGGCAGCTCCGGCATCGCGCGCGCGCGCTTCGCCGAGGTCACGGCGAGCGCCCTCACCTTCCCGCCCTTGATTTGCGGCACCAGCGGAGGCGTATCGACGATGGTCATCTGCACGTCGCCCGCGATCACCGCGGTGATCGACGCCGCGCTGCCCTTGTACGGGATATGGCGTACGTCGATCCCGGTCATCTGCTTGAACATCTCGGTCGCGACCTGGAACGCGGTCGAGCCCGCGCTGTAGTTGAGCTTGCCCGGATTCGCCTTGGCGTACGCAACGAGCTCCTGCACCGAGCTCGCCGGCACAGAAGGGTTGACCGCGAGCACCAGCGGAAACGACCCCACCATGCTGATCGGCACGAAATCCTTCAGGGAATCGTAGGGCAGCTTCGCGTAGAGCACGGGATTCACCGACATGCCGCCGGTCGCGTTCACTAGCAGCGTGTAGCCGTCGGGCGCGCTCTTCGCGACGAACTCGGCGGCGATGATCGAATTCGCGCCGGACTTATTGTCGATCACCACCGCCTGCCCCCAGCTCTCCTGCATCTTCGCGCCGACCACGCGCGCGATGATGTCGTTGCCGCCGCCAGGCGGAAAGCCGACGACGAGGCGGATGGGCTTGGAAGGATACGTTTGCGCCCATGCGCCTGCGGACAGACATAGGATTGCGGTCGCCAGAATCCTTGGCACATTCTTCATCTCGATCCCTCCGTGCATGTTTTTCAATTATGTGACAGACGAGCCCGTTCCGATTGACGGAACGCCCGTTGACGCCTCCCACCCTTCTGTGGAATCATTTCTGAGAAATTCGCCTGCAGATCGAAGGGCGAGCCCGGCGGCCGGGAGGGACCCGTCGCCGGTAAGGGAGAACACATGTTCGAGCGCATCCATCGCGGCGCGCAGGTCGCGTGCGCCGGTGTCGTGTTGTTGCTGACCGCCTGCGGTGGAGGTGGCGGAGGCGGCGGGGGCTCCGGAGCGGGCGGCGCGTCGCTTTCGGTTTCCACCACCAGCGTCACCTTTGCCGATTCTCAGAACGGGGTGCCGCCGGACTCGCAGCAAGTCGATGTGTCGATCGACGGGGGAACGGTCTTCGTCGGAATCTCCTCTATCCTTGGCCCGATCTCGGCGGCGTTTTCGATCACGAGCGATACAACCGGTGTGATCACCATCACTCCATTCGCGCCGACCATGGCGCCGGGAACCTATTCCGGGTCGGTCACGGTGCGAGGCTGCCCCGACCAGTTCTGCAGCGGCGGCGACGTTTCCGGAAGCCCGAAGGTCATCAACGTCTCCTATACGATAACCCCGCCGATCATCGCGACCCCTAACGCCTTGAGCTTCAGCTTTACTACCGGCGGATCTGCTCCCGCACCGCAGCCCGTCACCCTGGCGGGCACCCCCGGGGCGTGGACGTCTTCCGCCAATCAGCCGTGGGTCGGGGTGACTCCGAGCAGCGGCACGGGCGACGGCAGCACGAGCATCGGCGTGGACCCGACCGGGCTCGTTCCCGGCACGTACAGCAGTTCGGTCATCTTCAGATCGGGAGTCGGCTCGGTGGCAGTCAACGTCGGGCTGACGGTCATCCCAGCGGCTATCCAAACGAACCAATCCAGCTTGTCTTTCTCGGGGATCAACGGAGCGACGCTGGCCTCGCAGGCCCTGACCATCGCGATGAACAACGGTGTGCCGATCACCTGGACGGCAAGCAAGCCTCTGGCCGACACCTGGCTGGTGCTGGACCGGACAAGCGGAACCGCCTCGGATCCGCTGAAAGTCACCGCCAACCCGGCGAACGGCTTGCTAGCCTCGGGGACCTACAACTCCTCGATCACCCTCCAGGGCTCCTCTGGAGGGTCGACCTTCAACAAGACGGTAGGCGTTACGCTGACCCTGACAAAGGCGTTCCTGACTATCAGCGGTGGCGGCGTGACCCTGGGCGGAAGCAACGGACGCAATCTCGACGGAGCCCCGATTCAGCTGAGCCTGAACACCGGCGCCAACTCGTTCTCCTGGAGCTCGTCGAACGCCAACGCGCCGTTCGTCAAGCTCTTACCCTCCTCGGGCAGCGTCTCCGCGCCCCCCCTCGCGGTCACTCTTACGCCCGATCGCACGGGGCGGCTGGGAGGTACATACTCGGGTTCGATCGGCTTCACGGTGACGATCAACGGAGACTCACTGCTCGGCTTGGTCAACGTGGGTTTCAACCTGGACTCCCACAAGCTGCTGGTCGATGGCAACGGCGTCGCGTTCACCAAGACCCCTTCGCTTTCGAAGCTGACCCAGACCCTGCGGGTGCGGGACAACTTCGGCCTTGCCACCCCTTGGACGGCGAGCTCGGACCAGACCTGGCTCACGACTACCCCCAGCGGAACCGCGGACGGCGATCTGGCGCTGACCGCCGATCCGACGGGTTTGAGTCCGGACAGCCTCAACCTCGCGACAGTGACGATCACTTCGTCCGATACGTCCGTCGAGAACACGGAGAAGGTCCGCGTGGGACTATGGGTGGGATCGACGGACCCTGACCCGACCACGACGATCTCGGGCCTGGCGTTCGCGCAGATCGCCGCTGATCCCATCCGTCCCTACGTGTATGTGGCGGTCGGGAAGGATGTCCGTATCTACAACGTGTACACCGGCTCCGCCCTGACGTCGATCCCCAACGCGACGCCAGTGCAGGCCGGAACGATGACGGTCAGTCACGACGGCTCCACGCTCTTTGTCCTCGACGCCGTCCTCGACGAGATCCTCCCGATCGACCTGGATACTCTCACGGTGGGAACCGCATTCCCGGAAAACTCTTTGGTCACCCCACCCTCCATAGCCTATACCCGCATCGACGGTGCGCCGGTCGTCTTCTTTGGCGGCGGCCCGATCATCAATGTAAGCAACAGGATCGCCCTCGGTGGGCTGCCACTGGCCGCGGTGGCAGCGAGCCGGAACGGGTCACGCGTTTGCACGGCGAACACGGGAAACGGCACCTTCACGCTCTTCTGCGAGTCGCTGGACTACGCTAGCTTTGGTATTAACGCCGCCCAGCTGCTCACGCCCAGCTCCGCCAGCACCACCGGTTCGGGGGTCAACGCCGCGGACATCGCGGTGAGCGCCGATGGAAGCGTCGCGTACGTTGCGGCGGACGCAGGCGCACTGCCTCCCGAGCTCACCGTGTACTCGCCACAGGACACCACTCGCCTCGGCGGATTTTCCATCGAGGGACGGGGCAACAACGTCGAAATTGCGGCGGATGGGCGCATCTTCGCCGGATCCACCAACATTTCCGTTGGGCAGACCGCGGACGTGCGCGTGTTCGATGCGGGCGGGAACCTTCTCGCGACCCGCCTGATCGCCCCGGGCGGAGGCGTCGTAATCCTAGACCGTCAGCTGAAGGTTTCCGGTGAGGGCCTGAGGCTGATGACGATCATCGGCAATCCCCCTTCAGTCGCACCGACGCTCGTCTTCACCACCGTCGCACCATGAGCGGATCTACCGTCCAAACCAAGACCGGCGGTCGTCTCCGGTCGAGGGAGACAAAGATGGAGCGCACCCCGCACGCGCGAGCAGCGTACGTTGGAATGGTGCTCTTCCTCGCCGCCTGCGGAGGAGGGGGTGGCGGCGGAGGCAGCGGTCCCTCGCTTTCGGTGTCGACCACCAGCGTAACATTCACCGCTATCCAGAACGGAACGCTGCCGGCATCCCAGCAGGTGGGCGTGTCGATCAGCGGCGGAACGGTCTTCGTCGGAATCTCCTCCTTCACCGGCCCCGTGTTCGCCTCTTTTGCGATAACGGGCGACACCACCGGGACGGTCACGATCTTCCCGGCTCCGCCGACCATGGCGCCGGGAACCTATACCGGTACGGTCACGGTCCGGGGGTGTCCGGACCCGGCCTGCAACGGCGGCGACGTTGCCGGAAGCCCGAAGGTCATCAACGTCTCCTATACCATCCAGCCGCAGCAGGGGCTCTCGGGGAATCCACAGAGCCTCACTTTCAACCAGCTTCAGGGCGCGCCAGCGCCCACTGCGCAGAGCGTCGTGATCGCCGACCTGCAAGGCGGCAGCTACGCCTGGAGCGCATCCGTCGTCTACCAGTCGGGCAGCGGCTGGCTGAACCTCAACGGCGCAGGCACTGCGGGCGATACGACGCTGCCGACGTCGCTTTCCGCGACCGTGAACTCGACCCTCGCCCTGGGCACCCTCAACGCCCTGATACGCGTGACCGGGGGCGGCCATACTCTCGACGTCCCCGTGAGCTACATCGTCACCGAGCCGGCGCTCACCCGCTCGCCGGCGCAGCTGACCTTCAACGCGAGCACCCAGGAGGTTTTGCCGCCGAATCAGGACGTGACGCTGTCGACCCAAGTCAACCTTCCTCTCAACTACACGACTAGCGTCGTCTACGGCGCTGGCGCCACAGGGTGGCTCAGCCCCATCCCGAACGGAACCGCGCCCGGCACGGTGAGCGTCGGCGTCAACACGACGGATCTGGCACCGGGAACCTACGGCGCGACGATTACGTTCAGCAGCGCGGCGCAGAGCGTCTCCGTGGCCGTAAGCTATGTCGTCGTCTCGCCCCAGCTGACCTTCAGTCCGCCTGCGCCCTCCTTCGTCATCGATAGAACTTCGCTTCCGTCCGCGCTCAGCCAGACCGTGAGCGTGGGCTCGACCGGCGTGCCCCTCGCCTGGACAGCCGTGTCCTCTCAGCCGTGGCTCACGGTGTCACCCACGAGCGGCACGTCGGGCTCGATGGTCACGCTCACCATCGACCAGGGTCAGCTGGCGACCCTCGACCCCGGGCCGCGCTCTGCAACGATTACCTTCTCCTACACGCCGCCCAAGGCCGGCGCCACGAGTGCGCCTGTTGCCACGTCCCTCGATCTGCGGCTGCCGAAGATCGCCTCAGTCACGCCGTATGTGGCCAACTCGGCCACCAGCAAAGAGGTGATCCTACGCGGGCTCGGTTTCAACAACGCGAACGGCGCGACCCTGAACTTCGGGCCAAGCGCCAGCACCTCGGCCTTCACGGTGACGAGCGACACCGAGATCCGCGTCACCCATCCCTCGCTCTCGGCGGGCAGCTATCTGGTCACCATCCCGAACCAGCTGAACAACGCAGGTATCATCCGCTCGGACGCGACTCTCGTCGTGGTCGACGTGCCGG
>Ga0137397_10000244_pt1 | contig 37135 bp, 30 predicted proteins | sample czorhiz116metaG_FD_106658 | JGI IMG/M metagenome (GOLD analysis project Ga0137397, IMG submission 106658) | Vadose zone soil microbial communities from Angelo Coast Range Reserve, California, USA - czorhiz1.16 metaG | ecosystem: Environmental > Terrestrial > Soil > Vadose zone | place: USA... | reverse complement strand
GCGCCACGAGGCGCGCCGCGTGGACAATCAGCTCCGCGGACGCTCCGGGCGCCAGGGCGACCCGGGCTCCTCGCGCTTCTACCTGTCGCTCCAGGACGACTTGCTCCGGATCTTCGGCTCCCAGCGCGTCGAGCGAATCATGGAGCGGCTCGGGATGCAGGAGGGCGAGCCGATCGAGCACAAGCTCGTGACCCGGGCGATCGCCACCGCCCAGAAGCGCGTCGAGACGCATAACTTCGAGATCCGCAAGCACCTGCTCGAGTACGACGACGTGATGAACAAGCAGCGCGAGGTCATCTACGGGATGCGGCGCCAGATCCTGGAGGGCGAGAGTCAGGCCGAGACCATCGCCGAATGGATCGAGGAGCTCGTGGACGGAACCCTCGACGGCTACGCGGCGCGAAGCGCGCACCCGGAGGACTGGGACCTCGGCGGTCTCACGGAGGCCCTGCACCGGCAGTTCGACACGCGCATCCCGGCGGCGCAGTACACCGAAGTGGCCTCGCGCGAGGGGCTGGACGAGCTGGTGCAGGAAGCGGTCAAGGCGCGCTTCGCGGAGCGAGAGCGCGAGCTCGGCCCCGAGCTCCTCCACGCGCTCGAGCGCCACGAGATGATGATCGTCCTCGACACGCAGTGGAAGGACCATCTGCTCTCGATCGACCACCTCAAGGAGGGCATCGGTCTGCGCGGGTACGGCCAGCGCGACCCGCTGACCGAGTACAAGAAGGAGGCGTTCGACCTTTTCGAGGACATGTTCGAGCGCATCAAGGCCGCCGTGGTCGAGCGGCTCTTCAAGGTCCAGATCGTGCGCGACGCGCCGATGGAGCTGCCGGCCATGACGGCGTGGGCGGACGCGCGCGAGTCTCGCGGCGATCTCGCCGGCGAGCCCGGGCGCGCGGCCGCGCCGGCGCCGCGCGTGCAGGCGGCACCCCGTACGCCGACGGGGGAAAAGATCGGGCGCAACGACCCCTGCTTCTGCGGCTCCGGTAAGAAGTACAAGAAGTGCCACTACCTCAAGACCTGAAGGACGATATTTAGGGTTCGGCGCCGCCGGCACCCCCACGGCTGGTGCTTTTTTCTTTGGTTGTAGCGGGCCCCCCGTGCTAGAAAACTTCATGCGCCTCGAGTCCGTCTCGCTGCACGGCTTCAAGTCGTTCGCGGAGAAGACCGTCCTCAAGGTCACGCCGGGCATCACCGCCATCGTCGGCCCGAACGGCTGCGGCAAGAGCAACATCTCTGAATCGGTCCGCTGGGCGCTCGGTGAGCAGAGCGCAAAGTCGCTCCGCGGCCAGCGCATGGAGGATTTGATCTTCCACGGCTCCGCGTCGCGGAAGCCGGTCGGCTTCGCCGAGGTCGAGCTGACCTTCAGCAACGACGGCGTGCTCTCCGTGCCGTGGACCGAGGTGGCGGTGAGCCGTCGCCTCTATCGGACGGGAGAGAGCGAGTACTTCCTCAACAAGAACCTGTCGCGCCTGCGCGACATCCTCGACCTCTTCGCCGGCACGGGCGCCAACCCGCGCGCGTACTCGGTGATGGACCAGGACAAGCTCAACCACGTGCTCACGGCGAAGCCGCACGAGCGGCGGGTGTTCATCGAGGAGGCCGCGGGGATCGCGCGCTATAAGCAGCAGCGCAACGAGACGGAGGGTAAGCTCGACGCCGCCCGCCAGAACCTCGTGCGCGTGCGCGACGTCATGGACGAGGTACGTCGGCAGCTCAACTCGCTCGAGCGCCAGGCGAAGAAGGCGCAGCAGTACAAGACGCTGCAGGCGGAGAAGCGCGACCTGGGTCTGGCGCTCGTCGCCGCGGACTACGCGGGGCTCGCCGGCGAAGGCGAGCACCTGGCCGGCGAGCTCGTGCGGCTGCGGGACGGGGAGCAGGGGCTCCGCACGCGTCTGGCGTCGCTGGCGGCGCGCGAGGCCCAGGCGCGGGAGGCTCTCCAGGGGAGCGAGCACCGTCTGTCGGACCTCCGCCAGGCGGTCTCGAAGGTGCAGGGCGAGCTGGAGCGGCTCCTGGAGCGTCGCGAGCAGATGGGGGTACAGATCAGCGAGCTCGGCGAGGAGAGCCTGCGTCTCGACGAAGAAGTCCGGGCGACCACGGAGAGGCAGTCCTCCATCGTGGGCGAGCGCGAGAGCGTCCGGCTGGCGCTTCGCGACACGGAGCAGCTCGCCGCCGAGCGCTCGCGGGCGGCCACGGAGTTCGAGGCCGCCGTCGAGCGCCAGCGCGCGGCCCTCGCCCTGGAGCGGGACCACGCCGAAGCGCTGCGCCTGGAGCATGCGCGGCTCGCCGCCGAGCGTGTCGATCTCATGCGGAGCGCCGGCGAGCTGCGCGAGCGCGAGATCCAGCTGGGCCGCCGCGCCGAGCGGCTCGCCGCGGAGCTCGCGCAGGCTCGCGCGGAGGCCGAGCGGCTCGTGGGGGAGCGGGGCGCGCTGACCGTCGCCCGCGACCGGGCCGCCGCCGAGCTCGTCTCGCTGGAGGAGGAGCGCCAGCGGCTCGAAGCGCAGGAGGCCGCCGCGGAGCGCCGGCTGACAGAGGCCGAGGCGCAGCTCGCCGACGCGCGCGTCGAGCTGGCTTCGCGGCGATCGAGCTTCGAAGCGCTGTCCGAGCTCGAGCGCGCGCGGGAAGGTTACGGTGCGGGCGTCCGCGCGGTGTTCGCCGACAGCCCACGCGCCGGGCTGCGCGGCGTGGTCGGCACGGTCGCCGACCTCCTCGATGTCCCGCCCGGGATGGAGCGCGCCATCGAGGCGGTGTTGGGCGAGCGGCTGCAATGGGTGGTCGTCGAGCGATTCGAGCATGCGCGGGCCGCCGTCGCCTACCTGCACGAGCACGCGCTCGGGTCGGCGACCTTCCTGCCGCTCGAGCACCTGCCGGCGCCCGGCGGACCCGGACCGGATGACAACGGCGTCCGCTGGGTGGCCCGGAGCGTCAGCGCATCCTCGCCGAGCCTCGTGCACCATCTGCTCGGCCAGGTCGCGGTCGTCGACCACCTCGACGAGGCGGAGAGGCTCTGGCGCCGGAACGGCGTCGTCGCGACCTACGTCACGCCCGGCGGCGAAGTCCTCGGCCCGACGGGCCGTCTCCACGGCGGCGGCGAGCAGGCGGCGAGCGCGACCGAGCATTCCCTCCTGGCGCGCAAGCGGCAGCTGCGCGAGCTGGAAGCAGCGGTCCTGCAGCTCTCGGCGGTCGTGGAGGCCGGACAGAGCGAGATCACGACGCTCGGGCCGGCGTTCGCGGCGCTTCGCGAGCAGATCGGCCGGCTCGCGCCGGCACTGCAGTCACGCCTGGCGGAGCGCCTGGCCGGCGAGAAAGATCTCGAGCGAGCGGGCCAGGAGCATGATCGGGTGCAGCGCCACCTGGAGACGGTCGACGCGGAGTCGCGACAGGTCGCGCGGGAAGCCGACGAGACGAGCGCGACGCTGGGGCGGCTCACGCAGCGGATCGCGGTCGCGCGCGATGCCGAGGGCGCGCTCGAAGCGGCGGCCGCCCGAGTGCGGGACGCGATCGAGAGCGCGCAAGCGGACGAGACCGCGCTCGGCGCCGAGCTGACGGCGTGCCGGGTCGATCTGGCGTCCGTGACCGAGCGGGTCGAAGCGCTCGGTCGCGAGCTGACTCGGGTCGACGAGATCGAGCGCGACCTGGCGGAGCGTCTCGCCCAGTCGGGGCAGCGCCGGACCCAGCTCGCGGAGCGGCGGACGTGGCTCGCCGACGAGCGCGAGCGGACGGACGCCGCGGCTCGCGAGGTCGCGGTGGATCGTGATCGCACGGACGCGGAGGCGCGGCGGGCGACGGAGCACCACGAGGGGCTGGCCGCCGAGCTCCGCGCGGTCGAGCACGAGTCGCGCGGCGCCGAGAGCGAGCTCGGGCGGCTGGTCGCCGCCGCCCACGAGATCGACATCCGCGCGACCGAGTGTCGCGTGCGACGCGAAGAGCTCGGGCAAGAAGCGTGGCGTGTCTACGGCGTGGACGCCCCCGCCCTCGTCGCCCGCCACGACCCCACGCGCGAGCTCGCGACGGTCCGAGAGCGGGTGGCGGAGCTCGACGAGCGGCTGCTCGCGATCGGCGCCGTGAACCTGGTCGCCGATGACGAATACCGCGAGCTCGACGAGCGGCTGACATTCCTGAAGACTCAGCACGACGATCTCACGGCCTCGATCAAGGACCTGGAAAAGGCGCTCCGGGGAATGACGCGGACGGCGCAGGAGCGGTTCGTTCAGGCGTTCGAGGAGATCAACGGCCACTTCGGTCGACTCTTCGAGCGGCTGTTCGAGGGCGGACGCGCCGAGCTGAGGCTGGTCGAAGCCGAGGAGGGTGGCGACCCGCTCGACACCGGGGTCGAGCTTATGGCCCAGCCCCGTGGCAAGCGTCTCCAGGCCGTCACTCTCCTCTCCGGCGGAGAGCGAGCGCTGACCGGTCTGGCGCTCCTGTTCGCCATCTTCTATTTCCGGCCGAGCCCCTTCTGCGTCCTGGACGAGGTTGACGCTCCGCTCGACGACGCGAACATCCACCGTTTCCTCCGTGTTCTCAGGGAATTGACAGGCCAAACTCAGTTCCTCGTCATAACTCACAACCGGAACACCATGGAGGCGGCCGACGTCCTCTACGGCGTCACCATGGAAGAGCCGGGGCTGTCCACCCTCGTCTCGGTCAACCTGAACGCTCAGTAACTGGGTGAAGAAGCCGGCAGGATAGGCTACGCTCGAAGTATGCCCCGCGTCGGCGCATACTTGCGTGAGCTTCGCGAGCGGCAGGGTGTCTCCGTCGACGAGCTCTCCCGAGCGACCCGCGTGCTGAGCCACTATCTGGAGGCACTCGAGACGGACGATCTGGCCTCGCTACCGGCGCCCGTCTTCACCAAAGGATTCATCCGCGCGTATTGCCAGGCCCTCAGCGTGCCTCCCGATGAGGCGCTGGCGCTCTACGACCAGCGAGCGGCGCCCGTCCCCGAGAGCGTCAGGATCCAGGTAGCGCCGCCCCCGCCCCCCGACCACGGTGCTCTCGCCGCCGCGGACGAACGGCGCGAGAGCCGCAGCGCGCGGGGCACCCTGCTCGTTAGCTTCGTGCTCCTCGTGGTCCTTGGCGCGGCTCTCTTCGCCGTCACCCTCGCGCTCCGGTCTGGAGACGACGCGGACGACAGGCGACACGCCCAGGTCGCGATACCCCAGCCGCCGGCACCGCCAGCACCGCCGGCGCTGATAGTGCAAGCGGCGCCGCCACCCCCGGCACCAGCCCCGGCGGACAACCCAGTGGCGCCCCCACCCGTGGCCACCCAGCTCCCGAAGCAACAGCCCCCGAGCGTCCCGCCGCCGGCCGTCCCAGCGCTGAGCGTGCCTCCGGCGCCGAGCGTGGTCACGCCCAGCGCCCCGGCGCCCGTCCGTGCTGCGCCCGCTCCGACCTACGGCTCAATCGTTTCGCCGTATCGCCTCGTCGCGCGGACGACGGAGACGACTTGGATGCGCGTTCGCACCGAGGACGGGCGAACCAGCGAGGAGACGATCCCGGCCAACGAGATCAGGGAGTGGATCTCCAACGGCCCCTTCGTCCTCACCATCGGCAACGCTGGAGGGGTGAGCCTCGAGCTCAACGGCCGACCGATCCCTCGGCTCGGCGCCAGCGGCGCGGTCATCACGCGGTTGGTGCTGCCCTCGGACCCGCAGTGAAATTCCTCTCTGGCCTGGGCGAGCGCCTCCGCGAGGGGCTCAGACGGTCGCAGGAATACCTCGCCGGCGGTCTCGGCGCCGTGCTGGACACCGATCGGCCCATCGACGAGACGCTGCTCGAGGAGCTGGAAGAGCTGCTGATCGCGGCGGACCTGGGCGCCACGCTGGCCGCCGATTTCACCAACCGCGCGCGCGAGGAAGTCATGTTCGGGACCGTGACCCGCGCGAGCCAGCTCAGGCCGCTCTTCCGCCGCTTCCTCGTCGATACGCTGGCCCCGGCGACGCAGCCGCTCAATCTCGACCACCATCCAGCCGTCGTCCTGCTGCTCGGGGTGAACGGCTCGGGCAAGACGACGACGGCGGCGAAGCTGGCGTCCGCGCTGAAGGGCTCGGGCAAGCGCGTGATCCTCGCGGCGGCCGACACGTTCCGCGCCGCAGCGATCGAGCAGCTCGAGCGGTGGGGGGAGCGCGTCGAGGTCGAGGTCATCCGACAGGCCGCGGGCTCCGACCCCGCGGCCGTCGTGTTCGACGCGGTCAAGGCCGCCACGGCCCGCTCCCTGGACGTGCTCATCGTCGACACCGCGGGTCGGCTGCACACGAAGACGAACCTGATGGACGAGCTGGCGAAGCTCCGCCGCGTGATCGAGCGTCAGCTCCCCGGTGCCCCGCACGAGACGCTGATGGTGCTCGACGCGCCGACGGGTCAGAACGGATTCGCCCAGGCGCGCATGTTTCACGAGGCGATCGGGCTCACCGGCGTGTGCCTGACCAAGCTCGACGGCACGGCCAAGGGTGGGATCGTCGTGCGCATCGTCCGCGAGCTCAAGGTTCCCGTGAAGCTGATCGGCTTCGGGGAACGCGTCGAGGACCTCCAGCCGTTCGATCCGCAGGCATTCGTGGACGCGCTGGTCGGCGAGGCATGACCGACGCGGAAATGGCGGATCGATTCATGCGGCGGGCGCTCGAGCTCGCCGAGCGCGGCCGCGGACTCACCTCGCCGAACCCGATGGTCGGCGCGGTCGTCGTCACGCCGGGTGGTGAGGTAGTGGGCGAGGGGTTCCATGCCAGGGCCGGCGCGCCGCACGCGGAGGTCGAGGCCCTGCGGGCGGCCGGCGCGCGCGCGCGGGGCGCGACCCTCTACGTGACGCTCGAGCCCTGTGCGCATCAGGGCCGGACGCCGCCGTGTGCCCCCACGATCGTCGAGGCCGGCGTGGCGCGCGTCGTCGCCGCGGTCGGGGATCCCAATCCGCTCGTCTCGGGACGCGGCTTCGCCGAGCTCCGCCGCGCGGGCATCGAGATCGTCACGGGAGTGGGGACGGCGGACGCGGAGCGCCAGAATCGTCCGTTCCTGACCGCGATGCGAGAGCGACGGCCGCACGTCACGCTGAAGGCCGCCATGACACTCGACGGCAAGATCGCCGATCTGCACGGTGCCTCGCAGTGGATCACCGGTGAGACCGCCCGGCGGCATGCGCACCGGCTCCGCAGCGAAGCCGACGCGATCGTCGTCGGTATCGGGACCGTGCTGCGCGACGATCCCGAGCTCACCGTGCGCCTGGGACACCCCTGGCCGCGCGAGCCGCTGCGGGTCGTGCTCGACACCGGGGCGCGCACCCCCCGCGAGGCTCGCCTCGTCCGGGCCGGGACGCCGAGCCGCGCCCTGATCGCCGTCGGCGCCGAGGCCCCGGACGGGCGTGTCGACGAGCTCGCGGCCTCCGGGGCCACGATCGTGCGCTGCCGGACGAGGGACGGGCGGATCGATCTGGGTGCCCTCCTGGCGGAGCTGTTCGCCCGCGAGGTGCGGGCGGTACTCGTCGAAGGCGGGGGGGAGGTCCATGGGGCCTTCCTCGATGCCGGCCTGGTGGACCGCGTGGCGATGTTCGCGGCGCCCCTTCTCGTCGGCGGGCGCCACGCGACCCCCGTGGTCGGCGGCGCCGGACGGGAGCTCAAGAGCGCCGTGAGGCTCGGGGGCTTCGCGGTCACGACCCTGGGGGAGGACCTCCTGATCGAGGCCGAGGTCGTCCGCGAGCCGCGAGGCGGCTGATGTTCACGGGGATCGTCGAGGAGGTCGGCTCGATCCGGGCGATCGAGCTCAGCCCGCGCGTCGCGACCCTCGAGATCGACGCCGGCGTGACGGTCGAGGGGGCGGACGTGGGCGGCAGCATCGCGGTGAACGGCGTGTGCCTGACGGTGGTCGAGCGCCGGCCGGACGGCTTCGTGTTCGAGATCGGTCCGGAAACCCTCGAGCGCACTGCGCTCAGGCACCTGGCCCCCGGTGACCCGGTAAACCTCGAACGGCCCCTGCGTTTCGGCGGCGCCCTGGGCGGGCACCTCGTCCTGGGGCACGTCGACGGTGTGGGGACCGTGGACGCCGTAACCCGTGTAGAATCGACGGCGCGGGTGCGGATCACGCTGCCGAGTCGCGAGCTCGAGCCGCTCCTGATCCCCCAGGGCTCGGTCGCCGTCGACGGCGTCAGCCTCACGGTCGCGGCGCTAGGGGAGCGGAGCTTCGAGGTGATGTTGATCCCGCACACGCTGGCGGTGACGACGCTTGGACGGCTCACGCCGGGGCAGGCGACGAACATCGAGGCGGATGTGATCGGCAAGTATCTGGTGCGCTCGCTGGCGCTGAGGGGGACGACATGACCGCGTTTTCGGCCATCGAGGAGGGCATCGAGGAGATCCGTCAGGGACGCATCCTTCTCGTCGTCGACGACGAGGATCGTGAGAACGAGGGAGACCTCGTGATGGCGGCCGACCGGGTCACTCCGGAAGCGGTGAACTTCATGGCCAAGCACGGCCGCGGCCTGATCTGCGTCCCGCTGCTCGGCGAGCGCCTCGACGAGCTCAAGATCTCGATGATGGTCTCCGACAACACCGCCCCGATGGGAACCGCCTTCACGGTCACGGTGGACGCGCGGCGGGGCGTCACTACCGGCACCTCCGCCTACGACCGGGCCGTCACGATCCGCACGCTCGTCGACCCCCTGATGCGCTCCGACGACCTGACGCGCCCCGGCCACATCCTGCCGCTGCGGGCGATGGGTGGCGGAGTCCTGCGACGCGCGGGCCACACGGAGGCCGCGATCGACCTCGCTCGGCTGGCCGGATGCTACCCCGCAGGCGTCATCTGCGAGGTCCTCGACGAGGATGGCGGCATGGCGCGGGTCCCGCACCTGGCCGAGCTCGCCGCGGCGCACGGGTTGAAGATGATCACCATCCGGGACCTCATCGAGTACCGGATTCATAAGGAAAAGCTGGTCCGGCGGATCGCGACGACCAAGCTCCCGACGGACTTCGGTGAGTTCACCGCGATCGCGTACGACACCACGGTCGACAGCCGTGTGCCGCTCGCTCTCGTGATGGGCTCGGTGTCTGGCGACTCCCCGGTGCTCGTCCGCGTGCACTCCGAGTGCCTGACCGGCGACGTCTTCCACTCGCGCCGATGCGATTGCGGACTCCAGCTCGACAAGGCCCTCAGCCGGATCCAAGCTGAGGGACGCGGGGTCTTCGTCTATATGCGGCAGGAGGGACGCGGGATCGGGCTGCTCAACAAGATGCGCGCCTACGAGCTGCAAGATCAGGGGAAGGACACGGTCGAGGCCAACGTCGCGCTCGGGTTCCACGCCGACCTCCGCGACTACGGCATCGGCGCCCAGATTCTCGTCGACCTCGGGGTCAAGAACCTGAAGCTCTTGACCAACAATCCGAAGAAGATCGTCGGCCTCGAGGGGTATGGACTCCACATCGCCGAGCGCGTCCCGATCGAGATTCCGGCCACCGAGACGAATCGGAAGTACCTCAGCACCAAGCGCGACAAGCTCGGGCACCTCCTGTCGTCGCTGCCCGACTGAGATGGCCGGTCGCGCCCCGAAGTTCCGCCGGGCCGTCGGGAGCGCCGGCTCGCTCAGGTTCGCGATCGTCGCGGCTCGTTTCAACGAGCGCATCACCCAGCGGCTCGTGGCCGGCGCGCTGCAAGCCCTCCGGGCCGCCCGGCTCGGTCCCGACGCCATCGAGGTCCACTGGGTTCCCGGATCCTTCGAGCTCCCGCAAGCCGCGAACCATCTGGCGGTGACCGGACGGTACGCGGCGATCGTGTGCGTCGGCGTCGTGATCCGGGGACAAACTCCTCACTTCGAGCACGTCGCGCGCGAGGCGGCCTCGGGCATCCGGCAGGTCGCGCTCGCCACCGGCGTCCCGGCGACCTTCGGCGTCATCACCGCGCTGAGCGAAGAGCAGGCGTGGGCGCGGGCCGGCGGCGACGTGGGCAACCGCGGTGAGGAGGCCGCCGAGGCGGCCCTGCACATGGCCGAGTGGATCCGACAGCTCGGGAACGGTCGAGCGGTTCGGGGTCCCCGCCGCGTTGACATGTCCGGCGCCGGCAAACGGGCGAGTCGGAGCCACGTGCGCCTCTCTCAGGCCACCCGCGATCCACGGCGGCCTCACGGCACCCGATAAATGGGCAAGCGCCGGAAGGCTCGCGAGGTCGCGCTCCAGTTCCTGTATCAGCTCGACCTCAACGGTGACGACGATCCGACTCCCCACGACGTGGAGTTCTGGGCGCGTCACCCCGTCGACGGCGACACCCGTGCGTTCGCCGACGCCCTGGTCCGCGGCACCAAGTCGAACCAGGCGAAGATCGACCACGCGCTCGCGCAGTTCGCGGAGCACTGGGACCTCGAGCGCATGGCCGTCGTCGACCGCAACATCCTCCGGCTGGCCGTCTACGAGCTCCTGTGGAGCGCGGAGGTGCCGCCGAAAGTCGCGATCAACGAAGCCATCGAGATCGCCAAGAAGTTCGGCACGAAGGAGTCGAGCCGATTCATCAACGGGTTGCTCGACCGCATCCACAAAGAACTCCGCCCGACGTTCTGAGCTCGCCCGTGCGGTACGCGGTGCTTTCCGACATCCACGGCAACCTCGAAGCCCTCCAGGCGGTGCTCGCCGACGCCGCGTCGCGCACCGACGCGCTCCTCTGTCTGGGCGACCTCGTCGGCTACGGCGCCGACCCGGTCGCCTGCGTCGAGATCGTCGCGGAGCGGGCGCAGACGATCACCTGCGGCAACCACGAGCACGCGGTGGCCGGGCTCCTCGACCTCGACTGGTTCAACCCCCAGGCCCGCGCCGCCGCCGAGTGGACGCGCGAGCGGCTCGACGGCGATCACCTGACGTATCTGGCCTCGCTGCCGCTCGTCGCCCTGCTGGGCGACGCCACGCTCGTGCACGCCTCGCCGGACCGCCCGGACGAGTGGGAGTATCTCCTGACCGCCCAGGACGGCTTCGACGCGTTCGGGGCGTTCGCCACGCGGCTGTGCTTCGTGGGCCACTCGCACCTGGCGGGTGCCTGGTCGCTCGGGTCGTCGGGGCCGGAACACCGGGCGGGACCGGTCGATCTCGAGCTCGAGCGCGGCCGCCGGTACCTCATCAACGTCGGCAGTGTCGGTCAACCTCGCGATCGGGATCCGCGCGCCGCCTACGCGATCTGGGACGCCGAACGGGGAACCGTCGCGGTCCGGCGCGTCGTCTATGACATCGCGACGGCGCGCGAAAAGATCCTCGCCGGAGGATTGCCGCGGTTCTTGGCCGATCGGCTCGCGTGGGGCTCCTGAGTCTGCGCCCGTCGTTCTTCCGCGCCGCGGTCCTCGCGACGAGCGCCTTCGGCATGGCGCTGGCGTTCCCCCGCACCGACTGGGACGGGGTCGTCTGGGTCGTGCTCCTGCCTCTGCTCGTGGACGCGTTGCGCCGCCCGGTGCGGGTCGCCTTCGGCTGGGGGTGGCTCTTTGGAACCGTGTTCTTCCTGGTGCTGCTCCGGTGGCTCGATTTCACCTTCAGAACCTACAGCGACATCCCCTGGCCGCTCACCTGGGCTCCGACGTGCGCCCTCGCGGCGTACTGCGGGCTCTACGTCGGCGCCTTCAGCGCCGGGGTCTCGTGGCTGGGGCGGCGCTCGGCGGTCTGGGCTCTCTGCGCGTCGCCGTTTCTCTGGGTGTCCGGAGAGTGGGTGCGTGGCCACCTCTTCGGCGGCTTCCCCTGGGGCCTTCTCGGCTACTCGCAGTACCTGCGCCTGCCCGTCATCCAGATCGCCGAGCTCGGAGGCGTCTATGGCGTCTCGCTGGTGATCGTCGCGGTGAACGCCGCGCTCGCCGGTTGCCTGGTGCTCTCGTGGCGCTCGGCGCTCGCCGGAGTCGCGCTGGCGGGGGGGGTGCTCGGAGGGACGTTGGCCTTCGGGGCCTGGCGTCTGGGCGCCCCGCCGCCGCCGGGCGAGGCCACGGTGGCCATCATGCAGCCGTCGATCGAGCAGCCACTGAAGTTCGAGCCCGGCCACGCCGCGACGACCCTCGGGATCTACCTCACGCTCACGCGGCGTGCCGGCGCCGAGCATCCCGACCTGATCGTGTGGCCCGAGACCGCGCTCCCCACGGTGCTGCGCCGCGACCCGGATCTCTTGAGAACCCTCGGAGCCCTCTCCGGCGCGCTCCACGTCCCGCTGCTCGTCGGCTCTATCGACGTTGATGCGTCGACTCCACCAAAGCCACGTAACAGCGCGTTTCTCCTTACCGAACGTGGGATCGTCGGGAGGTATGATAAGATCCACCTCGTTCCGTTCGGCGAGTACGTTCCGCTGTCGGGATTGATCGGATTCGTCAGGAGCTGGGCCGAGTTCATCGCCGAGCTCGAGCCGGGCTCTCGCGCGAGCGTCTTCCCGGGCCCGCCAGCTCCGTTCGGAGTCGTCATCTGTTACGAGGGGATTTTTCCCGAGCTCGTCCGTGAATTCGTGAGAGGTGGGGCGCGCCTGATCGTGAACATGACGAACGACGCATGGTTTGGTCGGACGAGCGGCCCGTGGCAACATCTCGCCATGTATCCGTTCCGCGCGGTCGAGCACCGGGTCGCGGTGGTCCGGGCGGCGAACACCGGCGTGTCGGCGTTCATCGCGCCGACGGGCCGGATCGTTCGTCGCGTGTCGCTCTACGAACGAACCACAGCGACCGAGCGAGTGCCCCTCCGCAGCCGGGAGACGATGTACTCGCACTTCGGCGACTGGCTCGCGTACCTGGCGATCGCCGTCTCGGGCGTGTCGTTGGCGGTGCGCGCGCGGAATCGAGCCGCGTGATGCTAAGCGATTTCAAGCGCGACGTGACCGCGCTCACGAGCCGCCTGACCGAGCTCCGGGGGCATCTTTGACGTCCCCGCCAAGGAGCAGCGGCTCACGGCCCTCGACGCCGAGATGGCGCAGCCGTCCTTCTGGGAGGACAACCGCCGCGCTCAGGAGGTCATCCGCGAGCGGACCGAGCTGTCTCGGGTCGTCGCGCGCCTGAAGGAGCTCGGCGCCAAGGCCGAGGACCTCGGGGTGCTCCTCGAGCTCGCCGAGGAGGCCACCGACGGGAGCCTCGACGCCGAGATCGCCGACGGCATCGCGGGACTGACGAAGGACCTCGACGAGTACGAGCTGAAGATCATGCTCTCGGGGCCCCACGACACGAAGGCCGCGATCGTGTCGATCCATCCCGGGGCAGGGGGTACCGAGTCGCAGGACTGGGCGCAGATGCTGCTGCGCATGTACCTCCGCTGGTGCGAGCGCGCGGGCCTGAAGGCGGAGGTGGTCGATCTGCTTCCCGGCGACGAGGCCGGGATCAAGTCGGCCACGGTCGAGGTGTCCGGCGAGTACGCCTTCGGCTACCTGCGCGGCGAGATGGGGGTCCACCGTCTGGTGCGGATCTCTCCCTTCGACGCCTCGCGCCGCCGGCAGACGAGCTTCGCGTCGGTCGCGGTCGTTCCCGAGGTCGACGACGTCGAGGTCAACGTGCGCGAGGACGAGCTCCGCGTGGACGTGTTCCGGGCGTCGGGACCGGGGGGGCAGGGGGTCAACACCGCCGACTCGGCCGTGCGCATCACGCATCTGCCGACGGGGATCGTCGTCCAGTGCCAGAACGAGCGCTCCCAGCTCAGGAACCGTGACACCGCGATGCGCATCCTCAGGGCGAGGCTCTACGAGATCGCCGAGAAGAAGCAGCGCGACGAGCTGGCCGAGCTGAGCGGGCAGAAGAAGGAGATCGCGTTCGGCAGCCAGATCCGCTCGTACACGTTCCATCCCTACCAGCTGATCAAGGACCACCGGACCGGGCTCGAGGTCGGCAACGTCGAGGGCGTCATGGACGGTGACCTCGACCCCCTGATCAAGGCATACCTGCTCTGGGCGCGGGGCCGCGAAGCATGAGGGGCCCCGCCGTCCGAGGCGCGAGGTGAGCCTTTGAACAGTCCAGACGACAACGAGCTGGTCCGGCTACGCCGCGAGAAGCTCGAGGCGTTGCGCGCCCGCGGGACCGATCCGTTCGGCGGGCGGTATCCCGTGACCCACTGGGCGCACGGCCTCGCCGAGCGGCTCGGCGACGCGAACGACGAGGAGCTGAAGGGCTTCGGACCCGTGAGCCTCGCCGGCCGCGTCGTGGCGATGCGCCATCACGGCAAGACGTGCTTCGCCCACCTCATGGACCAGACCGGGCGGATCCAGCTCTACGCGCGCGCCGACGGGCTGGGCGACGCGTACAGGCACTTCGTCGAGCTCGACACGGGTGACTTCGCCGGCGTGACGGGCGAGATGTTCCGCACGCGGACGGGCGAGCTGACGGTCGCCGTGAAGACCTTCGCCTTCCTGGCCAAATCGTTGCGACCCCTTCCCGAGAAGTGGCACGGCCTGAAGGACGTGGAGACGCGCTATCGGCAGCGGTACGTGGACCTGATCGTCAACGCCGAGGCGCGTGAGATCTTCCAGATGCGCGCGCGGCTCATCCGCGCGATGCGCGCGTTCCTCGACGCGCGCGGCTTCCTCGAGGTCGAGACGCCGATGATGCAGCCGATCCCCGGCGGCGCGATCGCCCGGCCGTTCAAGACCCACCACAACGCGCTCGGCATGGACCTCTATCTCCGCATCGCCCCTGAACTCTACCTCAAGCGCCTCCTGGTCGGCGGCTTCGAGCGCGTCTACGAGATCAACCGGAACTTCCGGAACGAGGGGATCTCGACGCTGCACAACCCCGAGTTCACGACGCTCGAGTTCTACCAGGCGTACGCCGACTACTCGGATCTGATGGAGCTGACGGAGGCGCTCTTCGTCGAGCTCGCCCACACGCTGCGCGGCTCTCCGGTCCTCGCCTGGGGCGAGCACGCCCTCGACCTCAAGCCGCCCTGGAGGCGGCTGGCGTTCTTCGACGGCCTCTCGCAGGCCCTCGGGCTTCGCGTGACGCCCCAGACGGAGGTCGAGAGCGTGGCGCGGGCGGCGGCGGCGCGCGGGATCGTCCACGACGCGGGGCCGGCCTGGCAGCTCTGGAAGGACGTCTTCGAGACCCTGGTGGAGCCGACGCTCGTTCAGCCGACCTTCGTCGTCGACTTTCCGACCGAGCTCTCCCCGCTCGCCAAGCGCAAGCGCGACAACCCGCTGCTCGTCGATCGGTTCGAGCTGTTCATCGCGCGGCACGAGATGGCCAACGCCTACAGCGAGCTGAACGACCCGGTCGACCAGCTCGCGCGCTTCCGCGAGCAGGCGGCCCTGCAGGCGCGCGGGGACGCCGAGGCGCACTGGCTCGATGAGGACTATGTCCGGGCGCTGGAGTACGGCATGCCGCCCGCCGCGGGCGAGGGGATCGGTATCGACCGGCTGCTCATGATGTTCGCGAACCAACCGTCGATCCGCGAGACAATATTATTCCCGCTCCTGCGGCCGGAAGGCGGCCGCGCGGCGGGCCCGGCCGAGGGGGAAGAGGAGGGACGAGAAGAGGGATGATGAAGGGAGGGCTGCCGTTCGAGCTTCTCCTCGGGTTCCGGTACCTCCGATCGCGCGGGCAGCGGACGAACCTCTCGCTCTTCGTCTGGATCGGCCTGGGTGGAGTCTTCCTCGGAGTCGCCGCGCTCATCGTGGTGCTCGCGGTGATGACCGGGTTCCAGGACGGGATCCGGGATCGGATCATCGCCGGCAGCCCGCACCTCTTGATCTTCCAGAGCGGGGCTCCGGGACTCGACGACGCGGACCGGATCGCCGGCCGCGTGAAGGCGATTCGGGGCGTCCTCTCGGCCACGCCCTTCGTCCACCAGCAGGCGCTCTTCACCACGGCCGGCGGAGGGGCGCGCGGCGGCCTGATCCGGGGCGTGGACTTGACGACTCCGGCGGTCCGTGAGGACGTCCGATCGCAGCTCCGTCAGGGCACGATCGATCCGCTCGCCGACGGCGCGCCTGCGATCCTGCTGGGGCGCGAGCTGGCGCGAAGCCTCGGCGTGTTCCCGGGCGACGCCGTGACGGTGATTTCGCCCGAGGGCGCCGTGACGGCCGTCGGCATGGTCCCCAAGATGCGGCGCTACACGGTGGCCGGCACGATCGAGATCGGCATGCACGAGTACGATTCCTCGATCGCCTACCTGAGCCTGCCCATGGCGAAGGAGTTCGCGGGGCTCGCGGGGGTCACCGGGATCGAGGTCAAGCTCAACGACCCGTTCGACGCCAAGGGCGTCGGCCGGCTGGTCGCCACCCAGCTGGGCTTCCGCTACTGGGTGCGCGACTGGATGGAGATGAACCGGAGCCTCTTCGCCGCGCTCCAGCTCGAAAAGCTGGCGCTCTTCGTCGTCGTGACGATCATCGTGCTGGTCGCGGCGTTCGCGATCATCGGTCACCTCGTGTTGCTCGTCGCCGAGAAGCGCAAGGAGATCGGGATCCTCAAGGCGGTCGGCGCATCCTCGCGGTCGATCACGATGGTGTTCTTCGCGGTCGGCATGACCATCGGTGTGGCCGGCACGGCGGCCGGTGCCGCCGTGGGCCTCAGCCTGATCTGGGCGCAGAACACCTACAAGGTGATCCGGCTGGCCGGCGACGTGTACCAGATCGACCACCTTCCCATGAAGCTGACGCTGAGCGACGGGCTCATGATCATCGGCGCCACGCTCATCCTGTCCTTCCTGGCGACGATCATCCCGGCCAAACGGGCGGGGTCGTTGGTCCCGGTGGACGTGCTTCGCTATGAGTAACGACGCGGGCACCGCGCTGCTCGTCGGTGAGGAGCTCGAGAAGGAGTACCGGTCGGGACCAGAAGTCGTTCGTGTGCTTCGAGGCGCGACCGTGACGATCGGGCCCGGTGAGTTCGTCGCCCTGATCGGGGCCTCGGGCGTCGGAAAGTCGACGCTGTTGCATCTGCTCGGCGGGCTCGATCGGCCGACGGCCGGACGGGTCCTGTTCCAGGGCGAGGACCTCGCGACGTGGGGCGAGACGGGCCTGGCGCGCTATCGTCGCCGGGACGTGGGATTCGTCTTTCAGTTCTACAATCTCCTGGGCGACATGAGCGCGCTCGAGAACGCGATGATCCCTGCGCTGATCGAACGGAAACCCGCTCGGGAGGTCAGAGAGCTCGCGGCGGCCGCCCTCGCGGAGGTCGGGCTCGGCGACCGGCTGAATCACCGACCCGGCGAGCTCTCCGGCGGCGAGCAGCAGCGGGTCGCGATCGCGCGGGCCCTCATCAACAAGCCCAAGGTGATCCTCGCCGACGAGCCGACGGGTAACCTGGACCCGAAGACGAGTGAGGTCATCTACGATCTTTTTCTCCGGCTGCAGGCGGAACGAGGCCTCGCCTTCCTCGTGGCGACCCACAACCCCGACCTCGCCCAAAAAGCCGAGCGGGGCTATCGCCTCGTCGAGGGGCGTGCGCGCGAGATTCGAGGGGAGTCGATAGCGATCGGGTAAGGGTTTCGCAGAGTTAGTCCGCCGGGGAGAAAAAGGCTAGCGGCCATGGAGGCCGTGGGCTATACTGAAGTCGCAGTCCGGTAACTAGCCGTCAGCGCAAGTAAAATTCGCATCCCGCGACCTGCGGAAGGGGTGGGGCACGCCAGTGTTTGAACGATTCACCGAACGGGCGCGACGGGTCATCATCTTAGCGCGCGAGGAAGCGGGTCGTTTCCGCCACGATTTCGTCGGAACGGAGCACGTCCTTCTCGGCCTGATCCGCGACGGCGAAGGCATCGCGACCGCGGTGCTCCAGCGTCTCGGGCTCCGGCTCGAGACCGTCAAGGCGGAAGTCGAGCGCGCTCTCGCGGGATTCCCCAAGACGCTCACGTTCGGGGAAGTGCCGTTCACGCCCCAGGCCAAGCGGGTTCTCGAGCTCTCGATCGAGGAAGCGCGTCAGCTCGGTCACAACTACATCGGGACCGAGCACCTGCTCCTCGGCCTCATGAAAGAAGGCCAGTCGATCGCCGCGAAGATCCTGGAGTCGCTCGGCGCCCGACTCGACGAGGTTCGGCAAGAAACCCTCGCCCTGCTCGGCGACCAGTACTATCCGAGACCGAAGAAGCGGTCGCAGACGCCGGTGCTCGACGAGTTCGCGCGCGATCTGACCCAGCTGGCCCGTGAGAACAAGCTCGATCCGGTCATCGGCCGCGAACAGGAAATCGAGCGCGTCATCCAGATTCTCGCCCGCCGCACGAAGAACAACCCCGTGCTGATCGGTGAGCCCGGCGTCGGCAAGACCGCGATCGTCGAAGGGCTCGCCCAGAAGATCGTCAGCCACGACGTACCCGACGTGCTGGTGAACAAGCGGCTGCTCCAGCTCGACCTGGGCGCCCTCGTCGCGGGCACGAAGTACCGCGGCCAGTTCGAGGAGCGGCTCAAGGCGGTGATGAAGGAAATCCGCCAGTCGGAGAATGTGGTCCTCTTCCTCGACGAGCTCCACACGCTCATCGGCGCCGGCGCGGCCGAGGGCGCGATCGACGCCTCGAACATGCTCAAGCCCGCTCTCTCGCGCGGCGAGATCCAGACGATCGGGGCGACGACCCTCGACGAGTATCGGAAGTACATCGAGAAGGACGGAGCCCTCGAGCGGCGCTTCCAGCCGGTCATCGTCAAGGCGCCGACCGTGCCGCAGGCGATCGAGATCATCCGGGGGCTGCGGCACAAGTACGAGGCGCACCATCGGGTCAAGATCAGCGAGCGGGCGATCTCGGCGGCGGTGCAGCTCGCCGACCGCTACATCACCGACCGCCAGCTACCCGACAAGGCCATCGACGTGATCGACGAAGCCTCGTCGCGGACTCGCCTCATGGCGCTGACGCCGCCGCCCGAGCTCAAGGAGATCGAGAAGGAGCTCGAGCGGGTGATCCGTGAGAAGGACATGTACCTCGAGGCCCAGGAGTTCGAGAAGGCGGCGTCGCTCCGCGAGAAGGAAAAGGTGCTCCGCCACCGCGACGAGGAGTTGAAGCGCGAGTGGGAGAAGAACAAGGGGAAGGGAACCCAGTCGGTCGAGGAAGAGGACATCGAGTTCATCGTGTCCCGCTGGACCGGCATCCCGCTCTCAAAGCTCGAGGAGAAGGAGTCCGAGAAGCTCGCCCGGATGGAAGAGGCGCTGCACGGACGCATCATCGGCCAGAACGACGCGGTCGCGGCCGTTGCGCGCGCGATCCGTCGGTCCCGGGCCGGTCTGAAGGACGCCAAGCGCCCGGTCGGATCGTTCGTGTTCCTCGGACCGACCGGCGTCGGCAAGACCGAGCTGGCCCGCGCGCTCGCCGAGTACCTGTTCGGCGACGAAAACGCCCTGATCCGCGTGGACATGTCGGAGTACATGGAGAAGTTCTCGGTCTCGCGCCTGCTCGGCGCGCCTCCCGGCTACGTGGGCTACGAGGAGGGCGGGTTCCTCACCGAGAAGGTGCGGCGGCGGCCGTATTCGGTCGTGCTGTTCGACGAGATCGAGAAGGCGCACCCGGATGTGTTCAATATGATGCTCCAGGTTCTGGACGACGGACGGCTCACCGACTCGCTCGGTCACGTCGTGGACTTCAAGAACACGATCCTGATCATGACCTCGAACCTCGGCACGAGCCTGATCGGAAAGCGCGTCTCTCCTGGGTTCCTCCAGGAGACCGACGAGTCGTCCTACGAGAAGATGAAGGAGCGCGTCCTCGAGGAGATGAAGCGCGCGTTCCGGCCTGAGTTCCTCAATCGCATCGACGACATCATCGTCTTCCATGCCCTGTCCCTGGATCACATCAAAGAGATCATCGGCTTGATGATCGCCCGGATCAACAAGCAGCTCGCCGAGAAGGGTATCGAGCTCGTGCTGACGCCGGCGGCCGAAGCGGCGCTGGTGGAGAAGGGGTACGATCAGACGTACGGCGCACGGCAACTACGGCGGACGATCCAGAAGCACATCGAGGATCCCCTGGCCGAAGCGATCGTTCGGGGCCAGGTCGCGGAGAGCGCCCGCATCGAGGTGGATGTCGAGGGGGCGAACTTCACGTTCCGCGAAGCGCAAGCTGCCGACGCGCCCCTCGAGCTTGCAGAGCACTAGCACGCCGTCCCCACCCGTCTGAGAGCCTGGTGACGACAGGGGGCCGGGTGTGTCTCACGATTGTCGTTGTGCTCACGGCAGGCCTCCTCATCGCTTCGACGGCGCGGGCGCAGCAGCCCCAGCCGCCGCCCATCGTCATCAAGGACGTCCACGTCGAGGGCAACCGGCGCGTCCAGGACGCCGTGATCCTCGGCCGCGTCAAGAGCACCGTGGGCTCGGCGTTCAACCCGACGCTTCTCGCTGAGGACATCCGCTCCATCTTCGGCCTCGGCTTCTTCGACGACGTCCAGCTCCGGGTCGAGGACTTCGAAGGCGGGGTGAAGGTCGTCTTCGTGGTGACCGAGCGTCCCTTCGTGCGCGACATCGATTTCGTCGGCAACAAGAAGGCTGACCGCGACACGCTGCAGGAGAAGATCGACATCAAGCTGGGGAGCGTCTACAACCCGGTCGACGTGCAGCGCGCCGTGGACAAGCTTCGCGACTACTACGAGGACGAGGGGTATTTCGAGGTCCAGATCACCCCGACCGTCGAGAAGTTCGCCGACGGGGACGTGCGTCTGATCTTCAACATCGTCGAGGGGCGCCAGATCACCATCGACAAGATCGTGTTCCGTGGGAACAAGGGGCTGACGGACGCGCAGCTCAAGGACGCGATGGAGACGAAGGAGCGCCAGTACTTCATCCTGCGCGGCAAGGTGCAGCGCCAGCGCCTCGAGTCGGACATCGACCGCATCATCGCCCTGTACAACGACAACGGCTTCATCCAGGCCCGCGTGGAGTCGCACGACGTCGCCATCGATCGCGAGCGGGCGCGCGTGACGATCACGATCGTCGTCGTCGAGGGCCCCCAGTTCCGGGTCGGGGAGGTGAAGGTGACCGGCGTCACGCTGTTGCCGGAGCGCGAGGTCGAGCGGCAGATCCTGCTCAAGCCCGGCGACGTGTTCTCGTTGACCAGGGTCCGCGACAGCGTCCAGGGGATCCTGAACCTCTACAGCACGATCGGCCGCGCCTCGGCCGAAGTCACTCCGAGACGCGACCAGCTGACGGAGATCAGCCAGATCAACCTGACCTTCGAGATCACCGAGGGGCCCGAGGTCTACGTCGAGCGCATCAACATCAGCGGCAACGTCCGCAGCGAGGACAAAATTCTGAGAAGGGAGCTGCCGTTGCACGAGGGCGATCTCTACACGCTCCAGAAGAAGGACCGCGCCCGCCAGAAGCTCGTCAACCTGGGCTACTTCGAGAGCGTCAACGTCACGACGCAGCCCGGCTCCGACAAGACCAAGATCATCGTGAACGTGGAGGTGGTAGAGCGTCCGACGGGCATCTTCAGCATCGGCGGCGGCTACTCGTCGGCCGACTCGCTCGTCGGCACGATCGATCTCGCCCAGCGCAACTTCCTGGGCCGGGGCTGGGAGGTCGCGATCCGGATCCGCGCCGGAGCCACGACGCAGCAGGGGACCATCAGCTTCACCGAGCCCTGGCTGTTCGACCGTCCCCTCTCGGCCGGGTTCGACATCTACAAGAGCATCCGCAACTACCAGGACTACACCTACGACACGACCGGGTTGAATCTCCGCCTGAGTCATCCCTTCGCGGAGTACTGGCGCTGGCTCCTGGGGTACCGCGTGTCGCAGGACGACATCAGCAATCTCAGCGACACGGCGACGCCCGAGCTGGTGGATCAGAAGGGCACAACGATCACGTCCGCGGTGAGCGGCTCGCTGACCCGCGATAGCCGCGACGTGGTCGCGGCCCCCACCAGGGGCGGGCAGACGACGCTCACGATGGACTTCGCCGGCCTCGGGGGCGACTCGCAGTTCTTCAAGGCGACCGTGCTCCAGACCTACTTCAAGCCGCTCTGGTTCGGCCATGTCCTCGGGACGCGGGCCGAGGCCGGGTACGGGACCGGCTGGGGAGGGCAGGACTTCCCGCTCTTCGAGCGCTTCTACCTCGGCGGCCCGAACACGATCCGTGCCTTCAAATTCCGCAGCGTCTCGCCCGTCGACTCGGCCGGGTTCAAGACGGGCGGGACGAGCGAGGTCCTCGGCAACGTCGAGTACGTCGTCCCCCTGCCCTTCGGCCTGCGGGTCGCCGCGTTCTTCGACGTCGGCAACGTCTACGGGTTCGGGACCTCGTTCGATCCCACGGATCTACGCTATGGGCCGGGCGGAGGTATACGATGGCAGTCGCCGTTTGGCCCCATCCGGGTGGACTATGGCTTCAATATCGACCGGAGGGCGGGCGAGGGGCCCGGGGCGTTTCACTTCTCCGTCGGCTCGCCGTTCTAGGAGGGTTGGATGAAGCATTGGCGTGGCGCGCTCATCGCGGTAGCTGTGCTCCTCGGCTGTGCCGTGGGCCCGGTCGCGGCCCAGGGGCCCGCGCCGGCGTCGGCCCCGGCGGCCTCCGGGTCGGCAGCCCGGATCGCGTACATCGACGTGCAGCGGGTTCTGGCCCGATCGTCGGCCGGTGTGGCGGCGCGCGAGCAGCTCGAGCGTGAGAAGGTGGTGATGCAGCGCGAAATGGACGGCAAGCGCCAGGAGCTCGAGAAGCTGCGCGACGAGCTCGAGAAGAAGGGGCCGCTGCTGGCGGCCGACGCGCGGCGGGAGAAGCAGGAGCAGTTCGAGCGTAAACGCCGCGACGCCGCGCGGCTCATGGACGACTTCCAGAAGGAGCTCGAGAAGAAGGAGCAGGCGCTGCTCCAGCGCGTCCTGCAGGAGCTCTCGGGGGTCATCGAGCGGGTCGGCAAGGAGCGCGGCTACTACCTCATCGTGGAGAAGCGGGGCGCCTCGGTCCTGTACGCCTCGCCCGACGCGGACCTGACCGACGAGGTGATCCGCGCGTACGACCAGCAGGCCCCGGCGAAGAAGTCGCCCTGATGGGGACGCCCGCCGGGTTCACGCTCGGTGAGCTCGCCGCGACCCTCGGCGCGACGCTCGAGGGCGATCCCGGCCGGCGCGTCACCGGCGTGGCGCCGCTCGAGGCCGCGGGACCGGAGCAGATCTCCTTCTTGATCGACGCCCGGTACCGGCCCGCCGCCGAGGCCTCCCGCGCCGGCGCCTTGCTCGTCGCCGAGAGCGTGTCGGGCTTGCCGGGGCCGTTGCTGCGCTCCAGCACCCCGCAGCAGGCCCTCATCGCCCTGCTGACCCTCTTTCATCCGTCGGCGCCGCCGCCGCCCGGCATTGATTCGTCGGCGATCGTGGCGCGCGACGCGCGCATCGATCCCAGCGCGTCGATCGGTGCCCTGGCGGTGATCGGTGCGGGCGCTGTCATCGGGCCGCGCGTGCGTGTCCATCCTTTCGTCTACGTCGGACCGCACGTCGAGGTGGGCGAGGGATCGGTGCTCTACCCGCGGGTGGTTCTGTGCGAGGGCGTCCGGCTGGGGTGCCGCGTCGTCGTCCAGGCCGGCGCCGTCATCGGCGGCGACGGCTTCGGCTACGTCTTCGACGGGGGTGCTCACCGCAAGATCCCGCAGGTGGGCGTCGTCGTGATCGAGGACGACGTGGACATCGGCGCGAACACGACGATCGATCGCGCCATGCTCGGCAAGACGATCATCCGCCGCGGGACCAAGATCGACAATCTCGTTCAAGTCGGCCACAACGTCGAGATCGGCGAGCACTCGGTCATCGTGGCCCAGGTCGGAATCTCGGGCTCGTGCCGCCTCGGCCGCGGCGTCGTCGCCGCCGGCCAGGTCGGCTTCGCGGACCATCTGACCATCGGTGACGGGGCGGTGCTGGGCGCCCAGGCGGGAGTGGCCGCGGACGTGCCGGCCGGGGAGAGGCGCCTGGGCACGCCGGCCATACCCATGGGACAGGCCAAGCGGGTCTTCGCCGCGCAGAAGCACCTGCCCGACATGTCCCGCCGCCTTCGCGCCGCGGAGCGCCGTCTCGAGCGGCTGGAGAGCCGCCTCGGGATCGCGCCGTCTCAGGCGCCTGCGCCGGAGGCGGTCGATGACCAGGCCTGATGGCGTGCATCCGACCGCCGTGGTGGACGCGAAGGCGACGCTCGGCGCGGGCGTGCGGATCGGAGCGTTCTCGATCGTCGGCCCTGAGGTGACCATCGGCGCCGACGCCGAGATCGGTCACCACTGCGTGCTGGAGGGCCGCGTCGAGATCGGCGAGCGCGCGAAGGTCGGCCACGGATCGCTGCTGGGTGGACGGCCCCAGGATCTCAAGTTCAAGGATGGCACGCCGTCCGGCGTCAGGATCGGCGCCGACACCGCGATCCGGGAGTACGTGACGATTCACCGCTCGACCCGTGCCGGGGGATGGACCGAGATCGGCAAGAGATGTCTCGTCATGACGATGAGCCACGTGGCCCACGATTGTCGGCTCGGTGACGGCGTCGTGCTCATCAACTACACCGGGGTCACGGGGCACTGCGAGATCGGCGAGAGCGCGACGATCGGTGGCCTCACCGGCCTCGTGCCGTTCACCCGTGTCGGCGCATACGCGTACGTCGGAGGCTGCTCGAAGGTCACCGCCGACGTCCCACCCTACGTGCTGGTGGACGGGAACCCGGCGGCAGCCCACGCGATCAACCTCGTCGGGCTCAGACGGTCCGGCATGACCGCCGCGGATCGCCGTCTGCTGCAAGACGCGTATCGGCTGCTCTACCGCAGCGGGCTCACGCCCGAGCGGGCTCTCGAGCGGATCCGCCAGGAGCTGCCGGCGGCCGCGCCGGTGATCCGCCTGCTCGACTTCATCGCCGGCTCCCGCCGCGGCATCTGTGGTCCCGCGCAGCCGGCCGGCTCGATGCCGGGCGATCGGGAGGACGTGTTCCCGCGTCCCGAAAGCGAGCCGGTGTGATGGCCGTGCGAGCCGCCGACGAGCGAAGGCTGCGCGCCGGCGTCGTGGGCGCGGGGCACATGGGGCAGTACCACATGCTCGCCTACGCTGAGCTCTGGGACATCGAGCTGGCCGGCGTCGTCGACGTCGATCGCGACCGAGCCGCGCAGATCGCGGCCTACTACGACACTCTGGCGCTCACCGATCACCGGGACCTGATCGGTAAGGTCGACCTCGCCAGCGTCGCCGTGCCGACCGAGCAGCACTTCCAGGTCGCCGCCGATCTCCTGGAGGCGGGCGTAGGCGTGCTCGTCGAGAAGCCGATCACGCCCACCCTCGAGGAGGCGCGCGAGCTCTTCGCCATCGCCCGCCGCACCGGTGCCGTGCTGCACGTCGGTCACGTCGAGCGGTTCAACGGCGCGGTGCAGGAGCTGAAGAAGATCGTGGAGCGCCCGATCCTCATCGAGTCGCGCCGCCTCGGCCCCTTCGCCCCGCGCGTGCAAAAGGACAGCGTGGTGATGGATCTCATGATCCACGATCTCGACATCGTCCTCGGGCTCGTGGACTCGCCGCCCCGGCGGCTCACCGCGATGGGGTCCTCGGTCCACTCCGCCGCGAGTGACATCGCGAATGTCCAGATCGGCTTCGAGTCCGGCACGATCGCCCTCATCACCGCGAGCCGGGCCACCGAGGAGAAGATCCGGATCCTGGCCGTCACGCAGCCGGACGCCTACGTCGTGCTGGACTACTCCGAGCAGGACATTCGCATCCACCGCCGCGCCGCGCAGGAATACACGCTCAACCGGGAGTCGATCCGCTACCGGCGAGCCTCCTTCGTCGAGCACGTGCAGGTGCACAAGGACAACCCGCTCAAGCTCGAGATCCTCCATCTGGTCCGGGCCGTCCGGCGGTCGCGCGCCGGTGAGAAGATCGTGCTGGCCGAGACCGAAGATCTGCGATCGCTCGCCATGGCTCTCGAGATCGAGCGAATGATCCGGGACGGCCGCTGCGAGGCGGCGTACTCGACCACCCCCCCGTGGAGCGCGCACTCGGCCTGATCTGCGGCGCCGGCGTGCTGCCGGCGCGCATGGCCGGCGAGGCGCGGCGCCGCGGGTGGCGCGTGGTTGCGTTCACCTTCGCCGAGGCGCCCGGCGTGACCGACCACGCCGACCGGACCATCCCGAGCCGGGTCAACGAGGCGGGCGCCGTGCTGGCCGCGCTCGAGTCCGAGCGCGTCGGTGCCGTGGTGTTCTCCGGCAAGTTCTGGATGAAGGACTTCCTGCACGGGAACCGCCCGGACACCGCCCTCGCCGAGATCACGGCGCGGGCCGGGACGATGATCGACGCGAATCTCGTCCAGGCGGTGGCGGCGACCCTCGGCCGCATGGGCATCGCGCTCCTCGATCAGCGGCCCTTCCTCGGCGACTGGCTGGGCCCGAGCGGCTGCTGGTCGGCCCGAACGCCCAGCGACGCGGAGTGGAGCGACGTGCGCCGAGGCCTCGCGGTCGCGCGGCTTGCGGCCGACGCGGGCGTCGGCCAGACCGTCGTCGTCAAGCGCGGCGCCGTCACCGCTGTCGAGGCGATCGAGGGCACGACCGAAGCGATCCGCCGAGGGGTTGCGCAGGCGGGGCCGGGCGCCGTCGTGGTCAAGGCGGCGGCGCGCGAGCACGACTACCGGTTCGATACTCCGGGCGTCGGCCCGGACACCATCGAGGTCGCGGCCGCCGGCGGCGCGACCGTCGTCGCCGTCGAAGCGGAGCGGGTCTTGGTTCTGGACAAGGAGGAATGCCTCCGCATCGCGAACGGGGCCGGGATGGCCCTCGTGGGCGTGGAATGATGATCTCCCGGTCGCCGGCGGTCATGCTCGTCGCCGGGGAAGCCTCCGGCGACCTTCACGGCGCGGCTCTGTGTCGGGCCTTGCGCGGGCTCGACCCGCGCTGCCGGCTCTTCGGGATGGGCGGGGCGCAGATGGCCGCCGCGGGAATGAACCTTCTGGTAGACGTGACGCGAGCCTCCGTCGTGGGCGGGAGCGAGGCGATCGGTCAGGTGCCGCGCCTCTACCGCGCCTACCGCGAGCTTCGTGCGGTCCTCCGCGGCGCCGACCGTCCCGCAGTGCTCGTCCTGATCGACTTTCCGGAGTTCAATCTTCGCCTGGCTCGAGCCGCGCGGCGCGCCGGCGTCCCGGTCGTGTACTTCATTCCGCCTCAAGTGTGGGCGTGGCGTGGCGGCCGGGTGAAGACGATCAGGAGATTTGTCTCGCTCGTGCTCGCGGTGTTCCCGTTCGAGCCGCCTCTGTACCGCCGGGTCGGAGTGCCCGTGGAGTTCGTCGGGCATCCTCTGCTCGACCAGCTGCAGGCGGTGCCGACCCGCGAGGCGGCGCGCCGGAGCCTCGGGATCGACGACCGGGCGCCCGTGGTCGGGCTCCTGCCGGGTAGCCGGCACCAGGAGGTCATTCGCGTGCTCCCGGTAATGCGGGATGCCGCGGCGCAGGTACTGACCGCCGCGCCCGGAACTCGGTTCGTGCTCGGCCTGGCGCCCACGATCGAGCGGCGCCTCGCCGCGCATCACCTCGACGGCGGTCCGCCCGTGGAGATCGTCGATGGCCGGACGCACGCAGTCATCCGCGCGGCCGATCTGCTGCTCGTCACCTCCGGCACCGTGACGCTGGAGGCCGCGTTGCTCGGCACGCCGATGGTCGTCTGCTACCGCCTGTCGCTCGTGAGCGAGCTGCTCGCGCGCTTGCTGATCCGCGTCCCGTGGGTGAGCCTCACGAACCTCACGCTCGGGCGCGCCGTCGTGCCGGAGCTGTACCGTCGGACGACGACGAGCGCGCGCCTCGCCCGCGAAGCATTGCGCCTGCTGACCGATGCCGGCGCCCGCGAGATCCAACGCGCGGCGTTCAGCGAGCTCGCCGGGCAGCTCGGTGAGCCCGGCGTGGGGATGCGCGCTGCGCACCTCGTCCTCGCCCAGGCGGGAGTCACCCGCCTGATGGCACCCACGGTGAGCCGGTGACGAATCCACTGATCGCGCTCGGCCCGCCGGTCGCCGCGGCGCTGGTGCGGCTGCTCGGCACGACGCTGCGACTGCGCGCCGAGGGGATCGACGCCCTGGCCCCGAGTTGGACGGCTGCGCGTCCGCTCATCTATTGCGTCTGGCACGGACGAATCCTCATGGTGCCCTGGCTCAACGCCCGCCTGCGCCGGACTCACGGCGCCCGCGAAGTCAGCGTGCTGGCGAGTCGATCGCGCGACGGCGGCATCGTCGGGGACTACGCGCGCCGCTTCGGCCTCGACGTGGTCCGAGGCTCGTCGTCGCGAGGCGGTGCTCTGGCGCTGCGTGCGCTGGTGACGGCCGTCGGGGCCGGTCGTGACGTGGCCCTGGTGCCCGACGGCCCGCGGGGCCCGCGCGGTCGACTCGGGCCCGGCGTCGTCGCGCTCGCGGCGCTGACGGGCGCGCCCGTGGTCCCCCTGGGATTCGCCGCTCGGCCGGCCTGGCGCCTGGCGACGTGGGACGAGTTCCAGATCCCGTCGCCCTTCGCCCGAGCGGCGCTGGTATTCGGCGCCGCGACCGCGATCCCCCGCGACGCGGACCGCGAGCGCGCCCGCAAGGAGATCGAGCGGAGCCTCGACGAGGCCACGGCCGCGGCGGAGAGGCTGGTGAGCACCTGATGTACGCTCTCTATACCGCGGTGGCCCTGATCGGCCTCGTGACGGTCTGGCTTCCTCTGGCATTGCTGAGATGGCTCACGCGGGGCGTGCCGCTCAATGCGCGAGCGCGCCTGGGCGGGGCCGCGCCGAGCGATGCGGGCCGGCCCTCGGGCTGGCTGCACGCGGTGTCCGTGGGCGAGGCCATCGCCGCCGCGCCGCTCGTCGAGGGGCTCCGGCGCCTTCATCCCGAGCTGCCGCTGGTGATGACGACGGTCACGACCACCGGGGCCCAGATCGTCCGGGAGCGGTTTGCCGGGCTCGTGACCCATCGCTTCTTTCCGCTCGACTTCCCCTCGGTTGCCCGGCGCGTGGCCACATCGATCAACCCGGCGTTCTTGATCTGCATGGAGACGGAGCTTTGGCCGAACATCTTGCGGGCCCTGGCGTCCCGCGGCGTCCCTGTGATGATCGCCAACGGGAGAATCTCGGATCGGTCCTACCGCCGCTACCGGCTCGTGCGGCGCTTCCTGACGTCCGTCCTCGCCGACGTCCGGGTCTTCGCCATGCAGTCGGACGAGGACGCGCGGCGGATCATCGCCCTCGGCGCCGAGCCCGAGCGCGTCGTCGTCACGGGCAACATGAAGCTCGACGCCCCCGTCGCCGACCCGGCGGGCTCGGTCGATCTCTGGCGGCGGCTCCTGGGCCTCCGCCCCGGGCAGCGCGTGTGGATCGCGGGAAGCACGCACGCGGGCGAAGAAGAGCCGGTGCTGGAGGCCCACCGCGCCGCCCTCGCCGCGTTCCCCGAGCTCGTGCTCGTGATCGCGCCGAGGCATCCGGAGCGAACGGGCGAAGTGCTCGCACTTCTGGCCCGACGCGGCTGGCCGTCGGTACGCCGTAGCGAGCTCCCGGCCGCGGTGACGAGCGCATCCGGCCCCGTGCCGCCCGTCGTCGTCCTCGACACCGTGGGTGAGCTCGCGATGCTCTACGCCATCGCCGACGTCGTGTTCGTGGGCGGAAGCCTCGTGCCCGTGGGCGGCCACAACGTGCTCGAGGCCGCGCAGCGCCGCAAGCCCGTGCTGGTCGGGCCGCACACCGCGAACTTCCGCGAGGCCGCCAGCCTGCTCGAGTCGGCCGGCGCCGCCCTTGTCGTCCGCGACGCGTCCGAGCTTTCCCGCGAGCTGTGGCGGCTTCTCGTCGACCCGGACCTCCGCCAGAAGCTGGGCGACGCCGGGTACGAAGCCGTCGCCTCCCGCCACGGCGCCGTCCTCGAGACGCTCGACCTTGTCGGCCAGTATCTCTATCCCGGCGCCCGCTCGTGAAGTCGCGGGAGCGCTTCGTCCGCGGCTGGGAAGAGGGTTTCGGCTCGGGCCCGGCGCGCATGCTCGCGGTCGCCGGCGGCGGTTATCGCGGCCTCCTCGGCGCGCGCGAGTGGCTCTACGGACGGGGAATCTTGAGATCGCGCGCGTTGCCGTGCCGCGTGGTCTCCATCGGAAATATGACCGTGGGGGGGACGGGGAAGACTCCCGCCGTCGAGGTGGCCGTCCAGGCGCTGGCGGGCCTCGGACATCGACCCGCGGTCGTCAGCCGCGGCTATGGGCGCAGCACGCGTGGTGTTCAGGTCGTCGCGGACGCCGCCTCGATCCGTCTCGATCCCGAGGAGTCGGGCGATGAGCCCTTCCTGCTCGCGCGCCGGCTGCCGGGCATCCCCGTCGTGGTCGGCTCGAACCGCCACGATGCCGCGCGCGTGGCGATCGAACGGTTCGGGGTGACCGCGATCGTCCTCGACGACGGGTTCCAGCACCGGACGCTCAGGAAGGACCTCGAGATCGTGATGGCGCGCGCGCACCGGCCGTGGGGCAACGGGCATTTGCTCCCGGCCGGCCCGCTGCGAGAGCCGCTCGGGGCGCTCGCGAGAGCCGATCTCGTGATCGCCACTGGCGCTCTCGACCTCGGCGACGCGCGCGAGGTGGTGGACGCTGTCGACGAGTACGCCCCGAGAGTGCCGGTTCTCACGGCCACACTGGTCCCCGCCGAGTGCTGGGAGGCAGGCCGAATGCGCTCCGTCCGCCTCGCCGAGCTGGCCGGAAAGCGCCTCGCCGCCTTTGCGGGGATCGCAGCGCCCGCGGCGTTCGCCGAGACCCTCCGGAGCACGGGCGGGGTAGTGGAGGAAATGTCGGAGTTCGCGGACCATCACTGGTACTCGACCGACGATGTGGCCCGGCTCGACGCCCGGGCGGCCGAGCTCGGAGTCGAGGCGCTCATCACGACCGAAAAGGACTGGGTCCGTCTCCGCCGACTTCGCCTGCCGCGCCGGCCCCTCTACGTCCTGAGCATCCGGCTCGTCCTGCAGACGGGCGAGACCGCCTGGCGGCAGGCCTTTCGGCGCGCGTGCCCGTGAAGATCGCCGTGCGGCTGCCGAACTGGCTCGGCGACACCGTGATGGCGGTGCCGGCGATCCGGTCGCTGCGTGAGACGTTTCCCGACGCCACGATGCTGCTCGCGGGGCCGTGGGCCGCGCTTCTCGCGGGTCAGGGGCTCGGCGACGTGCTCGTCCCGTATCCGCGATCATGGACCGGAAGGCTCCGCGCCGCCGACGCGGTCCGGAGCTTCGCCGGCGACACCGTGGTGCTCTTTCCCAACTCCTTCGAGGCGGCCGTGGCCGCCGCGTACTGGGGAGGGCGGCGCCGGATCGGCTTCGCCGGCGACGGGCGTCGCTGGCTCCTCACGGACGCGCCGCCCTTGCCCGAGCCACGACTCCACCAGGTCGACGAATACCTGCGACTCGTTGCGCTCCTCGGCGCGGCCCCGGCCGCGCGCGAGCCGAAGCTGACGCCGCCCGAGCCGCACGCCGACACTCGGCAGCAGGCGCGCGAGCTTCTCCGCCGGAGCGGAGCGCCTGAAGGTAAGCCGAGGGTTGGGGTCCACCTCGGCGCGGCCTACGGACCCTCGAAGATCTGGGTGGGCGAGCGTGTCGTCGAGTTCTGTCGGCTCGGACAGGCGCGGGGCATCGTGCCCGTGCTGCTCGGGGCGCCCTCGGATGCGCCCGCCGCGGCGGACGTGCTGGAGCGGACGCCCGCGGTGAGCCTCGTCGGGCGCGACGGCCCTGATCTCCTTCCGGCGGTGCTCGCGGAGATGGCCGTGCTCGTCTGCGGCGACACCGGGGTCGCACACCTCGCGGCTGCGCTCGGCACGCCGGTCGTCGCGCTCTTCGGGCCGACGGATCCGGCGCTCAGCGCGCCGCTCGGACGGGTGGCCGTCGTGCGCCACGCCGTGCCGTGCGCCCCGTGCTTCTACCGGACGTGCCCCATCGACCATCCCTGCATGCGCGGGATCGCCGCCGCCGTCGTGGGCGAGCGAGTCGCGGCGCTGCTGACCGGGACGTCGTGAAGCCATTGTCGATCCTGCACCTGGCCGCGAACCGCTGGTGGACGGGCAGCGCCGATCCGGTCATCCACCTCGTCTCCGGGCTCCGCGCCCGCGGCCACCGCGTCCTGCTCGGCGTCATCCCGGGCGACCGGTTCGAGGCCAAGGCGAAGGGGGCCGGGCTCGATTTGGTCGACGGGCTTCGCATGGACTCTCGCCTGGGACCGCGCGCGCTCGCGCGCGACGTGCTGCGACTGCGCGCGCTCATCCGCGACGAGGACATCGACGTGGTGCACACGCACCACTCCCACGACCACTGGCTCGCGGTTCTCACCCGGCCCAAGCGGGCTCGGGCCGGCCGCCCGCCCGTCGTCAGGACCTTCCACAACTTGCGCTCGGTCAGGCGCGACCGGCTCGTCTCCACGCTCTACCGCCGCACCGCGGCGGCGTTCGCGGTGTCCCGGGTGATCGAATCTCGATGCCGCGAGGTGGGGATTCCGCCGGAGCGGGTCTTCTGGATCCCGGGCGCCGTCGACCTGACGCGGTTCACGGCCAACGCGGACCCGAGGCCGATCCGCGAGGAGTTCAAGCTCGGCGACGCGCCGGTCGTCGTCTCGGTCGCGCGCCTCGCGACCAACCGAGGCCACGAGCTCTTGCTTTCGGGCTTCCGCCTCCTCGTCCGCGGGCTGCCGCGAGCGCGACTCTTGCTCGTCGGAAAAGGGGAAACGCGCGCGCGGCTCGAGCAATTGGTCGCCGATCTCGAGCTCGGCGGTCACGTGATCTTCACGGGCTATCGCGACGCCGACCTTCCGTCGGTCCTCGCCGCCGCGGATTGCTTCGCGCTCATGGCGGCGGGCTCGGACGAGTCCTGCCGCGCCGCACTCGAGGCGATGGCGGCGGGACGGCCCGTCATCGCTCGGCGGGTCGGCGCGCTTCCGGAGACGGTCGTGCACGAGGAGACCGGGCTCCTGATCGACGACGACGAGCCGGAAAGTGTCGCCCGCGCGCTCGAGACCATTCTCGGGGATCCGGCGCGAGGCCGGGCGATGGGGGGCGCGGCACGCGCCAGCGCGGAGGCGCGCTTCAGCGCCGAACGCTCCGTGGAGACGGTCGAGCGCGTCTATCGGGGCCTCGGGTGAAGATTCTCCAGCTCATGTCCTGCCGCGGGTGGTCGTCCGACGCCTACTGGGCGGCCCGGATCACGCGAGAGCTCGAGCGGCGCGGTCACCTGGTGACGCTCGGCTGCCGCGCCGGGACGGAGGCCCGCGTGATCGATCGCGCGCGGCGTGAGGGGGTGCAACGCGTGACCACGCTGGCGCTAGCGAGCGGCGCTCGGCCCCTGGCGGATGGACGCGACCTGCGCCGCCTGCGCGCCCTGATGCCGGGCGCGGACGTGGTCCACGTGCATCGCGGCAAGGAGCACTGGCTGGCCGCCGTGGCGAATCGCCTGATCTCGACGCCACGGCCCGTCGTGAGGACACGCCACATCGCGCAGGCCGTGAGGCCCCACGCCGCGAATCGCTGGCTCTACCGGCACGGGACGGCGTTCGTCGTGACGGTGACTGAGGCCATCCGAGGGCAGTACGTCGCCTCGGGCCTCGTCGACCCGGACCGCGTCGCGGCGCTGCCCGGCGGCGCCGATACCGAGCGCTACCGTCCGCTGCCGAGAGATCCCGAGGTGTACGCGCGCCTCGGCGGGAGGCCGGACCGCCCGCTGGTCGGCATGATCGCGGGCCTCCGCGTCATGAAGGGCCACGAGGTCGTGATCGAGGCCGCCGCCCGGCTAGGCGCGCGCGGTGTGCGCCCGCACTTCGTCTTCGTCGGACGCGGGCCCATGGAGCGCGCGGTGCGAGACGCGATCGATCGGGGCGGGCTCGGGGGGCAGTTCACCATCGGCGGCTTCGTGGACGACCTGCCGGCGACCCTCGCCGCCCTCGACGTGGCGCTCTACGTGCCGCTCGATTCGGACGGCATGTCCCGCGTGATCTTCGAGTACCTGGCGGCGGGGCGGCCGTTGATCGCGTCGCGGGTGGGGGTCGTGCCCGAAGTGCTGACCGACGGCGAGCACGCCGCGCTCGTGCCGGCCGGCGACGCCGAGGCGCTCGCGGCGACGCTGGAACGGCTCGTGCGAGACCCCGCGGCGAGCGCGCGGCTCGGCGAGGCCGGGCGCCGGCTCGTCGCGCAGCGCTACTCGGGCGCCCGCGTCGCGGCCGCGCTCGAGAGTCGCTACGCGAGTCTCGTCGCGGCCGGGGCTGCGTGAAGATCTCCGTCCTCGCCGCCGACCTGTCGGACAACTCGACGGGCCGCGCGGATCTGCTCGCGCGTCTCCTGTCGTCGCGCTACGCGGTCGACGTGGTCGGGCCTCGGTTCGGGGAGGGCATCTGGGCTCCGGCCAGGGATGGGGCGATCGCGCACCGCAGTGTGAGGGCCGGGCGCTATCCCGGGTTCGCGCGGCACGTCCCCGAGCTTCTCGAGCTCATCGACGGCGAGATTCTCCTCGCCTCCAAGCCGCGGCCCACGAGCTTCGGATTGGCGCTGCTCGCTCGGGCCCGACGCCGGCGGCCGCTCGTGCTCGACATCGACGATTGGGAGACCGGGTTCTTCTACCGCTCGGGCCCCTGGGGCCGGATCGGTCGCGCCCTCAACTTCGCCAATCCGAATGGGCTTCCGTGGACGTGGCTCGCCGAGAAGCTCGTGCCGCGCGCGGACGCGGTCACGGTCGCGTCGCGCTTCCTGGAGCGCCGCTTTGGTGGGACGCTCTTGCCGCACGTGCGCGATACCGAGGCCTGGGATCCCGCCCGCTACGATCGGGCCGGCGCACGCGCCCGACTGGGCGTGGGCGCCAGCAAGGTCGTCATGTTCCTCGGGACGCCCCGGGCCCACAAGGGCGTCGACGACCTGGTCGCCGCCGTCGGCTCGCTGGGGCCCGGGGTCGTCCTGGCGCTCGTCGGCGTCGACGCCGCCCGTAGCGGCGCGCCGCGCTGGTCCGGGCTGCCGCACGTGCGGGTGACCGGCGAGATCCCGTTCGACGACGTGCCACGCTACCTCGTCGCTGCCGACGTCGTCGCGGTGCCGCAGCGGGACACCAGCGACACCGCGGGGCAGGTGCCCGCGAAGCTCTTCGACGCGATGGCGCTCGCGCGTCCCATCGTCTCGACGTCCGTCTCGATGATCCCCGAGATCCTGGACGGCTGCGGCCTCGTGGTCGCGCCCGGCGACGTACCCGCGCTCGCCCGCGCGATCAGGCGCCTCCTGGACAACGCCGACGAAGCCTCGATGCTCGGCCGTCGCGCGCGCGAGCGCTGTGAGACCCGCTATAGCTTCCGAGTCGCCCGCGCGACGCTGTTCCCCTTGATCGAAAAGCTGACCGAGAAGCCACTCGAGAAACCGGGCCGATGAGATCGGACGTGTCGGAGCCCCCCGAGTCCCCAACGCCGCGGGCGAGATCGGGTGTGTCGGAGCCCCCCGCTCCTGTCTCAGGCCACCCTCGGTCCAAGCCGGCCTCAAGGCCCCCGCTCCAATGAAACTCCTGATCATCGCCCGCCCATTCGTCTTCCACGGAGGCGTCGAGCGCGCGACGGTTGGTCTCGTCACAGCCCTCGTGGAGCACGGCTACGACGTCCATCTGCTGAGTCTGCGTGGTCAAGCGCCGGTGCGCGGGGTGAGGCTCCACACCCTGTGGCTCCCGCCGCTGCCGTCGGCGGCCCGCGTCCTGGCGCTGGCCATGAACGCGCGGCTCGCGGTCAGGCGCGGCACCTGGGACGTGGTCCAGAGCCACGAGCGCACGCTCTGCCAGGACGTGTATCGCGCCGGCGAAGGATGTCACCGGGCGTACCTCTCGAGCCTGGAGCGGCCGCGCGCGCGCGGACTCTATCATCGGATCGTCCTGGCGCTCGAGCGCCGCGTCTTCGCGCGCACGCCGAGCATCGTCGCCATCGCCGACGCCGGACGGCGCGAGATCGAGACGCTGTACGGCGTGGCGCCCGAGCGCGTGACGGTCGTCTACAACGGGGTCGACCTCGAGCGCTTCCATCCGCTGAATCGCACGAAGTATCGCGAGACCGCCCGGGCCGAGGCCGGGATCGCCCCGGGCGCGTTCACCGTCCTCTTCGTCGGAAGCGGCTTCGCGCGCAAGGGGCTCGCGACCACGATCGCGGCGTTCGCGGCGCTCTCCGATCGCGAGAGCCGCCTGGTCGTCCTCGGCAGGGGCGACGCTCAGGAGTACCGCTCCGGGGCGGCGCGCCTCGGTGTCGGCGAGCGGATCGCCTGGCTCGGAGCCCGGGCGGATCCCGAGCGCTGGTACGCCGCGGCCGACATCGTCGTGTTGCCGAGCCGCTACGAACCCTTCGGCAACGTTCACCTGGAGGCCCTCGCCTCCGGGGTGCCGGTCGTCGCCAGTGCCAGCGCCGGCGGCGCGGAGGTGATCGCGGATGGAATCAACGGCGCGGTCGTGAACCCGACCGACGTCGCGGGGATCACGGCGGCGCTCGAGCGCTTCCGCGACCGATCGGCGGACGACCTCGCCCAGGCGGCGCGCCGCTCGGCCGAGCCGTTCACCTACGCGGCTCAGGTCGGCGGATTCGCTCGGATCTACAGTCGGTTCACGCACGCAACGTGCGATTTTCCTTGAGAAATAAGCCCTTCGGGCTTACACTTCGCGCGTGGGTCCCAGGCCCGCGGTCTTCATGGATCGTGACGGGACGCTCACCGAAGAAGTGGGTTACGTCAATCATCCCAATCGGCTTCGAGTCCTTCCGCAGTCGGCCGAAGCCATCCGTCGTCTCAACGCGGCCGGGATCGCCGCTGTCGTCGTGACGAATCAGGCCGGCATCGCGCGCGGCTACTTCTCGGGCGAGGTGCTCGCCGCGGTGAACGCGGCACTGGTGTCCCAGCTCAAGGACGGTGGAGCACACCTGGACGGCGTCTATGTGTGCCCGCATCATCCGACCGAAGGCGAGCCTCCCTATCGGCTGGTGTGCGATTGTCGCAAGCCCAAGCCCGGCCTCCTGCTGCGCGCGGCCTCGGAGCTCGGCCTCGACCTCGGGCGCTCGACGCTCGTCGGCGACAAAGCCTCCGACCTCGTCGCCGCTCGCGCGGTGGGGGCGCGGTCCGTCCTCGTTCTCACGGGCTACGGCCTGGGTGAGTGGGAGTACCGGCGGAGTACCTTTCCCGCGCCGCCCGACCACGTGGCCGAAGACCTCCTTGGCGCGGTCGACTGGGTGATCGAGGGGCTGCGTCCGTGACCGAGGCGGCGAAGGCGATGCGCGCGACGATCGACGGCTTCGCTGGACGGACGGTCGTCGTCGTCGGCGATCTGATCGTCGACGAGTATCTCTTCGGCAAGCCGGCCCGGATCTCCCGGG
>Ga0137397_10000243_pt1 | contig 37239 bp, 33 predicted proteins | sample czorhiz116metaG_FD_106658 | JGI IMG/M metagenome (GOLD analysis project Ga0137397, IMG submission 106658) | Vadose zone soil microbial communities from Angelo Coast Range Reserve, California, USA - czorhiz1.16 metaG | ecosystem: Environmental > Terrestrial > Soil > Vadose zone | place: USA... | reverse complement strand
CTTCGATACGCTGAAGGACCTCGTCCCGGTCGCGACGCTCGTCACCACGCAGATGGTCCTCACCGCCAATCCGGCGCTGCCGGCGAAGGACTTGCGCGAGTTCCTCGATCTCGCAAGGCGGGCGCGCCCGCCGCTCGCCTACGCCTCGATCGGCAACGGCAGCCAGCACCACCTCACCATGGAGATGCTCAAGGCGCGCGCGGGCATCGATCTGGTGCACGTTCCGTACAAGGGAGGCGGACCCGCGACGCTGGCGCTGCTCGCCGGAGAGGTTCCGGTGATGTTCGGCGGAAATTCCGTGACCGCGCACATCAAGGCGGGCAGGCTGCGCGGGCTCGCGGTGGCCGGAAAGAAGCGCTCGGCCGCTCTTCCCGATCTTCCCACCTTGAGCGAGCTCTACCCGGGACTCGAGGTCACGGCGTGGATCGGGATTTTCTCGCCCGCGGGCGTGCCGGCGCCGGTGCTCGCGAAGCTCCACGACGAGATCAACCGGCTTCTCGCCGGAGCGGACTTGCGCGAGAAGGTGCTCGGCGTCGGCGGGCTCGAGCCCTTCATCTCGACGCGCGAGGAATTCGCCGCGCTCATCCGCGCGGAATACGCGAAGTACGGCGAAGTGGTAAAAGCGACAGGCGTGAGGATCGACTAGCGCCGGCCTTCACGCTTTTTCGGGAACGCGCTGCTCTCAGCGCGTCGCTTTCCAGGGACTCGACTTACCCGACGACTTGACGGTTCCCTCGATCGAGTTTCCGTTCACGCGGCCGTGATATTCGGCGCCGCCGGCCATGAAGCCGATTTGATCGCCGTTCAGGCTGCCGCGGGAAATCGGCGCGGACACGTTCCCGGAGTTGAGGGCTCCGGAGAGCTTCTGGAATTGCTGCTTGAGAACCAGCGCGCCGTGCCCGCTTTGCCACGTTCCCTCGACGCGGGCCGGAACGATCCACAGATACGCCGTGCAATAGGTGTCACAGCCGAGCTCGACCGTCTGGTCCGGCTCCCACTCGCCCATCCTGAAAGTGTTCGAGACGACGCGAGTGCCGGGCTTGAGCGTGAGGATCGTCGGGCGCAGCCTGATATTCAGGTCGGTCAACAGGAACATCGTGACGACGGTGGCCTTGCTGAGGTCCGTCTTGAAGATATCCGCCTCGACGAAATTGGCCTTGCCGCCGACTCCGGCCTTCTCGGCGTTGCGCTTGGAGAGTGCCACCATGTCGGGGTTGAATTCGACGCCGAGCGCGCTGGCGCCGCGCTTGGCGGCGGTGATCACGGTGCGGCCGTCGCCCGAACCGAGGTCCATGACGAAATCCTTGGGCGTGACCTTGGCCATGTCGAGCATCTTGTCGACCAGCTCCTGAGGCGAGGGCACCCAGACCACATCTTTGCCGGACTGTCCGACCTCCGGCTGGAATTCCGTCTTGGGCGATTGCGCGAAGGCGCACGCCGCGATCGAAGAAAAAGCCAGCGCTGACAACCACAGCCTCGCGGGTCGCGATACGGACATTTCTTCTCTCCAGAATTGGGGGAAAAACGACTTGCTTGAGTCGACGCAGGGCAGATGATCGCCCTGCCCGGCTGCCGCCGTCAACCTCTGCAGCCGCTCGGCATGTATTGCTGGATGTATTGCGGAAGAATGTCCGTGCCGTCGACCGCGTTGCCGCACCGCCACGTCCTGACGATGAACCCGCCCCCGGTGGGCAGACTGCCGGTGTTGTCTATGGGCGCGAGGCTGATGTCGTGGGAGTCGAGCCTGCCGTCGTTGAACCCCCGCAGCGTGACGAGGATCGTTCCGAACTCGGTGGTGGTGATCTGGGACACGTACTGGGAGACGTTGACCGCTTCGCAACCCCAGTTCCCCGCGCCGGGCGGATCGCCCAGCGATTGGTACAGCTCGGTCACCGCGCCTTTGCAAGTCGTCAGCGCAAGCAAGGCCTCGGACATCTTGGCGCGGACGGAATAGCTCCGGACGCTCGGCAAGACGATCGCCGCGAGGATGCCGATGACCATGACGACGATCATCAGCTCGACGATGGTAAAACCGGTTTGGCCGTGTCTCCGCATATCTCCCCCGTGACCGCAAGCACTATGCCAGACTGCCTCCCGCCAGATAAGTCTCTGATATGCATTATCAAACAGGTCGGATGGCGCTGCAAGTCGCGCGCGGCGCGCTGGCCGGATTTGGGCAAAAACTGACGTGCCGTGTCGCCTCCGGGTCATTCCGTACGCAGGCCGGCCCGGGCGATCACGCTTGTCCAGGTCGCCGTGTCCGCGCGGATCGCGGCCGCGTACTCCTCGGGCGTGCTCCCGCCGGCCTCGGCGCCCTGCGCGGCGAGCCTCTCCCTCATTTCCGGGGCACGCACGATCTTCGCCGACTCGGCGCTGAGGCGCGCCACGATCGCGCGCGGCGTGCCAGCCGGCGCAAGCAGGCCGTACCAGGGGCTCACCTGGTAGCCGGGAACGCCGGATTCGTCGACCGTGGGGACGTCGGGCAACTCGGGCGAGCGACGCAAGCCGGTCACGGCGAGGACCCGCAGCTTGCCCGACTTGAGCTGCGGCAGCACCGCCGGAATTCCGAGGAACGCGATCTGCACCTGTCCCCCGATCAGGTCGGCGGTGGCGGGCGCCGTTCCTTTGTATGGGACATGAGTGAGCACTACACCCGCCATCGCCGCGAACAAGGCCGCCGACAGATGCGGCGTGCTGCCGTTGCCTCCGGAGCCGTAGTTGATCGCGCCGGGCCGAGCGCGCGCGAGAGCGATCAATTCCTTCACCGAGTGCACGGGAAGCGAAGGATGCGCGACGAGGGCGTTGGGGGCCCTCGCCATGAGCGTGACCGGCGCGAAATCGCGCGCGGTATCGTAAGGAACCTTCCCCATCAGCGGGTTGATAATGAGGCTGCCCGGCCCGGCCGAGAGCAGGGTGTAGCCGTCGGGCGCGCTCTTGGCGACGAAATCCGTGCCGATGTTGCCGCCCGCGCCGGCGCGGTTTTCCACGAGAAACGGTTGCCCCCAGGTTTCGCTGAGTTTCTGTGCAACCAGACGCGCGATGATGTCGTTCGGCCCGCCCGGGGCGAACGGCACGACGATGCGGACGGGCCTGGTCGGATAGGCCTGCCCTGAGGCTGTCGAAGGGTCTTGCGCGTGCGCTGTGCAGACAATAGCAACCGCCAAGCAGGCGCTGACAGCGACGCGAATTTTTGTCATAGTGCCGTACAGGAGGAAGGTTCCGTGCAAAACGAAATGAGCCCCAAAGTCTCGGCGCTGCTGATTCTACTCGCCGCGGCCACGCCGGCCGCTCATGCGCAGGGGACGAATCCCGGGCAAACGCAACTGAGCGAAACCCAGTTGCACGGCCGCCAGGTCTTCGCGCAGTCGTGCGGTATCTGCCACCTGCAGCCTTCGCTCGGCGTCAAGACCTACGGGCCGCCGCTGAATAAGGCCGCGACCGCCGGCAACGACGAGATCATGCGCGCGTTCATCGTCAACGGCACCGATCGCATGCCCGCGTTCAAGTACTACCTCAAACCGTCGGAGATCGACGCCATCATCGCTTATGTGAGAACCGTGCCGGCGCCCGTCGCGCCGGCCAGGAACGCCGGAAAGGGGAAAGCCGATGAAAACGACTAGCACGAAACTCTTCGCATGCGCCGCGTCGCTGCTCCTTGCCGGTGCGGCCCACGCCTCCGATCAGCTGCTCTCCGGCGCCATCGTCTCGCGTTCGGGCCAGAAGCTCGAAGGCGTCACGGTCTCCGTGAAGCGCGAGGGCGCGACCATCGCCACGAGCGTCTATACGGACGCGGCGGGCCACTACTACTTCCCGCCCCTGCCAGAGGGCAAGTACCGCGTGTGGGCGCAGGCGCTCGGTTTCGAAAGGAGCGCGGAAACGGTCGATCTTTCGGCAGCGCGGCACCGCGATTTCACCCTGCAGGAGATAGCCGACCCCGAGCGGCGCTTCCGCCAATTGCCCGGCGAGATGATGGTCGCTGCGCTTCCCGAGGCGAGCGCCGACGACGCGCGCATGAAGAAGATCTTCATGAACAACTGCACCGGCTGCCACTCGACGAGCTACGCGCTGCAGTTCCGCTTCGACGAGGCCGGCTGGAACCACATCATCGATCTTATGAAGATCGTGCCGGTCACCGGCGTGTATCCCGGGCCGAACGCCAAGCCCAACCAGATCCTCCAGCGCCACCAGAAGGATTTGGCCGCCTACCTCGCCCGCGCGCGCGGGCCGGGCGAGTCGTCGATGAAGTTCGCGCCGCGCCCGCGGCCCACGGGCGAGGCGGCGCGCGCCGCGTGGACGCTCTACGACGTTCCACTCAATCCCGACGCGGGCATCGGCACGCGCTACAACGCGAACGACGGCACCGACTGGGCGATGGGCACGACCTCGAAGCTCGGCCAGCTGCCGCACGACGGCGCTCTGGGCCTGGACGGCACGATCTACTTCACCAGCAACAATCCCAACCGCGGCGTGACGATCGGCAAGATCGATCCCGTGACCGGCGCGGTCAGGTACCTGAAAGCCGACGCGGCGAACGGACTGGCCGCCACCGCGCACGGCTTGGTGCGCGATCGCGCGGGCAACCTCTGGTTCGACGTCAACCCGGGCCGGCGCGCGCTCGGCAAGCTCGACACCGCAACCGACACGATCTCGATCTACCAGACCCCGGAAGGCATGTCGCCGCTCGGCGGCGCTGTCACCATCGACGTCGACGGTAAGGGCATGGTGTGGGCCTCGACGCCCAGGGGCGCGGTGCGCTTCGATCCCACTGCGGAGAAGTTCACCGAATTCAAATCGGCGATCCCCGAGCAGAACGCGAAAGGCCTCGCGGCGACCTACGGCGCGGCAGGCGACCGCGACGGCAACGGCTGGTGGTCGCAGATGGCGATGGACACGATCTACAAGGGCGACATCGCCACCGGCAAGGCGATCGAGGTCAAAATGCCCGACGTCAAGGTCGATCGCCTGTTCGGCGAAGACCGCGCCTTCTACGAGAAGGTCAGCGATCTGGGGTTCAACGCTCCCCTGCCTTGGTCGCAGGGTCCGCGGCGCATGGGCACCGACAAGAACGCCGATCTGCTGTGGGTGTGCAATTCGTTCGGGTCTTCGTTTGCGAGGATCAACACCAAGACCCTCGAGACGACGATCATCCCGCTACCTGATCCCGCGATGCAGGCGTATCACATCGTGGTCGACAGCAAGCACAACGTCTGGGGCAACCTGTGGACCTCGGACCGCATCGTCAGGCTGGATCCGGCCACGAACACGTGGACCGTGTTCGATCTGCCGGTGCGCGGCACGGAAATCCGCCACATCGCGCTGCTCGAGCGCGGCGACAGGATATCCGTGGTAATGCCGGTCTACCGCACCAGCCAGATGGGCGTGCTCACCCTTCGCAGCGAGGCCGACCTCGCCGCGCTGAAAGCGAAGCCGCGGTAGTACCTGCTCCTAGCGAGCGGCCAGGTCGTTCCGCACGACCAGGCCGCCTTTCATCACGAATCTGACCCGCTCCATTTCGGCGACGTCGTCGAGCGGGTTTCCGGGAACCGCGATGATGTCGGCGAATTTGCCTTTTTCGATCGACCCGATCTGGCTTTCCCAGCCGTAATTCAGCATCCGCGCGGCGGGAAGGTATGCCGTCTGCAGGGCCTGCGCCGGGGTCATGCCCCACTTCACGAAGTAGGCGAACTGGTCGGCCTGCTTGCCGTGCTGGATGGTCGGCGAGGTCGCGCCGCTGCCGAAGACGATGGTGACACCGGCGGCGAGCGCCTTTTTGAACGCCTGCTCCATGAGCTTGATGCGCGAGTTTCGGCCGCCGGTTTCGCGCAGGTCGGCTTTTTCGAGCGCGATGAGATCGTCTATCGTCGGCACGAAGAAGAGCTTCTTCTGCAGAAGAAGCTTCACGCCCGCGTCGTCGAGCTCGAGCAGGTGGTTGGGAGAGTCGACGCCAGCCTTGAGGCAGCTGTTCATGCCTTCGCCACCGTAGGTGTGGCAGGCCACCTTGAGCCCGAGCCGGTGCGCCTCGTCGACGATCGCTTCGACTTCCTCGAACGTCAGCGACGGGCTCGCGACCAGTGTCGCATCCGCCTTCCACATATGCACCTGGCCGACGAAATCCTGGGTCGTGTAGATCTTGATCCAGTCGACGCCGTGTAGCTTCGCCTCGCGCACCGCGGCGCGGGCGAGCCAGGGGGAATTCGTGTTCTTGTTCTCCGTGAATCCCTCGTAGTAACGCAGCGACTGCAAGTCCGGATAGTAGTTCGTGGCACGCTGGTTGATCGACTGGCCGACGACCTGCATGCGCGGCCCGGGAAACATGCCGGCGTTGATCGCGTCGCGGACGTCGACGGTGTTGAACCCGCCGCGCGAGTCCATGTCGAGAACCGTGGTGAAGCCGGCCTCGAGATCGACTTGCGCGTTCGCCAGGGCGATCAGCGTGCGCTTCGCGGGCGGGTTGGGCGCCTGCAGATTCAGGTGGACGTGCCCGTCGATCATGCCCGGCAGCACGGTCGCCGCGCTCAAGTCGAGCAGCGCCGCTCCGGCGGGCACCGGAACGCCGGCGCCGACCTCCGCGATGCGATCGCCCCGGACCACGATCACCTGGTTCGCGAGCATCTTGCCCGACCTCGCCTCGAACAGCCGGCCGGCGCGGATCGCGACGACCTGGTTCGGCGGGGCGAGGAATTTCTTCGCCTCGGGAGACGCCGAGGGCGTTCGCCCCGATGCCGATCCGCCTCCTCCCTCTCCTTCTTGCGACTGGGCGCTGGCGCTCGCGAATGCCGCAACCGCGGCGACGAGCACGACGACGAGCTTGGTTCGAACGAGCATGTGTCCCCCTTTTCCCTGCGAGCCCGCCGCGGCCAAGCGGGCGCTGACAGCCGCGCTAAATTTTGTCATAGTCTGCCCCGGAGGTGGGTCCCGTGTATCCGAGCCATACCGTCGTTCCCGCTTTGATCGTCGCCGCGTTCGCGAGCGCGGGCGCGTCGGCACAGGGCTACCCCAATCGCGCGATCCACATCATCGCGCCCTTCCCGGCCGGCGGCGGGTACGATTTTCTCGCGCGCGTGGTCGCCTCGGAAATGATCCGGACCTTCGGCCAGCCGGTGATCGTCGAGAACAAGGCGGGCGCGAACGGCAACATCGGCACCGACGCCGCAGCGAAGAGCGCGCCCGACGGCTACACGCTGCTCATGGGCGGCAACAGCCCGCTGTCGCTCAACGTCGGTCTCTATCCCAAACTCCCCTACGATCCGGTGCGCGACTTCGAGCCGATATCGCGCGTCGCCACGCAGCCGAACCTGTTCGCGGCCAACCCGAAAGTGCCGGTGAAATCGGTCGCCGAGTTGGTGCAATACGCCAAAGCGAACCCCGGCAAGCTCAGCTACGGCTCGAACGGCAACGGCAGCCCGCAGCATCTCGCCGCGGAGCAGCTCAAACGCATGGCGGGAATCGACATGGTGCACGTCCCCTACAAGGGCGCGGCGCCGACCGGAGCGGCGCTGCTCGCCGGCGAGGTGTCGGTCGCCTTCAACATCATCCTGCTGCCGCTGCCGTACGTGCAGTCCGGCAAGCTCACCGGGCTTGCGGTGGCGAGCTCGAAGCGCTCGCCGCTCGCGCCGGACATCCCGACGATGGCCGAGCTCGGCTACCCGATCGATATCGACACCTGGTACGGACTGGTGGCGCCGGCGGGAACGTCCAAGATCGTCATCGCCAAGCTGAACGCGGAGACGGTGCGCATCGTCAACATCGCCGAACTCAGAGACAAGATCAGGACCCAGGGCATCGAGCTCGGCGGCAGCACGCCCGAGGAATTCGGCGCATTCCTCAAGGCGGACATCGCCAAGTGGACCAAGGCGATCCGCGAGATGAATATCACCATCGACTAGGAACACCTGTCATCCCGAGCGAAGCGAAGGATCTCTGCCGGAACGCCGTGCCCACGGAGATCCCTCGCTGCTCTCGGGATGACAAACATTGTTAGGAACTACCATGATCATCGACGTCTTCAACCACTTCATGCCGAAGTCGATCTTCGACCGGCTCGCGAGCCTCGTGCCCGGTCACGTGGCCCTCAGCGCCTTTCCGGAATTGCCGACGCTCTGGGACGTGGACGCGCGCCTCGCGATGATGGACGAGTTCGGCGACCTGCAGCACGTGCTGTCGCTCGCCAATCCGCCGATCGAGCTGCTCGGCTCTCCGGACGAGACGCCCGAGCTCGCGCGCATCGCGAATGACGGTCTGGCGGAGCTGTGCCGCAAGCATCCCGACCGGTTCCCGACCTTCATCGCGTCGATGCCGATGAACAACGTCGAGGCCTGCGTGCGCGAGGCCGACCGCGCGATCCGCGAGCTCGGCGCGAAAGGCATTCAGGTCTTCACCAATGTGCTCGGCAAGCCCCTCTCGGCACCGGAGTTCCGTCCGATCTTCCAGAACATGGCAAGACACGACCTGCCCGTGTGGATCCATCCGATCCGCGGGCCGCAGTTCGCCGACTACGCGACCGAGAAATCCTCCGAGAACGAGATCTGGTTCACCTTCGGCTGGCCATACGAGACCACCGCGTGCGTGACCCGGCTCATCTTCTCCGGGCTCTACGACGAGCTGCCCAAGCTCAAGATCATCACGCACCACATGGGCGGCATGGTGCCCTTCTACGCGGGCAAGATCGATCTCGGCTTCGACCAGATCTTCCATGGCAAGACCGACGAGAATCCCGTCGCGAAAAAGGCCGGCCTGAAGAAACGGCCCGGGGAGTATTACCGGATGCTCTACGCCGACACCTCGGTGAACGGGTCCGCCGCAGCGGCGCGCTGCGGACACGCTTTCTTCGGCACCTCGCACTGCGTGTTCGCCACCGACGCGCCTTTCGACGCGGAACAGGGCCGCATGCTCATCCGCGAGACGATCAGCGCGGTGAACGCGCTGGAGATCCCAAAAGCCGAGAAAGAGAAGATTTTCTCCGGCAACGCCCGCTCGCTGCTTAAACTTAACTGAGCAGACTCAACTGATGCGCACCCAGGATATCCGCGTCCGCCTGCGCGACGGGGAGATGGGCGCGCACGTCGCCTATCCGGCGCGCACGCCGGCCCCGGCGATCATCGCCATCATGGAGATCTGGGGCGTGAACGACACCATGAAGCGGCACGCGCAGGAGTTCGCCGAGGCCGGATTCGTGTGCCTCGTCCCCGATCTGTTCTGGCGTCAGGAACCGGGCGTGCAGCTGTACGACAAGAATCCCGAGGACGTAAAAAAGGCGTTCGATCTCTATTACGACTTCGACTACGACCTGGGCGTACGCGACATGCAGGACATCGAGACGCATCTGAAGACGCTGCCCGAATGCAGCGGCAAGGTGGGCGCGGTCGGCTACTGCCTGGGCGGCAAGCTGTGCTATCTGATGTGCTGCCGCACCGACATCGACTGCGCGGTGGCGTACTACGGAACGTATATAGAGCACCGCATCGCCGAGGCAAAAACCCTGCACCGGCCGTTCATGCTTCACATGGCGATGAAGGACCGTTGGGTGCAGGCTGAGGTGAACGATCTGATCGAGCGCCGGCTCTCGCCCAATCCCTTGGTGACGATCCACAAGTACCCGGGCGCCGACCACGCTTTCGCGCGCCACGGCGGGAAGACTTGGAGCAAGCCCGAGGCCGACCGCGCGCTCGCGCTGTCGGTCGATTTTTTCCGGACGCATCTCGGGCGGTGAGCGCCGTAGGCAGCCCCGTACTGCGCAAGGAGGATCAGCGGCTCCTCACCGGCGCCGGCCGCTTCACCGACGATTTCAATCTCCCCGGGCAAGCGTACGCCGCGATGGTGCGATCGCCGCATCCGCATGCCCGCATCGTTCGCGTCGAGGCGGAGCGCGCGCGCGCGATGCCCGGAGTCCTCGGCGTCTACGGCGGCGCCGACTGCGTCGCGGATCGCCTGCAGCCCATTCCTCATCACCCTCTGCCCGCGACGCGCGAGGACATGAAGCTCACGGCCCCGGGAGGCGGCGCGATCTTCGAAGGCCCTCATCGCCTCCTGCCCGCCGACAAGGCGCGCCACGTCGGCGAGGCCGTCGCGATGGTGGTCGCAGAATCGCGCGAGCGGGCGATCGACGCCGCCGAAGCCGTCGAGGTCGAATACGAAGAGCTCCCCTCGGCGACGCATTCCGAGGACGCGCTCGGCCCCGGGGCGACGACGCTCTGGGACGAAGCGCCGGGCAACGTGCTCGTGGACACGACCTTCGGCGACCGCGACGCGACCGAGCGCGCGTTCGCCTGCGCGGATCGCGTCGTCAAGTGGAGATTCGATATCGGGCGCTGCACCGCGGTCGCGATCGAGCCGCGCGCCGCGCTCGGGATCTACGACGCCGCGACGGGCCGCTACACGCTCTACGCGGGAACCGGCGGCGCGGTACGCCAGAAGAAGGACCTCGCCGCCGTTCTCGGAGTCGAAGACTCGAAGCTGCGAGTGATCACCTGCGACGTCGGCGGCAACTTCGGCTCGAAGAACCGCGTCTACGTCGAATACGGCCTGGCGCTGTGGGCTTCGCGCAAGCTCGACCGTCCAGTGAAATTCACCGCCTCGCGCTCGGAGGCGTTTCTCTCCGACTACCAGGGTCGCGACCTCGTTGCCGAGGTCGAGCTCGCGCTGCGCTCCGACGGCAGGTTCCTCGCGATGCGCGCCTCCAATCTGTCGAATGTCGGCGCGCGCTGCGTCTCGCTCTCGCCGCTGTCCAAAGGCTCGGGGCTCGTCACGGGCGCCTACGACGTTCCCGCGGCGACGCTGCGCAGCCGCGCCGCCTTCACCACCACGGCGCCCACCAATCCCTACCGCAGCTCGGGCCGCCCCGAGGTGTGCTTCGCGATCGAGCGCCTGATCGACATCGCCGCCTCCGAGCTCGGCATCGACCGCATCGCGCTGCGCAGAATGAATCTCGTCCGGCCGGAAGCCATGCCTTACCGCAACGCCGTGGGCATGACCTACGACAGCGGCACCTACGGGGCCAACATGGATACGGCGATGAGAATCGCCGATTGGGACGGGTTCGAAACCCGCCGTGAAGCGGCGCGTGCGCGCGGCAGGCTGCTCGGCCGCGGCCTTGCGAACTACGTCGAATCCTCGATCGGCTCGCCGCGCGAGCGCGCCGAGATCGCGGTCACGTCCTCCGGACGCGTGCGCGTCGTCGTCGGCACGCAGCCCGCGGGACAGGGTCACGAGACGAGCTTCGCGCAGGTCGTCTCGACGCTATTGTCGGTTCCCGTGAGCGCGGTGGACATCCTTCTGGGCGACACCGACGTGGTGAGCGCCGGCGGGGGCTCGCATTCGGGCCGCTCGATGCGCCACGCCGCAACGGTGTTCTCGATGGCGGCGGAGGAGTTGATCAGAAACGGAAAGCGGATCGCGGCCTTCCTGCTCGAGGCGGACCCCGCAAGGATCGAATTCGCCTCCGGCCGCTTCTCCTCGCCGGATGCCGGCAAGTCCTTCGACTTCCTCGAGCTCGCGCGCGAAGCCGGCGCGGGCCTGCTGCCGAGGGAATTGAGGAACGGGCTCGCCGTCGCGACGGACAACGAGATGCACGACCCGGTTTTCCCGAACGGCTGCGCGATCTGCGAGTGCGAGGTCGATCCCGAAACGGGATCGGCCGCGATCACCCGCTTCGCCGCGGTCGACGACGTAGGCCGCTGCATCAACCCGATGATCGTACACGGGCAGACGCACGGCGGAGCCGCGCAGGGGATTGGTCAGGCGCTGTCGGAGATCTTCTTCGTCGATCGCGAAACGGGGCAGCCGCATACCGGCTCGCTCATGGACTACGCCATCCCGCGTTCGGACACGCTGCCCTCCTTCGACGCCGAGATCGTCGAGGTTCTCTCGCCAACGAACCCGTTCGGGATCAAGGCCGGCGGCGAGGGCGCAACCACGCCCGCGCCCGCCGCCGTCATCAACGCGATCGTCGACGCGCTCGCCGGATTCGGGGTGCGCGACGTCACCATGCCTGCCACCCCCGAGCGGGTGTGGCGGGCGATCCAGGAGGCCGGAAAATGAAGCTGACCCGTTGGCTCGCCGCTCTTGTCTTGCTTTCGGCTTCGCTGGCGGTGCCGGCCCAGTCCTACCCGAGAGGGCCGGTGCGCGTGATCCTGCCGTTTCCCGCCGGCGGAGGCGTCGATGCGGCGGGCCGCATCCTCGCGCAAAAACTCTCCGACAGCTTCGGCAAGCCCTTTCTGATCGAGAACCGCGGCGGCGCGAACGGAAACATCGGCACCGAGGCGGCCGCGAAGGCGGCGAACGACGGTGCCACGCTGCTGTTCACGGGCGCCGGCTTCGTGACGAATCCTGGCCTGTACAAGAGCGTCCCATACGATCCGGTGAAGGATTTCGATCCGATCAGTCTGATGGCGCTCGGGCCCAACGTCCTGGTCGTGCACCCGTCGCTGCCGGTGCACTCGGTGCAGGAGTTGATCGCTCTCGCCCGCGCCCAGCCCGGGAAGATCGGCTTTGCCGGATCAGGCTCGGGCAGCACGCCCCACCTGGCGGGCGAGCTCTTCAACGTCATGGCCGGCGTGCAGCTGGTCCACATTCCTTACCGCGGATCGGGGCCGGCGATGATCGGGCTGCTCGCGGGCGAGGCGCCGGTGATGTTCCTGCCGGCGATCAACGCAGGCGGGCACGTCGCCGGCGGCCGCCTGCGCGCGCTCGCGGTGACGAGCAGGGAGCGGCTCGCGGCGATGCCGGACCTGCCGACGGTTTCGGAGGCGGGTCTTCCGGGCTACGAATCCAGCCAGTGGTACGGGCTGCTCGCGCCCGCGGGCGCGCCGCCGGAGGTGCTCGACCTGCTGAACGCGCGCGTTGCGAATATCATGCAGTCTTCGGACATGAAGGCGCGCATGACGAGCGACGGCCTGGTTCCCATCGGCGGCAGCCGCGAGCAATTCGCCGCGCACATCAGGAGCGAGCTCGCGAAATGGGCGAAGGTGATCAGCGCGTCCGGTGCGAGGGTGGATTGAATGAGTGATCTCGATTTCACGAAGCCTGCGGGGCCGGCCAAGGCGCCGCCCGTCGCGCCGCCGAAGGCTCCCACCTACGATCCGGTGATGGCGATGGAATTCTTCAACTCCACCGGCAAGGCGGAGGCCGTCGCGCAGGGCACGACCTTGTTCGCCGAGAACGACAAGGGAAGCCGGCTGCTGCTGAAGAGCGACAAGATGTACCTGCTGGTCGACGGCGAGGTCAGCCTCGCCGCGAAGGGCAAGACCATCGCGACCGTCAAGAAAGGCGAGGTCTTCGGCGAAATGGCATCGATCAGCCAGATGCCGCGCAGCGCCTCGGCCGTGGCGAAGGTGCCCTGCCGCGTCATCGCGCTCGACGAAAGCCAGTTCCAGGGCGCGTTGCGCAAGAAACCCGAATTCGCGCTGATGCTGATGAGCATCATGATCAGCCGCATCCGCGATGCACTCGGCCGCCAGGAGCCCTCGGCCGCGAGCGGCAAGGTGAAGGAATCCGCGGTGTTCGACAAATCGTCGCTGGCGATCCTCGCTCGCGCCCTGGCGCAGACCATGGTGCGCTACGAGCGCAACCATACCATCGTCAAGGAAGGCCAGACCGGCGTGCTGATGTACGTCCTGGTCGAGGGCCGGGTCGCCGTCTCCATCCAGGGCAAGCTCGTGGAGAAAATCGGTCCCGGCGGCGTCTTCGGCGAGATGGCCCTGGTCGACCGCACGCCGCGCCTCGCCACCGTGGTATCGGAAACGGATTGCGGGCTGCTGGCGATCGGCAGGAACACCTTCCTCGATCTGATCAAGGCGAGCCCGGACTTCGCGGTGTCGCTGCTCGGCGCGGTCGGCGAGCGCGCGAGGTTCATCGCCACGCGCGGATCCTGAGTCGCGAACCCGTACTAGGGGTTGCCGAGGTAGTCGCGCTTGCCGATCTCCACCCCGCTGTGCCGCAGGCAGTCGTACGCCGTGACGACGTGGAAATAGAAATTCGGCAGCGCATGGCCGAGCAGGTACTGCATGCCTTTGAAGTCGACTTCCCGCGCCCCGAGCTTGAGATGGATGTTCTTCTCCTCGCTGCCGTCGATCTGGGCGGGCTTGAAGCTCTGGATGAAGTCGAGGGTCTTCGCGATCCTTGCCTTGAGGTCGGCGAGAGTTTCCTCTGTGTCCTCGTGTTTGGGCGGTTCCACGCCCGCGAGACGGGCGACCACGCCCTTGGCGGAGTCGCACGCGATCTGCACCTGGCGCTTCATCGGGAGCATGTCCGGGTAGAGACGGAAATGGGTGAGGACCTGCGGCTCGATCTTCTTGGCTTCCGCGTGGGCCTGCGCCTTGTCGAGGATGGCGGAAAGATTCTTGAGCATGTTCGCGAGGCGCGGCACGCTCGTCTGGTACATGGAAATGGTCACGGCGGTCTCCGGGGTTGAGCTGCGATGGCGTGTATTTTACCGCGAGGCGACCGGCAGGCGTGCGGCCTGACGGCCGCGCGCCTGTGCTGCGAAGGAGATTACTTGACGAGCTGCAGGAAGATCATGACGAGCCCGATCACCGACCCGACCCACGACAGGGTCCGGAGCCACGGCAGGCCCGCGAGATATATGACGGCATACGCGACGCGGCACCAGACGAACAGCTGCGCGCCGAGCATCGTAGTCTCGTTCGACCTCCCCATCGCCGCGACGGCGGTCTCGAGCGCCGCGAACAAGACCAAATTACCCAGCATGTTGATGTGGGCGCGCTCGGCGCGGCCCACCCAGCCGGTGAGCTTAGGCATGTCCTCGCGGTTGCCAACGAGCTTCATCAGCCCCACTTGGGTAAACGCCCCCGTCACCGCAACCAGCACCTGCACTAAAGCCAGCGCAACCGCCCAGACCAGCCAGATCATTTCCGCTTTCATCGCTCCTCCTTGTTGTTGACCGACTACCGCGTGCAACTAGGCGTGCAAGCTGCTCACGCCAAAAGCGATATCCTCGCCCGCGAGCGAGGCAAAATCCAGGTCGACGCACAGCACCTGCTGCGCCCCGTCCGACCCTTCGAAGGCGAACGACAGGGTGACGCACAGCTTGGGCCCGAGAACGGACAGATAGGGCCGGGTGATCTGCACCTGTCCCGGTGTCTCGATCGCGCGGCGAAAGTACGGTTTGGTCTGCCAGTCGGTGCCTTCGGTCGGCTGCACCACCTCGAAGCGCTGGTCCAGCGCGTGGCTCTTGCTCTCCGCCTCCACGTTCGCGCCGACCTGCAGTCCGTCGCTGCCGATCAGGTAGCAGCGCTGCGCGCTGGGGAGCTTGAGCAGGCCCTGCACCGCGGGCTGGAATTTCGCGCCCAGCGACAGATCCTGCACCGCGTTCTTGATCGCCGCGAGATAGGGCACCAGCCGCATGTGCTGCCGCCTCTGGAAATCCTCGAAATCGGCGCGGTGCCCCGTGATCAGCCGGGCGAACACCTCGCTGCGCGCGTTCTCGGGCAGCAGCTCGGGGCCGCCCGGAGCGAAGTAGTCTCCCTGGATGAGATCGGCGTTCGCGTCGACGGCGCACAGCGCCTCGGCCTCCGTCTCGATGCCCTCCACGCACACCAGCGCCCCGGCCTCGTGCAGTACCGAGACGATTCCGGTGAACATGCGTCGCGCGAGCGGCTCGACGGTCACGCGCCGCGTCATCTCCCGGTCGATCTTCACGATATCGGGCCTCAGGCTCCAGATTCGGTCGAAGTTGGAGTAGCCCGCGCCGAAATCATCGATCACGATGAGGCAGCCGAGCTTGCGGTAGTACTCCACGGCCGAGCGCAGCTTGCCCTCGTCTTCGAACGGCGTCTCGATCAGCTCCACCGCAACGCGGTGTGCGGGGAAATCGTTCGACTCCAGCATCTCCGCGAAGAAGGAACCCAGGCGCGGGCCCTCGCTCGCGACCTGCGGATCGACGTTGAGGAAAAGCCAGCTGCGGGCGTTGCCGAGCTTCTGGAAGTTCCGCACGTGAAGCGCGCGGCATTGGCGGTCCAGCCCCACCCTGGCCTCGCCGTGCGGCGCTGTGCTGAAAAGCTCGAACGGCGCGACGCGCCTGCCCTCGGGGTCGCTCGCGCGTATCAGCCCCTCGTAGCCGACGGGACGGCGATGAGCAAGGCTGAAAATCGCCTGGAAGTGGCTGGACAGACGAAACTCCTCGCTGGCGCCGTGCCTCCCCTGCGCGATGTACTTCTCGAGAAGAGGCGGAGCAAGATCCACCATGTTCACGGCGCCCAAGCGGGCCTGCGAAGACTTTGATTGCCTACGAAGCGGCGAGTATGCCACATGCCGTCTTGGGACGATGGAATGGCCGGCGGACGTCCTAGTCCTCGATCCTCGCGCTCCGGAACGCGAGGTCTTCGCCCGCCAGCGCGGCAAAATCGAGATCGACGCACAGGACATGGTACGTGCCGTTCAGCGAGAGCGCGTACGACAGGGTGACGCACAGCCTCGGGCCGGTGGCGGAGAGATAGGGTCGCGTGATCTGGATTTTTCCCGGCGCCTCGATCGCGCGGCGGAAGAACGGCTTGGTCTGCCAGTTGGTCCCGGTGACGGGGCGTATCGGCGTCAGGCGCCGGTCGCGCGAAGCGGCGCTGCGCTCGGACTCCGCGCTCGCTCCGATCTGCGAGCCGTCGGCCGCGACCAGATAGCAGCGCTCGGTGCAATCGAGCTCGAGCAGGGCGCGCGCCGCGCTCGCACGCTCGGCGCCGACCGACAGCGCGAGAACCGCGTCGGAGAACGCGGCGAGGTAGGGCTGAAGCCGGATGCGCCGCCGGTTGCGAAACTCGGTGCTCTCATCGCGGAACTGTGCAAACAGCCGCCCGAACAGCCCGTCGCTGGCCTGCCCCGCCGGCGGTCGCAGCGCGGGCGACGCGAAGTAATTTCCCTGCAGGAGGTCGGCGTTCGCCTCGGTCGCGCACAGCGCCTCACCCTCGCTCTCGATGCCTTCCACGCATACCAGCGCTCCGGCCTCGTGCAGCACCGAGATGATCCCGGTGAACATGCGCCGCGCCAACGGCTCGACGGTCACGCGCCGCGTCATCTCGCGGTCGATCTTCACGATGTCGGGCTTCAGCTGCCAGATGCGGTCGAAGTTCGAGTAGCCCGCGCCGAAGTCGTCGATCACGACCAGGCAGCCGAGCTCGTGGTAGTGCTCGACTGCGGTCACCAGGCGCTTCTGGTCGTCGAACGGCGTTTCGATCAATTCCACCGCCACGCGATGCGGCGACAAACCGCTCTCCTCCAGCATCTGCGCGAACGACCCGAAGCGGTGGCCCTGCACGGCGATATGCGGATCGACGTTGAGAAACAGCCAGCTGACGTCGTCGCGCAGCCGTCTGAAGCTGCGCACGTGCAAGGCCCTGCACTGGCGATCGAGCTGCATCCGGGCGACGCCCGCGGGAGCCTGCGCGAGGAGCTCGGCGGGCAGGTAAACCCTGCCGCTCGGGTCGGTGCCGCGTATCAGGGCCTCGTAGCCGACGGGTCGCCGGTGCGCGAGGCTGAAAATCGGCTGAAAGTGGGTCGCCAGCCGATACTCGCGCTGCGAACCGTCCTCGGCGTCGACCAGGAACGTGCCGATGTCCGAGTTGGACTGATCGGCCGTGGTGCCGCCGCCTCCTCGCGGGCTCATCCGGGCTACTCCTCGCAGCCGAGCGGCGCGGGCTCGGCCAGAGCGCCGCCGAGTGCGGCGGACTGCAGGCTGGGCGAGCCCTGCTTGTGGACTTCTCCCGACAAAAACAGCGCGGGATCGACTCGCGCGTTGTTGAGGCTGACCGACCAATGCAAGTGCGGGCCGGTGACGCGGCCGGTCTTGCCGACCGCCCCTATCCTCTCGCCGCGCGCGACGCGCTCGCCCTTCGTCACATCGATCTTGCTCAGGTGGTTGTACATGGTGACCACCCCCTGACCGTGATCGAGCACCACCGTGAAGCCGTTGAAGAAGAAATCGCCGGTCTCGAGCACGCGGCCCGCGGCGGGCGCGCGGATCGGCGTCCCCTCGGGAGCCGCGATGTCCAGCCCGCTGTGGGGCAAGCGCGGCTCGTTGTTGAAGTAGCGCCTCGACCCGAATCCGCCGGATACCCGTCCCGTCGAGGGGAGATCGAAGTCGAGGCCGTCGGACTCGAAATCGCTGAAGGTCGAAAACGCCCGCACCAGCACGTTCTGCTCGCGGGCGATCCGCCGCAGATCGTCGGGCTCGGGGTCGACTTGGCGGCGGTTGGCGAGGGTCACGTACTGCTTGTCGTAGTCGCGCGTACCGACCCGAAACGGGATCGTGCGCTCGGCCTTCTCGTCGCGAACCACGGCGAGCTCGTGCGCGCCGGGCTTAAGCGCGAGGGGCAGGCCGACGACAGCCTGCCAGGCGTCGCCCACCCGCGCGACCAGCACGCGCTGGCCTTCGAACGTCACCTGCGGAGCCGGGCCGGGCGCGCGACCCACGCAGACGATCGCGACGCCGCCGGGTACCGGCGCAGTCACGGGCAACTGCGCGGCCGGCGCGCCGAGAGCGAGTCCCGGCACGAGCGCGACGAGGATGTAAAGGCTGCGCATGGCGTGTCCTGCCCCCATTTTCCACCGTTTTTGTGCCCCTGCGACAATCCCTTCCGATAGGAGGCGTGACGGCGGCTCGCGGGATGTGGAAAATGGACGCTGACCGCCCGCGCGGGCCTACACCGTTCGATATGTCGGAGGCATAATCGGGCCTTCCGGTCCGCCTCCCTTTCGACATGGCTCTTAGCGTCGAGTTGCGGTCCTTGCCCAAAGGAAAGGCAGATGTACGAGAGCGGTTCTCCCGGCAGCTCCTACAATACGTCGATCGCGATGGAGTTCTTCAGGTTCGCTGGAAAGCCGAAGGCCTTCGCCAAGGGAAGGAGGATCTTCTCCGAGAACCAGCGCGGCATCCCGTTCCTGCTGATGCCCAACCGCATGTATCTTCTGCTCGACGGTGAAGTCGGCATCTTCTCGAGGGACAAGCCCGTCGCGACCATACGCCCGGGGCAGATCTTCGGCGAAATGGCCTCGATCGACCAGGGCCCGCGCACGGGGACGGCACTCGCGCGATCGGCCTGCCGCGTGATCTCGCTCGATGACCGCCAGATCCGCGCCGCGCTCGGCAGGTACCCCGAGTTCGCCCTGATGCTGCTCTCGGTCATGATCGGGCGCCTGCGCGAATCGATCGGCAAGGTGGCGAGCTCCGAGTCGCCCGCGGCGCGGACCAAGTGGATGCAGCCCACGCCGCTACGCAAGGACCTTATCGACGATCTCGGGCGCGTGCTCGGGTCGGAAGCGCACCTGAGCTTCGATACCGGCAACACCATCGTGAAAGAAGGCCAGGTCGGCGTGCTGATGTACGTGGTGCTCAAGGGCAAGGTGGCGATCCGCGTCACCGGCAAGCTCCTGGAGAACGTGGGGCCCGGCGGGATATTCGGCGAGATGGCGCTGGTCGACCGCACGCCGCGCCTTGCGAGCGCCGTCGCCGAGAGCAACGTCAAGCTCCTCGCCATCAACCGCGCGGCGTTTCTGAACCTGGTGAAGCACAGCCGGCGCTTCGCCGCCTCGCTGCTCGCCGCCGTGAGCGCGCGAGCGCGGTACGCCGCGTCGCGCTAGGCGGCCCCGCGCCCGCGCAAATGAAAACGGCGGCCGAGGCCGCCGTTCGTTTGGCCGCCGTCCGCGCTCAGTAGCCGAGCCACTTGGTGAGTATGGCGAGCTGCTGCGGATCGCCGACCTCGTAGCCCTTGTAGCCGAGCTTTGCGAGCACCTTCTGGCCGGCATCGGTCTTGTCCAGGCCGAGCATCACGGCGCGCACTTTCTCGACGTCCGCATCGCCCATCTTGGTCGAGGCGATCATGTGCTTGATCGGCACGGGCTTGGATTCGAGCAATATGGACCCGCCCTTTTCCTGCCACTCCTTCAGCACGGCCCCGGAAGCGGTCACGCCCACGTCGCTGAATCCGTTCTCGACGAAGAACGGCACCGCGTCCTGGTAGCGCGTGGTGCGGATCTCCGCCTTGGCCGCGTCGATACCCAGATCGCGCAGCGTGGCGCGCGTGATCACGGCGGTAATCGAATCGGGGTCGGGCATCCCAAAGCGCTTGCCCTTCATGTCGCCGGGCTGCTTGAACTGCCCGTCCTTCTTGACGAAGAACTTGGCCTTGTACTCGGTGTAGCCCTTGGTGAGCACGACCAGGCGGTACTTGCCGTCGCGCATCGACATCAACGAGTGGTGTGCGGGGTGCACGAAGGCGAGGTCGTACTCCTGATTGTCCAGGCCTTTCCTCAGCACCGGATATTGATCCACCGGAAGCACCTTGACGGTGGTCTTGAGCTGGCGCCCCAGCGTGTCGGCGAGCTCCTTGTACTTCTCGCGGATCTCGGTGGGCGTGACGTAGTAGGTGACGCCCTCGTTGACCGCCAGGACGATGTCGGCGCGCGCCGGGCTAGCGGTGAGCAGAGCGACCGCGAACGACGCAAGCACTGTAGCGAGGCATTTCATGTCTGTTCTCCTAGTTATTCGTAATATCGCCCTCTCTTTCAGCAAGTTATGTGCCGGATACCATGTCCCGTAGTCATAGGGCCAGCTTTGGACTGGACACGAGAGCTTTTATTAAATAAAACAACGAAGTAGTCTTAAATCCCTACCCCGGACCGCCAGGCCGGGTGGGTTCCGCAGCCGGTCCCGGCTCGACAGCTCGTCAGGACTTACACACCTCAGGCACTCCGGTACCGGTCGCGAGCGCCTTTCGCGAGCGCCATGCCGTGTCCGGGACGACCGGGGATGGCGAAGTACCCGTCCCTGCATTCCGGCATTGCCTCGAACAGATCCGGCGGCGTCCAGTCGATGAACTCGACCAGGAACCCGTTCGACAGCGCCCCCATCACCTGGAGCGACAGCTCGTGTCCCACGTGCGGCGCCACCGCGGTCTGGTGGGCGGCGGCGAGGTGTCCGATGCGCAGCGTTTCGGAAAAACCGAGCGCGCGGCATACGTCGGGCATCAGAAACCTGGCGGCGCGGCGCTCGAGCAGCTCGCGGAATTCGAAGCGGGTGTAGTTGTTCTCGCCGGTGGCGACCGGAATCGCGATCGCGCGCGCGACCTCCGCGCAGGCCGCGATATCGTCGGCGAGCACCGGCTCCTCGTACCACACCAGATCCAGGTCCTCCAGGGCGCGGGCCTGGCGGATGCTCGCAAGCGGCTCCAGGCGCTGGTTCACGTCGACCATCATGCGCACGCCGCCGCCCAGCGCGCGCTGCACGGCCTCGACGCGCTTGCGATTCTCGAGCGGATCGGGATGGTGGATCTTCATCTTGTAGTACTTGCAGCCCTGCGCCGCGTAGCGTTCGGCCTCGGCGACGAGCTCGCGCTCGCTGTATTTCGACCAGCCGCCGCTGCCGTACGCCGGGATGCGATCGGCGACCGCACCCCACATCTTGTAGAGCGGGAGGCCCGCGCTCTTTCCTGCGATGTCCCACAGGCCGATGTCGAGCGCCGAGAGCGCGTACGCCGCGATGCCCTGCTTCTTGATGCCCATGTCCGTTCGGAACATCTTTTCCCACAAGAACTCGACCCTGAGCGGGTCCTCGCCGAGGAGCGCGGGCGCGAGCCGCGTTTGCAGATACGCATGCACGGCCTCGGCACCACCGCCACCGAAGACCAGGCTGTAGCCGAGGCCCTTGACGCCCTCGTCGGTTTCGATGTCGGCGACCACGAGCTTCTGGTGCGCGTAGCTGCGCGCCATCGGCTGCGGCGTCGGAATCGTCAGAACGTAGCTGTCTATCGCTGTGATCTTCACGTTTACTTCGAGCCTCCCGCGAACCAATCGACGACGAATGCGACCCCGTACGCCACGGTCAGCGCGAGCACGAACACGACCATGCCGCGCACCATGGTTTTCGGGATGCCGATCCCGTCGAGATAGCGCTTGATGAAATAGCCTGCCACGAAAAACGCGATAGTGGAGACGACAATGCCGAGCACGCCGATTTCTACTTCCCGTCGTTCACCAGCGCCGCGAGCGATTTCCGCAGCGCATAGCGCGAGCCGAATTTCTTTCGGAATTCCGCATTGGCCCGCTCGTAGTCGTCGACAACATCGCGCTTGGTGAACTGAAAGAACTCGTTACGACGGTAGCGCAGCGTCCCGATGTATACGGCCCTGTCCGCGGGACGAACGTCCACCTTGAACCCGGCCGGAAAATATGCCTTGTCCGCTGCGGACAGCCAGAGCTCTCCGACGCCGCCCGGGCCGCCGAACTGGTTCATCTGGTAGGAGGCCGCTGCGACGTTCTCGATATAGAACACCCCTTCGTGAATGCGCATGTGCAAATAGGGCTTGTCGCTCTTCGGCAGCACCTGTCGCAGAGAGAAGGCGGTGAGCTCCTTGGCGGGCGATTCGTCCATGCCCATGTAGCCGAATACCAGCGAACCAGGACCACTCGCTTCCTCGAGGGCCTTGTTGCTGGCGCAACCCTGCAGCAGAAGGAGTACCAAACCGAAAGTCAGCAGACGCGTGGCAATCTCTCCCGATTGAGCGCGAACTCGCCGTCCATGCCCCTCCCCCCCGCGCGAGTGTACGCCTTGCCGACTCGGGCGGAAAGGTGCATCCTTTTCACGGATCGCAAAGGGAGCGAACCTTCATGATCACAGTTCTTCTGATCATTCACGCCCTGCTGGCGGTAGCGCTGCTGGGGGCGGTCACGCACCAAGCGGTGAGTGTGTGGTTGCCGGCGCGCAAACCCGTGGGCTCCTTCGTCGGGCGATTCCGTTCTGTGTCCGGCGCATCCTACGTCAATGCCATTATCGTCCTTTACTTGTGCCAGTCTGTTCTGGGCGGAGTCCTGATCTATCCTGAGTTTCGAGTCAGCGTCCGCCCCGTGCTCGAGCAACTGGGGTTGTGGGCGCCCCTCGGTATCTTCGATCTAAAGGAGCATTTCACGGTGATCGGTATGGCGACGCTGCCGGCCTACTGGTATTTCTGGCGCCAACCGCTTGCAGAACAGCATGCCCACACCCGCGCCGCCCTCACCGCCCTCCTGGCCTTCATCGTCTGGTGGAATTTCCTGGTCGGCCACATACTGAACAACATACGAGGGTTCGGGTCATGACCGTGCCGCGTTCCTTTTCCGTTTTCGCAATCGTATTCGCGGTCGCATACGCCGTCGTGTACGTAATCGCAGTTTGGAAAAACTACGCGCTGTTTACCTACCATCCGGCGACAAACGAGTTCGCTTTGGGCATCGAAAAGGGGAAAGATGGCGTCGCCGCAATGTACTGGTATGGCTGGATTGCGACTTCTACCATCGCCGCATCCGTCGCGGGACTCGTCGCCTGCTATCTTCCGCAGCGCCTGACGCAAGGGCTATGGTCCGGCTGGTCGTGGGTCGCCCCACTGTGCGCGATACCCGTGTTCTGCTACCTGCTCAAGGGCTATTTTCTGCGCTAGGCTAGTGGTGAGCAGCATTCCGACCGCCGATAACGGACCGCCTGGGCGGCTTTTGATCGAGGAGATGACCATGTTGAGCCTTCGGATCCGACGCGTCTATTTTCTAGCTTTCCTCGCGTTCGGCACGCCGGGGGCATGGGCCGGCGGCGAGATGCTGGGCGACCTTGATGACCATCACGACGAGGGACCGTCCTATTTCGGCTTCGTCAAGGACGCGCGCGGCGCCCCGATTGCCGACGCGAAGGTCACCGCCAACGTGAAGAACGGCGTCGCTTTCATCACGCGCACCACCGCCGCAGGCCTGTACAAGTTCGGCGGCTTCAGCAAGCAGATCAATCCGCAGGACGTCACCATCTCGTGCGCCAAGGACGGCTACAAGCAATCGCGCGTCGTCAGGCGCCCCACGCCGAAGTCCGAGCCCGCCAAGGCCGTCGAGACCGAGTGCAGGCTCGAGCGCGGCTGAAAACCCGTGAGGTCTTCTAGACTCGCGCGCGCCGCGCTCTGCGCAATTTCCCTCGCCTGCTCTCAGCTCGCCTGCGCTCAAGGCCTGGGCGGACGCGTCGTCTCCGCCGAAGAAGGGCGCATGGAAGGCGTGCTGGTCAGCGCGCGCAGGGCCGGTTCCAGCATCACCCTCACCGTGGTCAGCGATCGCGGCGGCCGGTTCGATTTCCCCAAGGGAACGCTCACCGCGGGGCGCTACGAGCTCGCCATCCGCGCGGTCGGCTACGAGCTCGACGCTCCCGCCGCGATCGACGTCGACCCGAAGAAGAGCGCCGCGGTCGAGCTCAGGCTGCGGCGCGCGAAAGACCTCGCCGCGCAGCTCACCAATACCGAATGGCTGATGAGCATGCCCGGGACGTCGGAGGAGAAGCGCCCGCTCATCGAGTGCATGAGCTGCCACACCTACGAGCGGATCGTGCGCTCGAAATACACGGCCGGCGAGCTGGTCGCGGTGCTGAAGCGCATGGCGACCTACGCCAACAACAGCACCACGGCAAAGCCGCAGAAGCGCGCCGTCGACCGCAAGTTCGAGGAGGAAGCCTTGCGCAAGCTCGCGGACTACCTCGCGAGCGTGAACCTGAGCAAAGGCACGCAGTGGCCGTATCCGCTGAAGACGCTGCCGCGGCCCGCCGGCCGGGCGACGCGGGTGCTCGTCATCGAGTACGACCTGCCGCGCAGGACGATCGCGCCGCACGACGTGCGCACCGACGCGCAGGGCATGGTGTGGTACTCGAATTTCGTCGAGAACGCGCTCGGCCGGCTCGATCCCGCGACCGGCGCCCACAAGGAGTTCGCCTATCCGGAGACGAGGCCCGGCTTCCCCACCGGGGCGCTGTGCCTCGAGGCCGACGCCGACGGCAACCTGTGGCTGTCGGGCATGTTCCAGACCGGCGTGGTGAAGTTCGACGTCGTAAAAGAAACCTTCAGGCATTTCGGCCTGCCCAAGGAGCTGAGCACGGAGGCCGCCCAGCAGTCCATGGTCATGCCGCGCGGTTCCCGCGCCGACGGCAAGGTGTGGTCGAACGAGGTGAGCAGGCAGTCCATCCTCAGGCTCGATACGGCGAGCGGCAGATTCGAGCAGTTCGACGTGTTCAAGTCGGTCCCAGGGAGCCACGCTCCCTACGGGCTGGTCGCGGACGCTTCGAACAATCTCTTCTTCATGGATTTCGGCGGCGAAGCGATCGGCCGCGTCGACGCCAAGACCGGCCAGGCGAGCCTCTATCCGACGCCGACCAAGCGCTCGCGCCCGCGCCGCACCATGATGGATGCGCAAGGCCGCGTGTGGTTCGCCGAGTTCGCCGCGAACAAAGTGGCGATGTTCGATCCCAAGGAGGAGACCTTCCGCGAATGGGACGCGCCCACGCCGCACACCTACCCGTACGACGTTTTTCTCGACCGTAACGGCGAGCTGTGGAGCGGCTCGATGTCCAGCGATCGCGTGCTGCGCATGGACCCGCGGACCGGCGCATCGCTCGAGTACCTGCTGCCGCGCCCGACCAACGTCCGCCGCGTTTTCGTAGACAATTCAACGACGCCGGTGACTTTCTGGGCCGGAAGCAACCATGGCGCCTCCATCGTCAGGCTGCAGCCGCTCGACTGAAGCAGGCGGGACGCAGACGCAAGGAATATACTTTCGCGGCGCTCGGGAGAGAGCGCCGACAATCTTGGGGGAATCCATGAACAGGACCAGATCGATCTACGCCGCGGCCATCGCGGCGTCCATTGCGGCGATCGTCGCCGCGTGCATGAGCGCTCCGCAGGGCGACGGCAGCCCGGGCGCCAACGACATCGCGGGCACCGTCACCGGCGCGAGCGGACCCGAAGCGGGCGTGTGGGTGATCGCGGAGACGAACGATCTGCCGACAAAATTCGCCAAGGTTGTGGTCACCGACGACAAGGGCCGCTTCCTCGTCCCGGATCTCCCGAAAGGAAACTACAGCGTGTGGGTGCGCGGCTACGGCCTGGTCGACTCGCCCAAGGTGCAAAGCGCGCCGGGCAGCACCCTGAGCCTGAATGCGGTCGCCGCGCCGAACGAGGCCGCGGCCGCCGAGTACTACCCCGGCATGTACTGGTACGCGATGCTGGCGATCCCGCCGGCGGGCGATTTTCCCGGGACCGGCGAGAAGGGCAACGGCATACCGGCGGTGATGAAGTCGCAAGCGTACTGGATCGACACCGTCAAGAACTCCTGCCAATCGTGTCACGCGCTCGGCTCCAAGGGCGTGCGCAGCATGCCCAAGGAATTCGGCCACGGCCTCGCCGGCTGGGCGCGCCGCACGCAATCCGGCCAGGCGATGGCCAACATGGCGCTGACGCTCGGGCGCATCGGTCCTGAAAAAGGCCTGCAATTGTTCGGCGACTGGACCGACCGCATCGCCGCCGGCGAGCTGCCTTTCGCGAAGCCCGAGCGCCCGCAAGGCGTCGAGCGCAACGTCGTCATCAGCATGTGGGACTGGTCGACGCCCAAGTACTACCTGCACGATGCGACCTCCACCGACAAGCGCAATCCGACCGTCAACGCCAACGGCAAGATCTACGGCTCCCCCGAGGAGAGCACGGATCTCGTGCCGGTGCTCGACCCGGTGACGGGCGTAGCGACGCAGATCAAGCATCCTTTTCTCGATCCCAACACGCCTTCGTCGAAGACCTTGCCGATGGCGGCGTCGCACTACTGGGGCGATGAACCGATCTGGGACGGGCACACCAGCATCCACAACCCGATGATGGACGGCCAGGGCCGCGTGTGGTTCACCGCTCGCATCCGCCCGGCAGGCGCGCAGCCCGCCTTTTGCAAGGCGGGCTCCAGTCTTCTGTCGGCAAAGGTCGCGCCGCAGAACGACTCGCCGCGGCAGCTCTCGATGTACGACCCGAAGACCGGCGAGTGGAAGCTCATCAACACCTGCTTCTCGACGCATCACCTGTACTTCGCCAACGACGCGAACAACACGCTGTGGACCAGCGCCGGCGGCCCGCAGAGCGGCGTGGTCGGCTGGCTCAACACCAAGATGTACCTGGAGACGGGCGACGAGGCGAAGTCGCAGGGCTGGACGCCGCTCGTGATCGACACCAACGGCAACGGCAAGCGCGACGACTACGTCGGGCCGGGCGACCCGGTCGATCCGAAGAAGGACAAGCGCATCATGGCCGCGTTCTACGGCGTGCAGCCGAGTCCCGTCGACGATTCGATCTGGGGGCAGACGATGGACGTCGGGTTCACGCGTCTCGACCAGCCGGGCTATATCATGCGCCTCGTGCCCGGTCCGAATCCGTCGGAGACCGCGCTCGTCGAGGTGTATCTGCCGCCCGACGGCGGCTACGGCTCGCGCGGCCTCGACCTCACCTCCGACGGTGTCGTCTGGACCGTGCTCTCCAGCGGCCACATGGCGAGCTTCGACAGGCGCAAGTGCCGCGGACCGCTGAACGGCCCGGCCGCGGCGACCGGCAAGCATTGCCCCGAAGGCTGGACGCTGTTCCGCATGCCCGGCCCGCAGTTCAAGGGCGTCGATCCGAACGGCAGCGCCAACCACGCCTATTACATCTGGGTCGATCGCTTCAACACGCTCGGTCTGGGCAAGGACGTGCCGATCGCCGAGGCCAACGGCGGCGAATCGCTGCTCGCGGTCGTCGACGGCAAGCTGGTCGACCTGCGCGTCCCCTATCCGCTCGGCTTCTTCACCAAGAACGTCGACGGACGCATCGACGACCCAAACGCGGGATGGAAAGGGCGCGGACTGTGGACGACCTTCGGCTCGCGCACCGTGTTCCACAACGAGGGCGGCATCCAGAACCGGCCGAAAGTGTACAAGTTCCAGGTACGGCCGAGCCCGCTCGCGAATTAGCCGGGGGAACGGGCGCTCGTCACGGAGACGGGCGCCCGAGCGCCTTGCGCGCTTCGGCGAGGCTCGCGCGCGCGTCGACGTTGCCCTGCTTTGCCGCTTTCTCCAGCCAGACGAGCGCCTCTTCGGGATCACGCTTGACGCCGCTCCCGCTCCAGTACGCCTTGCCGAGGCGCGCCTGCGCCCACGCGTCGCCCAGTTTGGCCGCGGCGAGATAGTCGGGGACGGCGAGCTCGGGCTTGCTCAAGCGCTCGTACCCCCAGCCGCGCCGGGACAGCGCGGCGGCGGACCCCGGCTCCACCTCGATCACCAGGTTCATCACCCTGACCAGGTCCGCCGGGTTGTCGACCCACGACGCCAGCCACGTCGCCTGCTCGATGCAGTAGCGGTTGTCGCGCGACGCAGAGAGTGCCCGGTCGACGTCGCTGAACGCCTGGTTGTACATCTTGAGCTCGGCCATGGCGTAGGCGCGCTCGCACAGATACTGCGCATCCGGATCGAGCGCGATGGCGGGAGCGAATTGGACCAGCGCCTGGCTGTAGTCCTTCGCTCGGATGCTCTCGAACGCGTGATAAGCGGGAATCCGCGCCGCGAGGCGGTTGGCATCCCGGGGGTCGAGCGCCGGGCGCGACTCCGCGACGAACGCTTCCATTTGCTGATAGCTGCCGCCCCAGCGCGGCTCGAGGTTTCTCATGTAGGCGAGGCGCGTCTCGACGCTGCCGGGCGCGAGCCGCAGCGCCTCGAGGTAGGCCGTGTTGAACTCGTCGCGGCTTCCCGTGTACAGCATGATCGCCATCGCGTAGCGACGGCTGAGATAAGGCTTTTGCGAGAGCTCCAGCGATCGCTCCAAGTCGTCCAGGGATTCATCGAAATAGGCTTCCATCGCGTCGATGTGCTCGCTCGACGTGTCCTTCGAATAATCCTCGCCCCTCTCTTCGATTCCGCGCGAGAGATAGAAGCCCGCACGCGCCACGTGCGCGCTGTACGACGACGGCGCCGCCTTGATCCATTCGCTCAGCGCAGCCTCCGAGCGTCTCGGAACTTTCGCGAAAACCTGAAACGCCTGCTCGAGTTGCCGTGTCGCCTTGGGGTCGCTCTCGAACGCAAGCTGGCGGCCCGAGAGAATGCGCTCCAGCCCCGCGTAGTCGCGCTTCTCGAGCAGATCCGCGATCTGCCGCTGCTCCGGATCGATGATCGCGAGCGGCGACCGCTCGGGGCGGAGGTTGGCGAGACGCTCGTCGAGCCCGCCGCCATCCGCGGCCTCGTCCTCGGCCCCCGGACCGGCGCCCGCGCGGGCCAGGGCTTCGCGCTCCGCGGTCGGCGGATGCGAGGAAAGAAAGCTCGGCATGCCGGGACGACCGGCGTGCTTCTTTTCCAGGCGCTGCAGGATCGCCGCGAGATTTTGCGGGCCGATGCCGGTCCGCTGCAGCAGATCGATCGCAAAGCGATCGGCCTCGCGCTCGTAGTCGCGCGAGTACTTGGTCTGCAGCAGGAGCGCGGGCGCCGAGGCCGCGAGCGAGGTGGTCGAGGCGATATCGCCGGTCACGCCGGCGATGATCAGCGCGGTCGCCGAGCCCTCCAGCAGCCGCCGCATCGTATGGCGGTAGCGCACATGGCCGATCTCGTGGGCCAGGACCGCGAGAACCTGCTCGTCGTTGCGCGCGAGGCCGACCAGCTCGTCGGTGACGACGATGATGCCCGAGGGCAGCGCGAACGCGTTCGCGCCGATGACCGGGCTCGCGCGAAATTCCAGGCGCAGCGGCCCGGTGTCGCCCGCGGCTTTCGCCATGTCGGCAAACTTGCCTCGCAAGGCCTGCTGGCGCGCTGGTCGCAGCTTGGACGGCTGCATCCAGTGTTCGTCCAGGGCGGCGAGCGTCTCCTCGCCCAGGGTCGCTTCCGCGCCGCGCGGTATCTTCTCGGCGACATACTTGACCGCCGGCGGAAGGCCGCGGTCGATCAGCAGCCACAGCGACAGCACCACCAAGGCGACCGCCACGGCCGCAACGGCGGGAAGCGATTCCAGGCGGTTCAGCAAGCGCGGGAAACGCCGCTCGCGCGCAAAGGCGTCGACCGCGTCGTTGTCCGCGAACACGCAGGCGCCTCCGCCAGGCACATAGACCCAGCGCGGCGTGTCGGCGAGGCGCGGCGCCACGCGCACCTTGCGCGCGTCGAATTCCACGCTGATGTCGCGCCCGACCAGCTTCACCTTGCCTCCGCCGATCAGCACGCTGACCTCGTGCTTGATCGAATTCCTGCCGTCGAAGTAGTCCGCGCGCAGGACGCTCACAGGCCGATGTCCAGATTGAAGAAGTCGCCCAGCTCCTGGCCGGTCGCGCCGACGCGCGCGAACGCCGGGTTGGCCTGGTGTACCACTTCGTGCGTCACCGTCATCGCGAAGGACTCGAGCCGGTACTTCAGCGTGCGCACGACCGCCCAGGGAATGAGCAGGCCGCCCGTGCACGCGACCGCGACGATGTTGCCGACATAGATGCCGATCAGCCTCTTCGCGGACAGCGAGCTCGAGAAACGGAAGCCCCTACCCGAGGTGCCGTTCCACAGTAGGTTGGTCGTACGCGCCTGAATATAGGCGTAGGCGACCGCGTAGCCCGCGTATATCCCGAGAGTGGGCAGCACGAAGACGATCCACGACAGCGATTCCGGGATATGGCTCAGGCCCCGGACAGCGAAGGTCAGCGCGACCATGGAGGGCACCGCCACGGCGAGCACGATGAGCGAAGCGCGCACGTAAATCCAGAAGAAAGCCCAGCCGGAGAGCTCGCAGCGCAGCTCGGTCAGGCCGAACGCGTGGCTGGCGACGACGAATTCCTTCTGCCGCTTGATGAACAGGGGATATGCGAGGCCCGCGGTCGCGATGGCGAGCACGAACGACCCTATATATACGCCCGCGGCCTGCTTCGGGGTCCCGGAGAAATGGAAGCGCAACCCCCGGTGCGCGGAATTGCGCGCGTTGAAGGTCAAGGCACGCACCACGAGCCACGGCAAGAGAACGATGGCGACCACCCAAAACGCGTAACGCGAATTCGGATAGAGCTCGCCTCCGAGCGCGTAGACGACGAAAGCGAGAAACGCGACGACGCGCCCCCTGAAAATCGCCTTGGGGCGGCCGAAATAGTCGAAGGTCTCGCCGTCGAAGCGGGTGCAGCCGTAGAAGTATTTTTTCTTGCGGACCTTCGCCCAGGCCGAGTAGATGCCGAGCGTCACCAGGCTGAAAAACAGATTCACGATCCAGATGCGGAAGTACTCGCCGGCGCCTCCGGTGAACTCGGGGCGCACGACGCGCGTCGCTGGCGCGCCGGCCGGAGACCCGGCTCCCGGCGCCCCTTCGTGTTTGGGCGGGGTGGCCTCCGCCTTGTCCATGATCGTCTCCCCGCCGGTTGCGGGAACCCGCCGCAAGCCGGCAGCGCGATTATCGCCCCAAATGCGAATATCCCGCGTGCCTATTTCCGGGCGGCGGCCCGGGGCGCGAACCCGTCCCCGCCGCCTCCTGTAATATTCGCAGCGGAGGAGACACCATGAAACCATTCTCGAGTCTGGCTTGGGGGATCGCGATGGCGGCAACGATCACGGCAGCCGGCGGCCCGCCGGCGATGGCCGCAACCTTCGTCTACGTATCGAACGCCGAGGACGGCGACATCGGCGTCTACGCCATGAAGCCCGACGGCACGCTCTCCCACGGCGCTCGCGCGGCGGCAGCGAAGGTCGTCATGCCGATGGCGGTCAGCCCGGACAAGCGCTTCCTCTACGCGGCATCGCGTTCCAAGCCTTACTCGGTGCACGCGTACTCGATCGATCGCGCCACGGGCGCGCTCAAGCTCCTCGCGACCTCGCCGCTCGCGGAAAGCTTCCCCTACATCTCGCTCGACCGGACGGGCCGTTTTCTCTTCGGCGCGTCCTACGGCGGCGCCGTGGTCAGCGTGAACGCGGTCGGCAAAGACGGGCGTGTCGCGGAGAAGCCCATCCAGGTAATCCCTGTCGGCCGCAACGCGCACTCGGTCCGGATCGACGCGACGAACAAGTACGTCTACACGACGACCCTGGGCAGCGACGAAATCTTCCAGTTCCGGTTCGACGCGAAGAACGGCCGGCTCGCCTCGAATACGCCGTCCATCGTGCTCATGAAGGCCGGCACCGGGCCGCGCCACTTCATCACTTCGAAAGACAACAAGTTCGTATACCTGCTCTCCGAGCTGGTCGGCACGGTGACGACGCTGTCGCTCGACGCCAAGACCGGCCTGCTCGCCGAGGTGAGCGTCGCCTCGGCCGTGCCGTCCGACTCCAAACTCCTCCCCGGCGCGCCGCGCGGCGCGATCGGCGCGCCCGGCGGCCCTCCTCCCCGCGATACCTCGAACGACATCTGGGCCGCGGATCTGCACCTGACGCCCGACGGGAAGTTCCTTTACGCCACCGAGCGCACCCACAGCACCATGGCCGGCTTCAGCGTGGACGGCGCCACCGGCAAGCTGAGCTACCTCGGCGCCACCCCGACCGAGACGCAGCCGCGCGGATTCAACATTTCCCCGGACGGAAAATACATGGTCGTCTCCGGCGAGAAGTCGGACACGATCACCGTCTACGCCATCGGCGCGGACGGCGCGCTGAAGGAAGTGCAGAAGGCGCCGACGGGAAAAGGCTCGAACTGGGTCGAGATCGTCTCGTTCGACTAGGACCTCCATGCCCGACGCCAGTGAAAGGCTCGCGATGCCCTCTGCGCAGGACCACGTCGGCATCGCGCGCCAGATCGACAAAAGCCTGCCGAGGCGGCTGCGCATGATCCTCGCGCTCGACGACTTCGAGGCGCCGGCACGCCGCTACCTGCCGCGGCCGATGTACGGCTACGTCTCGGGCGGCGCGGAAACCAACGCTTCGCTGCGCGCGAACCGCGCTGCGTTCGACGATTTCGCCTTGCTTCCGCGCGTGCTGGTCGACGTTTCGGCGCGCTCGACCAAGACGACGCTGTTCGGCCGCGCCTACGACGCGCCCTTCGGCATCGCGCCCATGGGCGGCAGCTCGATGGCCGCGTACCTGGGCGACATCGTGCTCGCGCGATCGGCCGCGGCGGCCAACATCCCGATGATCATGAGCGGCGCGTCGCTGACGCGCCTGGAGGACGTGCGCGCGGCGGGACGCACCTCGTGGTTCCAGGCGTACCTGCCCGGCGACGACGCGGCCATCACGACGATGGTCGAGCGGGTCGAGCGCGCAGGGTTCGACACCATCGTCCTCACCGTGGACGTGCCCGTCGGGGCCAATCGCGAGAACAACGTGAGGAGCGGTTTCAACCGCCCGCTGCGGCCGACCCTGCGCCTCGCCTGGGACAGCGTGCTCCGCCCGCGCTGGCTGGTCGGCATGTTCCTGCGCACTCTCGTCACGCACGGCATGCCGCACTTCGAGAACACCGGCACGCGCGCGCCGCTCATCACCAGCACCGCCGAGCGCTACTCGGGGCCGCGCGACAAGCTCTCCTGGGCGCACGTCGCGCTGATGCGCAGGATCTGGAAGGGGCGCCTGGTGCTGAAGGGCGTGCTCGACCCGCAGGACGCGCGCCTCGCGCGCGAGAGCGGAGTCGACGGCGTCATCGTCTCCAACCACGGCGGGCGCCAGCTCGACGGCGCGATCGCGCCGCTGCACGCGCTGCCCGCGGTCGCGGCCGAGGCGGGCGGCATGACCGTGATGATGGACAGCGGCATCCGCCGCGGCACCGACGCCCTCAAGGCGCTCGCGCTCGGCGCGCACTTCGTCTTCGTCGGCCGGCCGTTCCTCTACGCCGCCGCGATCGCCGGCGACGCCGGCGTGCGCCATGCCATCAAGCTGCTGCGCGAGGAAGTCGACCGTGACATGGCGCTGCTCGGCATCACCTCTCTCTCGCAGATGACGCGCGAGCGGTTGCGCGAGACCTAAAAAAAGAGCCCCTTGCGGGGCTCTTCGTTTCCTTGCTTGCTCGGGCGGTTAGCGGTCGTCGCCGTGACCGCGGTCGCGGTCGAAATCGAACATCGAGAACAGATCGCTCAGCGCCGGCATGTTGACGGGCGCGTAGGGATTGTCCCCGTGCGCAACGGGATTGGGCAGATTGTCGCGGCTGCGCGCCGTGAGCGGCTGCAGGCGCCAGTTGCGCTCGATGAACTTGAGGATCGAGACGTGATCGCTGTACTCGTGGTCGATCTTGCCGCCGCGCGAGTACTTCGAGACCACGATTAGCGGAATGCGCGTCCCGTCGCCGAAGAAGTCGACCGGCTGGACGAAGCCAGAATCCCAGTAGCCGCCGCCCTCGTCGAAGGTGACGATCACCGCGGTCTTCGCCTTCAGGCTGGGATTCTGGTCGAGCTGGTCGAGGATCTTCTTGATGAAACCTTCGAGCAGGTCCACTTTCGACGACTGCGGATGGCCGTCGAGCAGACCGTCGGGCTTGACGAACGAGACCTCGGGCAGCGTCGAGTTGCCGATCGCCATGATCAGGTCCGAGGTGTCCTTCACGTGCGCCGCGCGCTGCACCGGATCGCCCATGATGGCTTTCTCGTACTGGAACGGATTGCAGATCTGGCAGTACGCCGCGCCGATGGCGTCGTTCGGGTTCGTCGAGCCGTTGGCGAGGTTCACCGCCTCGTTGTACGCCCCGCCGAAATACGCCCAGGAGACGTCCTTCTCGTTCAGCGAGTCGCCGATCGAGCGCCGGGTGGAAGGCGGGACGAAGTTGCCGGTGGTGCGCGGCGCGCCGTTCGGCAGGAAGCCCGGGTTGATGTTGTTGACCATGTAGTAATGGCCCGGCTCGCAGTTGGCCTTGGGCTTCCAGGGCAGAGCGCCGAGGTAATCAAGAATCGGCTTGACCCCGCCCTGCGTCGCGTCGCTGCACTGCGCCCAGTTGCCGTCGATGGTGTAGTTGTTGTTGGTGTTGGGCCTCGGATTGGGATTCGCGATCAGGTTCGCCGCCGGCGTGAGCGCGTTGCCGTTGCCGTCGCTGAAGTACACCATGTCGCCGTGCCCGAGCATGACGTGGTTCGCCGCCGTTCCGCCCATCACCGACTGGTGGAAGTTGTCGTTCATCGTAAATTCCTCGGCGAGCTGCTTCAGCAGCGGCGCGTCGTCGTTGGCGTTGCTGTAGAACGCCATCGGGTTACCGACGCCGTTGTCGTTCGTGTTGAACGTCGTATTGACGAACGGGTACAGGTCGTTCAGGCATCCCGTTGGGTTGTGGCGCGTGGCGTTGGCCACACTGCAGTCCGATTGCTGCCACATCTGGAAGAAGCGGTGGATGGTGTCGCCGGTGTAGGCATCGTAGGGCATGGTCGGGCCGGTGAGCTGGAACGGACCGTTCGGCAGGCTCGCCGCGTTGGTCACGCGCGTGTCGACCACGCGCGCCGGCAAGCCGCTCGCGCCGGTAGTGAGCAGCGCCAGGTCGCCGGTCTCCAGATCAGACTCGGCGGCCGCTTCCTGGAGCGTCTTGAACGGGGGCGCAGTGTCGCGGGGCGCGGTCGGCGTACCGTTCGTGTCAGGCGGAGGCAGGATCGCGTACGGCGTCTTGGCCGGCGCCCCGACGTAGTAGGTCGGCTGGGCCGCCACGGTGAACTGCGCCGCCTGGGCGAAGCTCGGGCCCGGCGAGCCGTCGGCCTTGACGATGCTCTTGGAGAGCAGGTTGGCGACGGACTCGCCGTGCCGCGCCTGGAACGTCGCGAAAGTATGGTCGAAGCTGCGGTTCTCGCCGATGATGACGATCAGGTGCTCGATCGGCGTCGCGGTGCGGCGATGGTCGTCGTCGTCGCGGCCGTTGTTGGCGTAAGCGTGCGGAATCGCCTGGAGCTGCGCGGCCAGCATCGCCGACAAGGCGAGTGCGGCCGTAATTCTCTTCTGTCGCGGCTTGTACACGAAAACCTCCTGATTGTTGATAACGTGAGCTACGCCGCAAGGCTAGGCTTCGCGAATTTCGGAGGCGTGAATTCGCGATGAATTTTTTGTTTATGTTGCTTCGTACGTGTCGGGATTCCACTACACAGGATTCACCGGACCGTGTAGCGCGTCAGCATTCCCCCGGACATGTGGTCGGCGACGTGGCAATGCAGCAGCCAGGTGCCGGGATCGTCCGGGCGCATGTCGACGACCTGCGTGGTCGCGGGCAGAACGTCGACCGTGTCCACCCGCGATCCGCGCACCAGCGCCGTGTTGCCGTGCCAGTGGACGGTGTGGAGGTCGTTCTCGTTGCCCAGGCCGATCACGTACCAGCGCACGCGCTCCCCGCGGCTCATCACCAGTCCCTTCAGGTTGCCGTAGAGCAGGCCGTTGATCGCGTGCTTCTGGTTGCTCTCGCGGAATTCCACGTCGCGCCTCTTCACCGGCCCTTCGGAGATGGCGAACTCGACCACGTTGCGGTAGAGGTAGGGGCTCAGGGTCTCATCGAAGATCATGAACAGCAGCACGAACTCGCGGTCGACGTCCTTGGGCCTGCCGTCGGGCTTCGCCCGCCCCGCGCGCGTGACGACGATCGCGCCGACCAGGCCCGCGTTGACGGTCTGGCTCTCGTGGTCGTGCGAGTGGTAGAGCCAGACGATCGAGTCCGGGTCGCCGGGCCCGGGGCCCGCGCGCTCGGGCACGCTCCAGTGGTAGATATAGCGGCCGCCGCGCGGCACGTGGGCGCCGGCCTCCGGGACGCCGTCGCCGTGGTCGTGCCCAGCGGGGCCTTCGCCGGTCGCGTAATGCGCGCCTTCCGAGGATTTTTCGTAAAACACGCCGTGCGGATGGATGCCGACGGGGATCGGCGAGTTGTTCTGGAAGACGACCGTGATGGTGTCGCCGACCTCGGCGCGGATGAGCGGCCCGAGGATGCCCAGGCTCTCCTCGTCGGGTCCGCGCGGCTTCTGCGTCTTGAAAGTCGCGTCGGTGTACTCGCGGTAGATCGCCTTGTAGTACTTCCTCCCTATACGCTGCTCGTCCTTGTCCGAGACGAAGGCCTCTTCCTGGCGAGTGAAGGGTTGCCCGGTGATCGGGTTCAGCGGATACGAGGGCGCGTAGTCCCAGACGACCGTGTCCGCCGCGATGTAGTAGACACGCTCGGCGGCGCGGGCGTGCGGGAGCGTCGCGGCGAGGAACAGAGCGGCGGCGAGCGCTCGCGCGTGCGGCATCGGAGGAAAAGACGTCCCGGTGGGCTCGAAAAGCGAACCCGTTTTTTACTCCGGATTTGTTGCGGCCTCGTTAAGACCGCGCCGGCGCCTATTCCACCGGGAGCAATCCTCGGGTAGTGTAGTCCGATGGGCAAGGCGCTGGAAATCCGCTGGCTCGCCGAACCGGACAAGCAGGACTATCCGGAAGCCGAGTCCTATCTGAATCTCCTCTACGATCGCCCGACCACGGCAAAGATCCTGAAGAAGCTCCGCGGCGCGCGCGTGTTGCGCTTCAAGGCGAAGGACGTGTTCCGCGCTTCGGGGCTCTCGCTCCTCGGCATCAGCAACGCGCACGTCGAGCGCGACCAGAGGAAGATCCGGCAG